>Ga0316225_1000639_pt1 | contig 40745 bp, 64 predicted proteins | sample TBH18015metaG_FD_206010 | JGI IMG/M metagenome (GOLD analysis project Ga0316225, IMG submission 206010) | Freshwater microbial communities from Trout Bog Lake, Wisconsin, USA - TBH18015 | ecosystem: Environmental > Aquatic > Freshwater > Lake > Hypolimnion/Profundal zone | place: USA: Wisconsin... | reverse complement strand
GGAGTAAGTAAGATTCGAAACCCCGTGAGGGGTCTTGGGGTATTGATTAGCCTCAACTGATGAGATAGATTCTAGTTGATTTATAATCAGGTTGTAAATAAAATAATAGATAGTAAGAAAAAGGAGATGTAAAATGAATGCAGTTGAATTAGTTGATCGCCGTGAAGATGGTGATGAAATTACAGCAAGGTATTATAAGCTAGATGTTCCAATTAATGACGATATTACACATATCTTTTTGTTGACAAAGGATAATGGAGAAGTTTGTTATATACGTGGTGGAGTACCTTTGGAGTTCTGTACAGGTGATGTCTATAATCTTATAACTGACCCAGTTGTTAATGAAGTAGAAAAATGTCCGTATCCATTTAATACAGATGCAGCATATGAATTTGCAATGGAGCATGTGCTAAAAATGATTGATAACTATACAGTTTGTGAACTTTGTGGTAAGCGTGATACATTTGCTGCTATAGAAGCTAATACAGATTGGAAAACTATCTGTCGTGATTGCGGTGGAGAAGACCCAAGGCTTTGGAAGATAGAAGGAGAAAGTCTATTAGAGCAAACCAATGGAGATTGGGAGTAAGTAAGATTCGAAACCCCGTGAGGGGTCTTGGGGTATTGATTAGCCTCAACTGATGAGATAGATTCTAGTTGATTTATAATCAGGTTGTAAATAAAATAATAGATAGTAAGAAAAAGGAGAACAACTTGGATAGCAAACTACAAGATGTTATTCGTAAGGTAGAGGCTTTACTAACTAGAGCCAATAATACCGACTACCCTGAGGAAGCCAAGTCCTGCCAACAAAAGGCTCAGGAATTGATGACCAAGTACCAGGTAGATGAAGTAAATCTATTTGGTACTCAAAAATCAGATGTTATCATTAGTAAGAGAGTGGAAGTTCCCAGTCCTTACTATATTGATAAGATTATGCTATTGGGTAGTATTGCTAGAGAAAACTTCTGTCGAGTTCTTAGAGGTAAGAACTATGCCGTTATCTATGGTTATGAAAGTGATATTGAACTCTCATTAACTATGTACCGGTTCTTACTTACCGATATGATTAGACAAATGATGTTTGAACTCGATAAACTACGAATGACAGTTGATCACCATACGATTAACACTACTAGCTGGAAGAAGAGCTTTCTAGCTGGTTATGCTCAAACGATTGGTAAGAGACTTAAAGAGGCCAAGCAAGAACAGGCTGATGCTGTTGCTAAGGCCACTGGGGACAATAAGTTCTCCTTGGTGTTGGTAAGTAAGGAAGAAGCCATTCTTGACTATTGGCAGTCGGTAAGTAAAGTAAGTGCAGCTACTAGAACCCTAACAAGTGCTAGTGGCTATAGTGCTGGTAAGGCCAGCGGTAGTAGAGCAGATCTTGGTCAGACTCGAATTAGTTATACTCGAGCATTGACTAAGTAACAACAAAAAAAAGGAAGAAGATGAGTAATGAAAAAATTAGCAAAGTACAATTCAAAAAGCTTGCTGAGTCAATCCCACCCGCACGTCTCGGCTGGTCTACACATGGTAAGTGTGTTGGGGAAGATGTCAGTACTTTTGTCTATGGTGGCGAAGAGCCATCGAAAAGGAGCCGCAAAAAACTCCTTCAACTTTGTGAGGAATGCCCCGTCCTCCTCACTTGTCGCAAAGAAGCGGTAAGGCAAATGGAAGTAGGTTGGTGGGGAGGTATGTCTGAATCGGAACGTATGATTTGGGCCACTCACGAGCTATTTACTGAAGTAGCCTAACTAATAGGTATGGGTTCCACCTTAACGGGCCCACATGGATATGTAGTTTAACTTGGAAAAACGTAGGTTCCCATTAACTCCTCAACAATTTACTGGCCTACATATGAGTTCAATTCTCATCATATCCCCTACCGAAAGGTAAGAAAGGAAGTAACTATGAAACCAACTACACTTCAAAGACTCAATGAACTAAGGGACTCTATCTCTGATTTCATGGTAGAGTGCAATATTGAAGAAGGTAATAACACTCAACTAGCATATCTAATAAGTCTACTAGATGATGTTAGACACGAGATTTATAATCTAGGAGCATAACTACGATTTGATTTTCTTAAAGAGAACTATTTTTTAATAGTTTTCTTGAACTCATTATTGTAGTCTACTATACTCTAGGTATGGATACATATAAGAGAAAATTCTAGCCATGCATCCTGCTCTCTAGTCTCTTATAACCACTGCTTTTTAATATTAAAAAATAAAAAAATAAGGTAAATAATGCTAGGAATTATAATTTTTTTAATGCTATTGTTCATTGCTAGAGAGCTTAGAGGACTCAATAAGTATAAATAACACATAGTATTAACTGCTGTAAAGGACTATCAAACCTGCTCGGGTTTCTCAAACTCCTTTATCCTGGGAGTTTTGGTAGTCCTTTAGGGTAGTTAATACTATTCTTAAATAAATAAAAAGGAAGAATATGAATTTTGAGGAAGAAGATCTACACGCATTAGATACAGGCCTTATAGCTAGTGATATAGGCATGGATGCTCTACAAACACTAATGGATTACTATCCCCGGATGCTATTGTTTGCCTATAAGATTATAGCCGAACTAACTGGCAACTCTATAGAGGAAGTTAAACGGGAACTAGAAGAGCAGAATGAGCTAACTGGTGTATTCGAAACCAGTATCAAGCAACTAAGTGCCACTAAAGAGGTTCTAGGTGACCTATTAGAATACCTAGAAAGAGAAGAAGACTAACTTACTGCTCTGTACCTTGGCCTAGGATACCACGTTTTTCTGTACTCTTAAGTTCAGGAGTATCAAGAGGGTGCAGTAGTCCTAGTGCTATGGGTTTACGATATACCTGACGCTCACCCTCGGTAGTACCACCCCATACTCCACTACCGGCATGAATACCTTCGGGGTGCTCTAAAGCAAAATTAAGACAGGCTCCCTTAATGGGGCAACCAGTACAGACCTTCTTGGCCTGCTCTTGCTCAGATGGCTTTTCACTAAAAAACTTTTCTTTAACTGCTGGACCTTGTTGGAAGCAGTTACCTTGAGCAAACATATCCTCTTCACTTTTTCTACGCTTAAAGTGGGAGACAATGTCATTACGTTTGCGAACAACTTTTTCTCTTAACAGTTGCCAGTTGGGTTGAGTCTCTTGTAGGTAACGAAAGTAACTAGCAAGGTTATCATGTTCGTGCTCTACATCATATGGTTCTTGAGTCTCATCACTCATTAGTAGTCTCCATGCTTGTGGGTAGTACCGTGAGTAAATCCAGCTCTTGGACCGTGTAGACTAGTGTGGTACTTTTGTTTTTCTTGAAAGGTCATCTTACGAACCATATCTAGAATTTTATTCTTTCTAAGATCAAAGTTGAGGTTACCAACATTAGTTAGTACATCACTATGGTCATTAACAATATGGTTTTCCATTTCCTGGTTGGTCAAAGGAAGTAGAATTTCCTCATCGGGGTCACGAGGTAGTTCATTAGCATAACGCTTGGCCCAACTCATTACTTATACCTTCTGTGAGCCATACCTGGGTATGGGTTATTACTTCTACTAGAACCAAAGCTTCTAAGTTTTTCTCTGGCAGTTAGAGGATTAGCTCTACCGGTGTGGTATCCACCTTGGCTACCAGGATAGAGGTTGGTATTACCCAACTTATCTCTCATCTCCAACTTGATAAAGTTATCTTCAAGAAGTTGATCTACACAGACCATTAGACAGTCTGCAAGGTCCTTGGTCTGTACTGGACCAAAGTCCTGCTTCTTGACTCGGCCATTAACCTCTTGAAGGAACTTGAGTTCCTGTTCCAGTAGACAAGTACCATCAGGACCGAATTCATCCTTGTAGGAGTGTACCCAGTTCATACCAAGAGCACTCTTAAATCTCTCTGCTCTTCTATCATTACTGGCATTCTGGAATTGTTCTTCTTTAACAATGGCCTTGTGTTTAATTTCTTTAAGACGCTTCTTTAATCTTGGAAGAGTTACAAAGCCACCATATTGGTCAAAGGAGAATACTTTAAGAGTGTTAAATCGAGCAATAGTCTCCACCAACTCTTCTTCGATCTCTTCATAGTCGACCTGGTGTTCATCATAATCTTCTGGGTTCCAGACCTTTTGCCAGTCTACAATAACGTGGAACCAGATCTCACCATCTTCAGGGTCCGGGATGGCCTCAATGTGGCAGATCATTGCTGCAGTATTGGCATTACTCTTAGAAGGGTCACAGTGACCTCTATAGATGAATCCCATAGTACCAGTTCGTTGTTCTTCGAGGTGCCTTAGCTCCCCAGTAGCATCCTTAAATGGCTCATACATACGCTCAACAATTTTAGGATTGAGGTAGGCATCGGTAACTTCGGCCCATTGACTCAAACGCTCTACCTTAAAGGCATCAGGTTCACGTTTCTCCAAACGAATCATGGCATCATCATAACTCTGAGGAGCACCACGGAACTGGAATCCTCCAGTGGCTCTTGGGTCCTGCCAGTCTTGATATGGTCCCCAACTTGGAAGTTGAGCCATCATCATATCTGGGAATGCTGGAGTTCCATCTTCATTAACCTGGAGAGCATTTTCGTAAAGTTCGAAACACTTTCCTACCTTAGTGAAAGGACTTGTAGGGATATAGATAAATCCATCTTTACCGAACTGGTCCAATGCAGGAGTAATGGCATTATAGACTTCATCACTGGTTCTTGGTCCAGCAGTGCCCACCAACATGTGAGCAAACTCATCGAACATTACTCCAAAAGCAGCAGCACCACGTGAGGCCTTTGAGTTACTGGTCACTGCCATATTTCTAACACTGGCAATCATTCTTTGAGGTCTAATACCTCTAGCTTCAAAGGCAGCAATTCTTCTAACGTCACTTGGAGTTCTAAGAGCAACAAGATATTCATTGGCCTTGGCTACATAGGGCTGGAAGCAAGGAGCATCAATGATGGTGTTGGCCAAGTCAGCAAACTGGTATCTCTTGGCCTGTTCAATGTTGGTGGCTACACAGAAGAGGTAGATATCTTTACTCTTGTCAATACCATAGTACCACTGTGGGTCATCAAGCATGATGAGCTTCCAGTTGAGATAGGCACCTTGAATACCACCAATGTGACCCTTACCACCACGACGGCCAGTAATGTTGACCACTTCACGAAAGTGACTATAGCCGTTGGCCTTGAGATATTCTACACGAGCCCAGATGTCTGGGCAGATGCCTATTGAAACTCCACTGCGATCAAAACCCTTGGTCCACTCACCAATAACCTCTAGGTCATAGTCGGTCATATTTTCTGTTTCCAGATTAATGAGCTTGAGAAGAGTTTTCTGTCTGGGGTATAGACGTCGACCTAGAAAGTCAGAGTGCTCAGCAAAGGTAACAATGTCTGGAATATCTGGTGTAGTTTTAAGAGCTTGTTTGGCAATCTCAAAGAAGTCATTCTGCTCCTTGAGGATATTTTGATTGCCGCCCTTAGAAACACGACTCACTAGACCCTAACCTTTTTGTGCTTGGTTTTCAACTCTTTAAGTTGCTTGGCCTTACTACGATCACTGGCACTGGGCTTTTGAGTTTCACTAGACTTAGTTAGACCTGCAATGGTCTCATCAAAGTGAGTACAGGTTGGGCATTCTTTACCACGACAAGGACCAAGAAGTTCAGGAGTTAATACTCCAGCAGCCTTCTTGTTTAACTGATCATAGATATAACGTTGCCCGAAGTTCATACTACTTCTTTGCAGGGTTAAACTTCATTACTTCTCTAACAGCATCAATGGCTTTTTCAATAGCATCTGATGCCTTGGCATGGGCCTTCATTTCTTTCTTTTCATCTTTGGCAGCATGCCAGCCTACACCCATTTGAGTTTCTGAGTGTAGAGTTTCAAGATTCTTCAAGTGGCCTTCCCAGTCAGTTTCACTAGGCCATGCTCCAGCCTCCACTACACTACCATGCTTATTCATCATCATGGCCTTGAAGCTAGCAATAGCATCTGCTTCTGAGTCATGTGTAGAGAGAACCTTACCAGTACCCTTTTGCACTACTACCCACTTGTCTCCACGCTTGTGGATATACTGGTAGTGACCATGCTCATCATTTACAGCAGTCTTGAGATTGAGAGGAGTAATGTAGTCTTGTGCTCTAGAGATTTTTCTCATAGTGTCCCTTTACTGTCCAGGAATGATAAGTTTCTTACCATTGCTCTTAGCGACTTCTCGCTTGGCCTTGTAGTAGTCATCGGCAATACCTTCACCGATTTCATAACGAGCCTGTTCAGGGTTGAACTCTGGCTCACCAATTCTACCAACAATAGTAATAGTTGGAGGAGTTGGGGTTTCGTTTAGACCAGGAAGTACCCAGTCAACAACAACTTGAAGTCCGATCTTTTCGAACTTGTCATCTGCTTCACTCTTGAGTGATAGAAGGTTTTCAAAACTGGCCTTTTTGTAACCATACTTGTCCTGAAGTTCGCGAAGAAGCTTCCAGCAAGCCATTAGCTCACTCTCATAGAGTTCAATTTCTTGTTCCTTACCCAGTGCTTCTTCTTCAGCCTTTTGGCTAGCAAGATAGGCATCAATCTGAGCCTGAGCTTCAGGACTTACTTTTACGTCCTCTGGGGCAATTCCTGGAAGGTTACTGTAGTCGGCCATTATATTCCTTTAATAGAGTTGTTATCTATTATAGTGTATTTATTCGTTCCAGAAGAGGTTTTCTGAAGCTCTATCTCTCATTCTTTGCATACTGGCCTTGCAGCCGTCTTTGCATTTGCCTTCTGAGTCTAGAGTGTTAGCAGGTACACTATTATCACAATTAGTGCAACTCTTGAACTTGGCAGCAGTTGGAGGAGTCATTCTTCTAGCACGGTCTTCTGGGTGCATAGCCTGATCATAACGATCTTTAAGGTCTAGACCTTTATTGATTACAGCATCTAGACCCTTCTTAACTGGATATAGAGCGGCTCCACCAACTTCAGTGGGAGTTAGGTGCTTAGGGCCCCATCCATAGTAATCATTCTTAGGAGGGTTGGGAACATTTCCAGTAGACACTTCGTGGACTAGATTTCTAGCACTCTCTGCAGCATTGGCTGGGAACATAAAGGTATCCTTAAGAACCTGGCCTACTCCGTGAACGGCACTCCATCCGGCTTTACCAATTTCCAGACTGGTGTGTAAGTCTGGTCCAAATGCTGTCTTTTTATTACCATCATGCTTTTCTGCAATGCTCTTGGCCCATGATGCACCGGCATCTCCACCCCATGCATACCAAGCAACTTTACCGGCACTAGGCTTATCCCAGTCCTTACCCTGCTTGTCTACACGGTGGCGAGAGAAGTATGAGTGCATACGCTTAATGGTACTAAGACTAACTGCTTCACCATTGGCAAGTTGGTGAGCTCTTCCACGACCTACACCGGTAAAGCCACTTCCAGCATGGCCTTCTTCAATCCACTTAAGTGCCTTACGAGCAGCAGACTGAACTCCCTCTGGTGGAGTAAAAGTCTTACTCTCTTCTTTAGCATATCTCTCATTGAAACTCATATTTACTTCTTTCTTGGGAGAATGGAGCTAGGAATCTCTGGCTTTTCTCCAACTTCAGGTCTAATGTTAACACCGGCACCAAGTGAGGTTCTGCGAGCATTACATTCACTTCTCATCTCCCACTTGTGCTGGGTACCGCTTTCATCAAAGTTACTCTTTTTATCTCGAGTTCCACAGTTGGAGCATACCGGAAGGCATCGTTCACAGTGGTGAGTAGGATTGTTAGTAACAAAGGTTACAGGTTGGTTATAGGCATCATGAGGAGCGTAACCGGTTATTCCAGCGGGGTTAATACGGTCTGGAACGAATTGGGGTACAGTATCAATTGGCTTTAAAGGAGCAACTTCTGGCTCCTGCTTCTTAACACGAAGACGCTTCTTGGGAGCTGCAGGAAGTTTAATTCCAGCTGCATCCATTAGACTGTTGCGAAGGTATGGATTACCTTCTGCACGCTCTTTGAATCTACTGTTGGGCCTAGGGTTGTTGGCTCTCCAACTACGAGCCCAGAATTTTAAGCTGTTTTCTTGGTCCTTGTCACCATTAATAGTATAAACATGATCTACACCTTGATCATTCTCGTCAGACTTATCACGAGCCCAACTTCTTTCACCGGGGATTTTAACTCCGGCAACATCAGGATGCATATAGAATGGATCCGCTGTCTCCAAGTAGTCATCAACAGTATTCCACTGAGTGTGGGGAACATGGTTACCATTATCATCATGTTTCCAACACGGAAGTCCAGTAAAGGGATCTTTACCGGTACAAGGGCCTACTACTTTACGAACAAAAGCATCTGCTTCTGATTCACTGGCATTAGGGCCTGGTTCGTGGTCCACATCAGTGGGAGGAGGATAGTTAGGTATCCGATCTTTTTTCTTAGAAAGCTTGAAGCGAATGGACATGCCTATCCTTAGATGGGAGCTTGCTTTCTAAGATGCTATTTTAGGGGTTTTACATTAAAATATGGCCCGGATGGAGAGATTCGAACTCCCGATAACGGTTTTGGAGACCGTTGTGTTACCACTACACTACATCCGAAAAAGACTAGTAAACCCAAACCATTCGGAAAGAGACTACTAGACCGGATAGACAGGCATCCTTGCAGAAGGTGCACTCCTTATCTATCACACGGGCAGACGGTGGGATTCGAACCCACGACAGGGAACTGGTTAGGCTCCCCAACGTTACCATTACGCCACGTCTGCTGTTTTTGCAAGTCACTTAGTAAACATTTCCTTGCACACGACAACCAGGGGTAGCCAGGCACCACCTTTAACCAATACATTGAGGCGGTTGCAAGCCATCCCCAACTTAAGTTTACTACTGGCCATTCGTACCGAAGGCGGGACTTGAACCCGCACGCCATAAAGCACTAGTACCTAAAACTAGCGTGTCTGCCATTTCACCACTTCGGCTTGGAGGAAGAAGAGGGATTCGAACCCTCGGTGGGCTATAAACCCACGGGTCCTGCCTAATTCCTTATATTTGCGGAAGATCTGGGAGTCGAACCCAGTCAGGCTTTAACACCTGTACGGATTAGCAATCCGCTGCATTACCGTCCTGCCCATCTTCCTTATTGTATAAAACTTCCCAAAACTTATTACCATATTTTAATTTAATTGAGTCTAGACTTTTTTTCAAGTCTTTTTCTCTTAAAATAGTTAATGGTTTAGTACACTGCGACATCTTAAACTCTGTTTGAGGATTGGAGTATCCTTTAATTTCTACCAAGTCCTCTTCTACTATAAAATCAGGGTAGTATCCTTTTTCTACACCCTCCCATACATATGGGAACCTTTCAGTGTTCCTTCTTATACTTAACCCTTTTTCTAAGCAGTCATATACATAAGCTAATTCATAAGAGCTATCACACCAAATTCCCTTATACCACCCTTTGTGACCACGTCCAAGTCCTACTTTTGGGCCTGCAATACGTCCGGTAAGTTTTTTAGAAATCTTTTCTGAGATGTTTTTCTTTTCCTCTTCAGAAAGTTTTTCTCTGTAGTTTTTTATTGAGCTAGAACGCTTAACCCTTTGTTCTTCTGAAGACTCTCCATAAATCTCTTTGTATGTATTACCCTTGTACTTCCAAGTTTTTCCTAACATACCTTTAGGGTGTTCTTTATTCTCCCATGGATTCTTACCCTTTTTCTTTTTAGAGTTTTTAATCTTCATCCCTGGGCAACTATTAATAGAAAAAGAACAACACCATTTATTATTCTTTAACTTAAAAAGGCCTGGATTTTCACAGCCATAATTACAGATAGTTTCCATACTACTTAAAACAACTTAATAAAAAAATTACATTAAAAGAGACAGCTGCCTTAAACCACTCGGCCACTCTTCCGGAAGGGGCAGTTTATACACCTACCCAGGTGTTACTGTGCCTACGGGCGATTATGCTTCCAAGTTGTCTAGGACTTCCTTAAAATTATTTTTTGTAATGTGGATCAGTCTATTGCCTTCTTCTCTAAAGGCTTTAGCTTTTTCTCCTTCATCATCATTATATTTTACTTCTAGATAAACATCAAGATTGGGGAGATAGAAGTCTGGAAGATATGTATTACCCATTTCCAAGAGCCAAAACCTTTTAGACTCATAAAGCCAGTCAATTTTTCTAGAGTCTAGAAATCTAGCCACATCTCTTTCAATACCACTTCTCATCCAAACATTTTTATAGTAGCCCGGAACTCCAAACTTATTCTTAGAAGCTGAAATCTTAAACTCTTCAGTATCATAAGTACTATTATTCCAAGCTTCTTTTCGAGAACTAGACATTTTCTTTCTAGTTTCTTCTGAATGTTTGTAGTACTTACGGGACTCTAAAATCTTTTGCTTATGCTCTTCTGTTAGTTTTCTACCCTTACGTTGTTCAGACATCTTTTGTCGAGTTTCCAAAGAATGCTTCTGGACTATAGGCTTGTAAGTCTTGGTGCCTTCCTCCCAAGCTTTTTTTAGACTCTTAGAAAGATTTTCCCTGTGTTGCTCACTAATTGAAGCTTTATTCTTACAAGCTTCGGACATTTTAAGCTTATACTCTTCAGAATGGACTACTCCACGACTATTATGTCCTCTAAGGAACTTACCTTTAACGGGTGATCCACAGCCACATTGACAAAAATTAGTATCCATCGATGACTACCATGATTAAATACAGGGCTTACATTACTCAACTATTAAGTAGATGAGCACATCCATTGCAACGGTGACCACCTAGATCACGAACAGCATTGCCACCCAATACCTGGAGCTTACCAAATTGCTTCTCATCAATACTGGATTCATGCTGGAAACTGGTAATAAGGTTTACTACATCGTAGTAGCTATCATTTTCTAGACTACTAGCAGCCTCAATAATTCTACTTTCAATCTTAGTACTGATCTCATTCTCCTTGACCAAACGGTGAATGAGTTGCTCGGGATTGGTACTACGAATAGTGGTCAACTTCTTCCAGTTCTCCAAGTAGTTGGGTACAGTGGAGGTAAGAAGTAGACGAGCAGCAGATTCCATATTGTTGATAATCTCATCCAAACTATAACCCTTAACGGCAATTGAGTCTAGATCACTAGTAGCCACCATACCGTTAGTGCATACTAGTCGTTCCATGTAGGCACTAACACGAGGGTTATTACCATGGAAGGCCTCAAATCGAATACCTCCATTGGTTCGATCATCAGTGCGAGCATCTACATACATTTCTGGAGTATAGATGTTAACGGCCAAACCTTCTGCATAGTCAAACTTGGCTACAATGTCTGTATCCTTGAAGATGTCTGATACCATTGCAGCAATCTTCTTGGGAGGCATAATAAGTGAACTAGGCTTGTATACTCCTTGAGTTTCTCCACTTACGTGACTAATTACTCCAAGTGAAGCTGCATTCTGGGCAATGAAGTGATTGACAATATTGCCTTGCATAGCTTCTGGAAGCTTGAGAATAAACTTAGCCGGTACTCCTAGGTATTTGCAGAAAGCTTCTAGTCCGCCTTCTTCAGGAAGTGAATAACTACTACCTGTTGTCCTGTCTACTACAAATGCTCCACCTGAAAGAATCTCGTGCCCTGGAGCCCCATCAGTTACTGCAGCTGGGCCGCCTAAAGGAAAGAATTCTAGGTCTCCAACCTGTACTGTATCGTAGGCCGGAGTTTGGGCATCTACGAACTCTCTCATATCTTTTACTGTAAGTGAACTCATTATTCTCCTAACTATTTGTCGAAAGAATTTCGACCTAATACAGTTTAGATTAATACTACATCTAAATCAACTAAAAATTACCAAGATCTTCATCAACATAATCTTGAGCTTCTGCTAGTTCTAGAGCAGTAACATTCTTATCGGCTTCCTGCGAGTATTCATCGATCTTTTCAAAGACCTTTTCTCTCCACTCGGGTGGAAGAACCTCTCGAATGGCCAATACAATAATGTTGAGTTGGTTAACTAGAACTTCAGGCTTGTAGTTCTTTTGAGCATCCTTCTCCATCTTCTGAAGAATGTTTACGGCCTGCATAGTTTGACTAATTGTTGGTCTTTCTCGACCACTAACAATATCTTCGAAGCCTTTGGCCACCACTACTTCATAAAAGGCCTCAGGAGTCATTAGAGTGCCATCGGCATTGATTACACTACGGCCTCGTTCTCCTGCTCTCTTTTCAATAATCTCTCTGACAGCTTTTTTATCAAGCGGTAGGTGATTACGATAGTGGGTACGAATACTACTGTAACTAATTCTATCCTCGGGTTCAATACCTATACGCTCTTCAAGAGGTTGAATAGTTCTCAATACCTCTTTGTAGCTTTTAGGAAAGAGTAGAAGGTCATCTACATACCTACGAATCTCATCTCCACTGGTACAGACTTTGCATTGAGGAATAGCTCTATAAAGAAAGGTCTCACCATCAATAGTCTCACTTAAGAGTTCTCCAGTGCTTGGAGTCATTCTATCTAGGTCACGATAGTCTTTTTTAGCTGGTACGATTTCTTCAGCCATTAGGTTTCCTTTGAGTCCGGGTTATACTTTCTTCCGAAGGTACCCTTCTTGGGTGGAACTTCATCCCAACTACCAAACTTGGAGAGCACTTCTCTTCTACGTCTACGTTCTAGTTGACTGTTACTTAGCCAACCTTCTTCTTTAATCACTGTGTGCTTGGTACTGGTTCGTCCATTAAGAAGAAGTCTATGGGCAACAAACTCCACTCTCTGCTCCCAAGTCAGTGTATCCCAATATTTGGGAAGCTTGATCTCATTGGCCTCGATTAAGGCATCTAGTTCTGCCCTATCTCGATCAGTCGACACAATCGACCCAAATCGTATCACAGAGAGTTTTCAAAGCCTTACGCTTATACATACCCACTTGACTACTCCACTTGGTGAATCCCATAATTTTGGCCACTTCCACTTCTTTAATATTCTCTAAGCAGGAAAGCACTACTGCCTGCTTCTGTCTTGGAGGAAGCTTCTCGATACCATTGAGAATATCATGAATGTTAACAGTAATACCGTTAAGGAGTTGAAGATCAGGATTACCGGTGGTAGCATATACAGCCTTCCACTCATAGTAGTTGTTGAGGATTCTTTCCAGAACCTGCCAAGTCATCTTTCCTCTGATGACTTCCTGCTTTCTGGTCTTGCGTTCGGCCATTATGAGCGCCTGTAGATCTGATTTTGGATATACTTCTGGGTGGCCTTTAAGGAAGTTACCTTATCACTAATCTGACGCCAGGCAGCATACTGAACAAAATAGAAGTATCTATCATCACGAGTTTCCATCCGTGCACGGGCCTGAAGGTCATTCTGGGTACCACTTACAGGCTTGCGGTAGGCTTCCCAATACTTATCATCCCAGATGTAGTAACTGAACTGTGCCTTAAGGTATCTACGAGTTACTTCCTCTTCGATGGCTACAATGGTACTTTGGAGATTGAGGAATAGTCTATCGGCCTCACTATCACTCATACCAATATCACTATTAAATCTAGCAATAATTACTTCTGCAGGACTCAAGTATTCGGCCATAAACTCTTCAACCATCTTTTCAATGGCCTCTAGGGCAACAAGTTCTTCTGGCTTACTCTCCCAAGTAAAGGCTCGAACTACAAAGTTGTGAAGATCATTAAACTTATTATCGTGAGTCTCTCCCAGGACTGGTTCAGTCAAGGAATCTAGTCCTCGTTTAAAACCACCTGAGTAGGAGGAATTAGAGCTCACCATAAATCCATTCATTCTTTCTTTGTGCTGTTAGTCCAATAGCAATTGCATCATAAACATCAAAAGGCAAATTTTCTTCAATTGCTTTACCACTTAATGTTAATACATTATTTTCAATAATTAAACTTTTAACTTCGTCTTTTGTACATTTTCCTTTGCCGACAAAGAGTTTGTGCCAGGCCTGAGGAGTAAACTGCTGATAAGCATAGTTTCTTCTGATTGCAAGTGTCTTGAGTGTAACTGCTGTGGCCTGAACTAGATCTCTCTGGGCCATTGCTCCAAAACTTGGAACTATTTCCCAGGCAACATGACTTACACGATCTAGTAGACCATCAAAAGTGGGAATCAATCTTCTTGTAAGTAGATTCATCTTTTGATTAAACTGCATACTCTTGGGAACATCTTCAATGGGACTTAGGAACCCATACTCTACAACTAGACCATTAGAGGTCGTTAAACTCCACCCAATTCGTGAAGAACCTGGGTCGAGACTTAAGATCATTTATTCCAATGTTCACAGAAAGTTCTTGCAGGACATTCCATAAAAGTTTTATCTCCTGGTCCACTGCAGCAATGTCTTAGACCTTCAGAACTATTATTCTTAATAGCCACTCGAACTCTACTCCACTTATCATAGAGTTGGTCCAATGAGTCTTGGTCCTTATGGACTTCAATGGTCTTAATCTTGTGAGGGTAGGCCTTCTCGATAAAAAGTAGTGCCATACGATCTGGAGCATCCGGACAGTTATCCTGGTACACTCTCAACTGCATAGAGTATTGGTGACTGGCCTCATTGGGCAAACGATTAGTGCTCTTGATATCTACTAAGAATTTCTCGCCATCCGGTGTAGTGAGCTCTAGCACGTCTACTGCTCCGGCGATCATTCTTTCTTCGTTTCGGAAGCTCACTTCTACTTTCTCCAAGGTTGTGAAACCTAAATGGATTAGCATATTCTGAATGATTGAGTGAAAAGCTGAACCGACCTGGAAGGTCATTGCGAGTGTTGGACTGATTCGTTCTTCTTGTAATAGGGGCCTCCATTCGGGGTGGAACTTATAATAGAGTTTTAGTTCTCCGGCTTCAATATCACTACTAGGGTGATACATATTGTCGAATACTCTAGGATAATTAAAAATCTTTACTGGATACTCATCGGGTACAAAGTCACCCTTCATTAGTGCCTGCTCCAAGTATGGAGTAATAGGCTCTTGACTCTGATAACTGGCCAGAGTTCTTTCTAGGAAACTCACTTGTCCTTCTTCTTCCTTCTCATAGTAATCTCAGTTACAATTGTAGTACCAACTATCATAAAGATCAAGTCAATAAACTTATTTGCTAGCATCTTTTCTCCAGTGTAGAAAGCTCTTGATATAAGCGGCACTATAGAGTATTACAGCAAAGATAAATCCATACTGATGAGTAGTAACGGCATAGATGGTCCAGAGGGTTTCACTTAACATTAAGATGAACCAACCCCAGATGTTCTTTTTACCTACTACATAAATACCCAGGGAACCAATAATTGCTAGAGTCCAACTCCACATTAATTTTCTAGTTCCTTGAGTCTTAGATAGTCAGCATACAGTTCCAAGAAGTCATCTTTATCAAGAACCACTACATCGAGTTCTACGGGAAGAGTTTCTGGAGTGTTTTCTCTTTCACCCCATTCGGTCATCTCAATAGTAGGACCATATAGTCTTACAGCAAGGACCGGACGACTCAACCAACTTTTATTCTGGGCATGACTTTTAACAGTATTCCAAATAGTTTTCGTTATACTAAAAGATGAACTTTGAGTGCTTTTACATTCTATCATGAACTCCATCCCCTGGAATTCGGCAGTCTGTAGATCAGCTTTCTCCCACTTGGCTCCAGAACCAATAGTTCTCTTGGCCTTGGGCCATTCTGCTTCGAGTTCACGCTCTTGACGTTGACTCATTTTAGTTTGGAACTTGCCCATGTTCACTTTCTATAAGTTTAATCCAACCCATTACAACCTGGTAGGCATCATAACGACCATCATCATAGCTGTATAGTCCACGACCATGATGCTCTTTACGATAATTCTCGATGTTGCCGAGTGCCTTACCAATTAGCTCTTTAAGCTCTTCCATTATACCTCTGCATCATGGATATCTTCACTACTATCCGTAATAGGACGACCAAAGTATTCATCATCTTGATCATTAAGAACTAAAACATTACCATTCTTAATAGTATTGGTAATTTCTTGAGCAAATTCTTCTCCACGACCTTGACTCCAGATCTCTTCAAAGAAACTATCTCTACCCTGGGCCTTGATATCCTTCCAAGAGAACCATGCTCCTTGACGCTTGGCCACTCCAAGAAGAATACCCATTCGAGCTAGGTCTCTACGAGTATCAATACCCGGGTGATCTAGAGCAGTGCAGGGTTGATTGTAGAAGTCCGTCCAACCTTCACGGAAAGGGGGACCATAACTATTCTTAACGGTCTTCATAACTACAGGGTTACCGACCTGGACATTTTCTCCATTGACCTTATCGAAGTATTTATCACTTCCGGGCCTTAGGTACATTCTAACACTCATAGCATGCTTAACGGCATTACCACCTGGAGTCATAGGACGATTATATCCGTCCATATCCTGACGAAGTTGGTTGAGATAGAATACAGTAACATCATATAGATTGGCCAATGGAGCAACTGTTTGAACGTTTCTCTTCATAACGGCAGCATTACCACCAATCTTATCATTCTTATCGTTGAGCTCATTCATGGAGTGTTTGGTAGCTGCTCCACCCACTGAGTCCCAAACAATAGCACAGATTTGCTTGCTCTTGATTAATCGAACCATCATATCGGTTCCAGTTTCAGCATCTGGTGGCTGAACTACAATTAGACTCTCATCTACCTTGAGTCCTAGTGCCTCTGCCCATTCGGGATTAAATCGGTGCTCCAGGTCAATAATGGCCACCATCTTTTCACCCTTGTAGTAGTCATAGCAATCCTTGAGTGCCATAAAAGCAAAACTACTCTTACCCGAGTGTTCCTTACCAAAGAATTCGATTAGCTTACCTTCAGGCCATCCACCCACAGCAAGAAGATAATCTAATGCTGGAGAGAAAGTTGGAATTGCCTTAATCTTCTCAATATTATTACCTCTTAGTGCTAGAGGCTTACTACCTTCTGGTGTAAACTTATTGAGATCAGCAATAAGCTTATCCATTTCATCGCCACGGGCCATGATCTTCCTTTATTTAGTTTCTAGTATTTTAGTGGTTTCTTCATTATTAATCAACTGACAGCATCCATCACATTCGTGGACTCCGTCATCGTATCCTTGAATTACTCTATACTCATCTGGGTCTGGATGCCCAATTCCATGGGTACAGATTCGTTCCATAATTCCTCTATCATATCTCCAGATTTGAGGACGGTTTCTCATATGGTGGTCACTACGGTTGTGAATAGTGCAATACTCTCCAATACAGGTACCCTCTTCATGGACTCCTGCAAGTCTCATTGCACTATGCTCTAATTCGAAATACTTGCTCATTCTTCTTCAGGTTCGGCTATATAAGGGTGAAAGGGGTGACACTTTAAATCATAGTTAGTGGGGTTATTATGTACCCAAGTTCCACTAGTGCCTTGAATAATCTCTCGAATATCCCCTAGTTTACGCTTACAGTTTCTACAGTTGGCTTTCTTGTATTCAGTCATCTTGTTTCTCCACTGGGTCAGTGAGTAAATCGATTAAAGGTTTAAGATCTTCATGCTTGTGTCTAATAAAGTCTATGGCTCTATGAAAGTAGACATTGCAACTACTACAGAAGTGCTTGAAACTCATGTTGAAACCTTGCCATTGCAACCCTTTTTAACACAGTGACCATCTAGTCTCTTATTGTGACTACAAGGGTTGGACTCTTGAGGAATAAGTCGTTCCTTACAGTCCGGACAGAAGTAGCTATAGTAGGGTTTAAAGGTACCATATTCACTGGTTGTACCATGCTTACAGACATCCATTATGCTTTCTCCTTAAGTAGGTCTAGTCTAAAGATATTTTTCAAACTCAATCCACTGGCCATCTTTTCAATCTCGAGAAGTACAGGACTACCCACTTCAATCTGTTCTCCTACCCGCTTAAAGGTATCCGGAAAAGCTACAATCTGAATACTCTCATCCTTAGTAGAAGAACCTTCATCATCTTGGTCATCATAGTCCTCGATCTCTGCTGAGCTACCCAAGGGAAGTTCAATCCAGAACTGGCACATAGGACTTCCAGGATTCTTACCACTCTTGGTTACAAGTGGCTTGATCTTGGTAATTAGTCCACCTACCATGGACTTTTCTCCAACAAACATCTGGTCTTCACCCGGGAAGGTATCTTCCTCGATTATGAGATTAATATAATCTCCAAGAGGGTCGACACTAATAAGAGTACCCAGTAGTTCTCTCTCCCAAAGAGCTCTATTGCTAACGTCTTCTTGAAGATCAGCATAACAATCGAAAGCGTTAAGAGTGCCGTGGCAATGTTCACAATCATCTTTACAAACTCCATCTATGTTCTTAAAATCTTTACGAGCCTTCCAGTATTGGTAGAGTGCTGTTTTAGCATCTCCACACATACTATCGAATACTCCACACTTGATAAGAGAGATTGCTGCTCTCTTGTTGATCTTTTTGCTAGGAATTCTAGCAACAAAGTCTTCCATATTTTCGAATGGTCCTAGTTTGGCCAAGTCACTGGCTCCACTAGCAACAAACTTAACACTACTTAGACCATATCGAATACTACCACTCTTGGTTAAAGTATAACTACTTCCACTTTCGTTAATGTCTGGACCTAGTACCGGAATACCCATTCTACGAGCTTCACGAGTATAGGTTACACTATCACTAGCATTAGTTCTAAAGAGTGCAGTCATGAACTCCTTAGGATAGTAGTGCTTTAGGTAGGCAGTCCAATAGGCCACCATGGCATATCCGTAACTATGACTCTTGTTAAATCCATAGGTACCGAAGGCCTGCATCTCATCGAATACTTCGGCAGCAATAGTTCTACTTACACCTTGGGCAACACATCCATCGATAAAGATTACTCGTTCCTTCTTCATCTTATCAAATAGCATCTTACCCATGATCTTTCGAACACGGTCAGTTTCACTTAGAGAGTATCCAGCAAGTTCTACACAGGCCTGCATAATCTGCTCCTGGTATACAAAGGTACCATAAGTATTACCCAATACCTTTTCTAGGTTAGGGTGCTTATAGGTAACTCTTACTTTACCTTCACGCTTTCTCAAGTAGAGTTCTAGAAGGTTGAGACCGGTCTTGGCATCTTGACTTCTAGTAATACCCGGACGGCATACTGCAATCATGGTACTTAGGTCTTCAATACTTCTAGGTTCGAATCTCTTGACCAATCCTCTTAGGTTACTGGTCTCAATCTGGAAACTACCAATATTAAATCCAGTACAGATCTCATCCCATACTTCAGAGTCATCATAATACTTTTCCCATTCATACTGCCACTCATAGAAGTGAGGAAGAGCATCTGCTCCATGGTTTCGTTGAATAAGTTTAAAGGCATCCATTAAGGTACTTAGGGTTCTAAGACCCAGCATATCGATCTTAACAAATCCCAGACTCTCAACATCCCACATATCGAATTGGGTTCTAACATCACCATTCTTATAACGAAGAGGTAACCGACCAATCAAACTATCTTTAGAGATTACCACTCCAGCAGCGTGAGCACTAGCATGACGAATGTGAGTTAGGAACTCGGGCATCATCTCGAATAGCTTGGGATACTTAACCTTCCAGGGGGCTAGTTCCTTCTTATAGGCCGCCTCAACCTTATCCCAACCATAGTGACCTGCACCTTTATCCGCTATATTCCAGGTATCATCAATGATATTACAGATCTTTTCAGTATCACCCTTATCAATAGCAAGGCCTCTACAAAGGTCTCTCATGGTCTGCTTTACACCTAGAGTATTTAGAGTACCAATACTAGCAATATTAAACTTACCATACTGCTGCTCTAGATGCTCTCGAACTAGATGACGCTCATAACGAGGGAAGTCAATATCAATGTCAGGGAGAGAAGCACGTTCGGGGTCGAGAAAACGTTCAAAGAGTAGTCCGGCTTTGAGGGGGTCGACCTCAGTAATATCCATACAGTAGGCAAGCAAACTACCACCAACACTACCACGGCTAGGGCCGATAAGATAACCTTCATTCTTACTCCAAGTAATAATATCTTGTACGGTTAGGAAGTAACCGGGGAAACCTTGCTTACAGATAATTTCCATCTCGTAATCCAAACGAGCACGATAACTATCTAGAAGGTTTTTATCAACATGAGGACGAATCTTTCTTTCGAATCCTTCATTAACTCTCTTGACCAGTTGCCTTTCGTCCATTTCTGGAGAGGCAAAGAATACAGGCATACTACGAGCTTCAGGAACTCTAGCATCTGCCTTAGCAGCAATCTCTGCTGTATTCTTAATGGCCTGATCTACAACACTCTCGGGAAGATAACTCAACCGTTCACGAGTTTCAGACTCACTAAAGATACAGAGTTGGTTAGGACCATATGAGAACCTATCGGGGTCCTCCATATTCTTACCCATCTGTACTGCCGTCATTAGTTCATGAGCATACCACTGATCTGGTTCGGCATAGTGGGCATCACTTACGGCCAGTAGAGGTACAGAGAGATCATGAGCAATAGTAGCTATCTTTTCATTCCATCTATTACTCTCAGGACTTAGATAGGTGTGTAGTTCCAAGTAGAAGTTATCACCAAAGAGAGCTTGTAAACGAGAGATTCGTTCAATAGACTTTTCTAGATTGGTACTAACATGCTTACCAATACAACCACCCATACACCCGCCGGTAACCATTAGACCTTCAGAATACTTTTCTAATAGTTCCCAGTCGAAACGAGGATTACCATAGTAGCTACCTTCAATATAGGCCAAACTACTCAAGGCCCAAAGGTTCTCTAGACCTTTCTGGTTAAGGGCCACCATGGTCATATGATCATAGTTCTCACCCTTCTTACCATCTTTAACCCAACGGTCCTCGGTAAAGTAACCTTCCATACCAAAGAGTGGCTTAATGCCTGCCTTATCGGCTTCTCTCTGGAGTCTTAGGTGGCCACTTACCTCACCGTGGTCAGTAATAGCAACTGAACCTTGGCCTAGATCTACTACTCGTTTTACCAATTGCTCTACGGTACTCAATCCATCAAGGAAAGAGTGCTCCGTATGAACATGGAGGTGGGTTAGATTATCACTCATCTTCGGATGCCTTAATAGACTTACCGCAATCGTAACATTTGCCTATAAATCCATCTCGGGGTTCCGAGTATAGATCTACATCTCGGTGAGGACAACCTTTAATTTCGGGTTCTAGTTTCATATCTACTTACTAGTTTAGTATTACTCTTTGGGGATATCAAGAGAATCTTGTTCTCTTTTTCTACGGCGTTCTTCTAGTCTTTGAACTACTTGGTAGTCAATAATACTGGCTACAATCTGATATAGTATCATACCAAAAAAGACGTGAAACCACATCTGATGGTAAATACTATTCATACTACTCTTCTACAATAGCAAGAATGTGCTCGGCTAGGAATACTAGATACTCTTCACCATCAATCTCAATCTTTTGTGCTGCTCGTTGCTGGAACATTACACGGTCTCCTACAGAGATACCGGTAGGGATAGTTTCACCATTACCGGCCATCTTGCCAGGACCTACGGCAACTACAGTACCAATGTTAGGCATTTGAGTAGCAGTATCTGGGATAAAGAGTCCACTCTCGGTCTTTTCTTCTACTTCGGCTAGTTGTAGGATTACTTTATCGTTTAGTGCATTGAAGGACATTATTTTCTTTCTTTAAATGGAGTCCGGTAGAGTATACCGCAGTGTCGGACCAAAATATACTCTACCGAACCCAAACTTTAATTAGAACCCTAGTAAGGAGTGTCATCAAGATTGGGTTGCCCCTCTCCTTACTAGAGCTCTAAAACTTATTGAAGCTTAGCTCGAAGACGATCTGCTGTGGTCTCTTCTTCCAGAGGAACATACTCGTCCTCAGCATACTCATCTTCTTCAAAACTATCTACAGTCTCAAAAGCCTCTACCTTAGGTTCGGCCTTGATTCCGTGTAGTTGAGCGGCATAGTATTCCTCACTACCAATTCGGTTGAGGAAACCTTCAATGTCCGGAGTGAACTTAGCATAACGAGTATCAATATTCTCAATGGGCTTAGGGTCTAGAGCAAAGGCCATATAAGTGGTATCAGTACCAGCACCTTGACGCATGATCTCGATCTCACGGTCCTTAAGGCTACCATACTTCTCGGAGATAACAGCAATCTGGTTCCAGAAGTTACGCATACCCTGGGAAACAATTCCCACATATGGCTTCTTCTTAGTAACGGTCTTACCATTCTCTTCGGTTTCATAGGTACTAACTACATCACGGTAACCGGTTAGCTTCTTGGTACCATCTTCTTGGACTTCATAGACTTCTTCACGAAGAACTGCTACACCATAACCAACATCACGTCGGTAGGTCTTCTCGGCACAAAGTTCACAAGCAGCATCAAATGCCTGTCGGCAAACAAATGTCTTGGTCTTTCCATCGTGGGAGGGAACATTTTCGTGAACTGGAACAACAAAGATGTCGTTTGCATCAGTCAAGAAACGTACTGCCTTGGTTTCTCCACCCTTCCAGTAGAACCAATTGGTCTCTACATAGTCCTTTGGAGTACTACGATTTTGGGAACGCTCTAGGCTTTCCTTTACTGCTGACATGCCTTTTTTTAGTGCCATTTTAGTTTTCCTTTTAGTTTAGGTTTTGGTTTTATTTCGTGGCTTATAGCCGTATACTAGTATAAGTTCTTAATAGTTTTAAATCAACTAATTTTGCTAAGTTCATATACAAAACTACTTAGACTTTCTGGTACTACTGTCATACTAGCAGGGTCTTCACCGTCCGGTGTATCAATTACTTTCACCAGGGTAAAGTCTCTTAGAGCATCTACAAGGTTATGACTAGCACTACGACCTGGAGCATCTCCGTCCATAAATACTGTTACTTCCTCAAATCCTCTAAGTATTTCTAATTGTGGTTTCGATACTTTAGCTCCAAAAGTAGCAACAACATTATTGATGCCTCTACTCTTGAGTACCAATACACTCATAGGGCTTTCTACTACATAAATCTTCTTAAGGCCTCGAACTCCATCCATATTATAGAGTCCATACTGTCTGGGAAATCCCTTGGAGTTCTTATACTTGGCCACTCCATCTACATTCTCCACTTTTCGAGCTACCCAACCTACAAGTCGCCCATTCATAAAGTGAGGAATAGTCACTCGGTCTAGATTAATCTGTAACTCTATCCCAGCAACTCTAGCAATCTCTCTACGGTCTCGATCAATTCCGGTCTTCATTTCTCTTTGGACCTCTACACTTACTCCACGTTCGGTTAAGTAATCTGTAGGAATAATCCATCGTTCTAGAATACGTTCATTATAGACCGGAATATCAAACTTACTTGAGGCCTCATTAATAAACATCTTGTTGAGTTTATCTACAAACTCTTCAATGGGAATTACCTTAAGGCCATCAGCATAGTTCTTGAGTTCGGCAATAGCAGTATCACGGTCAATATCCAGACAGTTCTGGACTAACCATACAATACTTCCACCACCACAAGTGAAGCAATTAAATAGAAGACTTTCTCGATTTAGACTGGCACTAGGGTTACTGTCTCCATTCTTATGCATCCCAAAAGGAAGCTTGCAGGAGTGGATTAACTCATTACCGTTCTCTATAATCTCATGAGCACCAATAAGATCTCTAAGGACTCCTTCGGCATCTAGTCCTCTAAATACATCACTTAACTTGATCATGGAAATGGATACTCTGCTTCTAAATAGTCCAGTATAGAACCTTCAATGGCTCTATACTCTTCTAATGGTAATATCGCTATATTAGCTTTTTCAAGAAATAATAGATCTCTACAGGCCTGAATATACCCTCTGTGCCAGGGTCGGTACCAAGGGGCTTTATCTGTAGCGTGCAATTCAACCCAAAGTCTAAGTCCTTCAGTCAACATTACTGACCGTCCAGGAATGAGTAATATGACCATCAATACTATATGCTCGGTGCCATGGATCTCCTTCATGAAGACTGTGGAACTCATCATATCCACAAGGCACTACAACTCCATTGGGATCACGATATTTACTAGCACATCGTCTAGGGCCAATTGGGTCTGGTACAATTGTCATACTTGTCCTTCTTTCACACTTGCTGCTAATGATATCAAGGCATCCTTAATATACTCTGTAGGCCTTATGTTCATGGCCTTGGCTTGTTGCTTAATGTCCTGCCACTCTAATAGATTAAACTCCATTGGAATTCTAGCCATCTTCTTTTTCTTTTTACGCGGGATTCTACTCACCATCTTCAAATTCTCTCACAATCTTAAGGGATGTTTGCTCTCTTAGTTCAAAGCTCATCATCCAACTCTTTAGGTCACTTCTACGGCTCTTGAGAATATCAATTACCAATGCTTCACTACTCTTCATTTCTTTTGTTGCTCCAATACCAAAGGCAAAGTCAACAATCTGTTCAATGTTACTACTAAGACCAATCTGAGCTAGACCTCCACGGCCTTTCTTGCTCTTGGTAGCCTCTCGGTTAAACTGGGCCAACCATACTGAGGCCATACCCATTTCTCGATTGATACTAGCAACATCTGTAATTACTTCGGCCATCTGTAGACTTTGGAAATTACTCTGGCTACCATAGTTCTTTTCAGTGGTCAACCAACTCAACTGGTCTCCTACCATTAGATCTGCTCCCCAGTGCTTGGCCTTACTATAAAGTTCCAATACTGTTCGTTCATTCTTACGGCTAGGAGAGTCAATAAGTAGGTACTCACCAAACTCCATTACTTCTTCTCGAGCTTCTTTTAGTCTCTTGAGTTCATTAGGAGTAAGTTCTCCACGTTCATATCTGGTATAAGGTACTCCACTAACCAAGCAGTCCAATCTCATAAGAGTTAGTTCTTTTCTTAGTTCCAGAGAGGCAAAGTAGACCTTTTGCTTTCTACGAGCTGCCTCAAGAGCAATAACACTACCTACCCAACTCTTACCCACATTGGGAATACCTACTACTACAGCAAGTTCACCTTTCTGGATACCGTAGGTATGTTCGTCTAATTCATCCCAACCAAGGTAGATACCTCTCTTCTCCTTGGAGTTATTAAGAGCATTCTCGATGTAGTCATTACTTCTACGTTCGTATCCATCACCATAGATCTCAATACGTTCACGGGTACTGGTATCATTCTGGATCTTGGTTAGGTTACTTAGAGCAAGAGAGATTCCGGCTTCAGGGTCCTTCTCGAGTTCACTTGCTGCCTTAAGTAGAACATTCTGAGTAGTTGCTCTACGATACTTGGTTAGTAGTTCATCAATAAGAACTAAGGCCAAATATTCTTCTTCAGGCCAAGGGTTCTTAACAAAGTAATCAGGAAACTTGGTCTCTAGAAAATCACGATCTACTGTTTGACGAAACTCACTCTTGAGATAGTATTCTAGGGTGTATTCGAATAATTCACGAACTCCATCATCAAAGAAGTGTTCGGGCCTTACTCCTTTATCCCAGATGATCTTAATATTATCTAACTTAACAAAATGCGGTACAAAACTCTTTTCAATATCCACTAGTAGATCTTCCTCTGGGTTCCTTCACTGATCTCGGTTAATGTTCTATCCCGAGCTTGACTTCTAAAGTCTTCACCAACCATATTATGTATAATCACTCGCTCTTTCAAGAGAGAAAAGATAGCACTTCCATAGCCGGTATTTAATTCTTCGATGCTCATATTGGTGGTCATGAAAGTAGGACGGTTATCCAATGCTCTCTGTCTTAGGACATGGTCGAAGGTAGCCTCAGAGAGATTGTTCTTACTACGAAACTCCTTACCAACATCATCTAGGAAGAAGACGTCACTCTTAACAACCTTACTCTCAAATCTAGCCTTATCTTCATTACTGCCCCAACCTCGAGTGAATTCATCCACCATTTGAGTAAAGGTAGCAAAGTAGACTGTATAACCTAGCTTAACTAGTTCTTTGGCCATTAGGGCAGTTAGTAGAGTTTTACCAGTTCCCCAACTACCATAATAGAGAAGACCCATTCCACCCTTGACCATATCAGCATGGCGATTTAAGTAGCTATGAGCAATCTCTAAGGCAATTGGATCACCTTGGTAGTCACTCCAAGTTAGTCTCTGATAGTTAAGACCGATACCGGCATTCAAGTAGTGCTTATAGAGTTGTAGTTGAATCTTACATTCTCCACAACTACGGTCACTACAGCTAGGACAACCATTCTTACCAATCTTTTCGAACTGGGGATTTCTGGCCTCCAAGTATTCAGTTTCCTCATCTCTAAGGAACTTATACTTAAGATCTACATAGTCCTTACTCCAATTAAATTGCGAGTCGTTTGAGGAAGTCATTACTATCCATCAATCCTTCCAGGTTCGGCTTAGGTTCGTTTTCTTTAATTATATCCTGACGAAGTTCAATATACAACTTATCTTGAATCCATTTACTACCCTTACTAAAGGCAGTAACGGTCATTACTTGTCCATTAAGGATACAGTTGTACTTATCAAAGAGTAGAGCAACCATAGGACCAGCATCGTCACCGTAACGTTCCTTGTAGCTCTTAAAAATCGCAATCTCTTTAACCCACTCGACATTATAATCAAATCCTTGTGTCTCTTTAAAACGGTTAGCAAAGTAGACCAATAGTTCCTTGGCTTCAGCTTTTACTAGGTCTACTTCAGTGGTAGAAGGTTTCTCATTAACCGGTACTACTTCTACTACTTCATCATAACTATCGTTATCAAAGTCCCTTAGAGGACCATCAACGCTTTTCTTTCCTACTGTCGTCATTATTAAATCCCTTGCTCTTTAGGAACTTCTCACTAACATCTGAGAAGGTCTTGATCTTCCTACTTACCCACTCTTGGGTTTCCTCACTTAAGTCATAGATACTACGTCCGGTTGGACCAATACCTGATAGCTTGTCTCGACCTAGTAGAATAAATCTCCACTCGGCTTTTTCATCACCCTTTGAGGCCTCTTCATGTCCATAGATCTGAATCCACTTCTCATCAAGACCACATAGGAAACCTTCATAGACAAAGCTATCACTGTAGGCCATTACTTCATGCCGCCTACTAGCAATGATTGCAATGTTTCTTTCGAACATTGAATCCTGGGGTTGTGCTAACTTATCCATTATCTCCACTCCATAGGACTATTCGTCCCCTGGTAAAATCCATTATATGTTTTACTAGTCTCACTAGTTAAGAAAATCATCTGAGCAATACTTGCTCCAACTTCGATGTAGCTTTCGGCTTGAACCTGAACCATCATACCACAAGCTCCTTCATAGCCACTATCGAATAATCCATTTTCTCCAGTGCAACCACTCTTAGCCATACTACTACGGACCAAGGTGATTCCACAAAGAGTATCATTTAACTTTAGTTGCTCATTAAATTCCACTTGGTAACGAATACCGGGTTCCAGTTTATACATCTCTACTCCTTCATATAGGAAAGATTTCATTTCCGTATACTCGGGTAGCTTCCTACGATTCTCTTTATTGGCATAAAGAACTAGAGTTCCATTAATAGTATAAATCTTACTAACTGTAAGGTCTACACTATTGGGTTGGATATTCTCTTCTCGTACTCCTGAGATGCAACCTGTTGCGACTACATCATGAGGGTCAATGACCCCCATCATCATCGGCCACTAACTGCTCGAAGCCATTCATCCTTAACAGATGGCTCTACAAAGTTACCACGAAGAGTTGAAGTTACAGTACTAGTACCGGGCTTCTGAACTCCACGCATAGCCATGCAAAGGTGCTCTGCTGAGATATATACTCCTACACCCTGAGGCTGTAGACCACAGTCATAGAGAGTATCAGCAATCTGGCTACCTAGTCTTTCTTGGACCTGGAGACGCTTAGAGAAAGCATCGAGTACCCGAGCGAGTTTACTAAGGCCAACAACACGACCGCCCTTAGGGATGTACCCAATAGTAGCAGTACCAAAGAAAGGAGCAAGGTGGTGCTCACAAAGGCTATAGAATGGGATGTCACGGACGATAACCATTTCATTTGAACCCTCTTTAAAGATTGCCTTTTCGATAAGTGCCTTGGGCTCAATATCGTAACCTGCTGTTAGTTCCTGATACATTTCTGCTACTCGGCGAGGAGTATCCAATAGACCTTCACGCTTGGTATCTTCTCCCATTGAGGCCAGGAGTGCCTTTACTGCTAACTTGCCTTCTTCGAGGTACATTACTTACTTTCCATTCTGTTATTTAGTTTACTAATACGATTAATCTTACGGTACATACGACCATAAGCTACTAGGTCCTTAAGACCCCTCCAAGTGATCAACTTCATCGTCCACGCTCATTTGCTGGCCAAATGTAGTTATGTACTTGAACGTTTAGGCTCCAAGGAACCCGATGCTCCAACATAAGACCTACTAGGTCCTTGGTGGGGAATACATCCCAGGCACTACCGGCCCAGAATCGAACTCCATCCTTGACTTGACCCTTAAGGAAGTCATAGGTTTCTAGAGCTTCTTCAAAGTCTACCTTATCCTTACAGACGAACTTAATACCACTACCGCTCTTGAGGTTAGCAGCATTAATTGCTCTATTCTCTCTACGAGTTTGAGACTCTCCACTACCATCTAGCTTCCAGTCCATCATAAAGGTAACATTCTTAAGAGCAATATCCGAGTAAAGGAAACTACCATTACTAAAACTCTCTACTTCAAAACCTTCACCTACCAGGAGTAGGATTAGTTCATCCATCTTGCTCTGAGGCTGAAGGAATGGTTCTCCACCAGTTAGGCAGATGTTATTGGCACCAGTTTTATTACGCTGAACCTTACAGTCCTTGAGAAGTTCTTCTGGAGTACACTTGTAACTTCCACCGTCCTTCATATACACTTCTGGGTCTACAGCAAATGGAGTATCACAAGGCCATCCGGCACAAGTCATATTGCATCCTGCGAATCGAACAAACTGAGTAGTTCGTCCGGTACGAGGACCTTCTCCTTGAGTACTGGTATAGTGCTCTACTAATCTTAGATCAGCCATTACTTGTTTCTCCAACCTGTATCTTCATTACCCACTCGGGTAGTCTTCTTAGGTGCTTCACTCTTCTGGTAAATACCCTTTTTAATACCTTCACTAAACATGTGAATAAAGAATCCAACTCCCGTAAAGAATAGAGCTGGAAGTACGAATACTAACAATACATGCATACTATACTCCTCTACAGTAGGCTACACTAGTGGGGGTCTCCCACACGGCTACTTCATACAACTCTAAATCATTACCGAACTCTACTTCAATATCATACTGAAGTTGAGTCCAGGCCCAACGAGCAATATTCTCTGCTGTTGGAATATACGGAAAAACAATATAGTTCCAATCATTGGTCTTAGAGGGTTCATCTAGGATTGCTCTAAGCACCTTGTCCTCTTCCCATACACAGAATCCATGGTCCAATACATCATGAATCTTATTATTCATAATATACTTAAGATGACCAAAGTCCACTAGCATTCCATGGTCCTTACGGGAAGGGTCATCAATTATATCTCCCTTACAGGTTACACGAACTTTATAACGATGTCCGTGGGGATTCCTACATTTACTACCATGAGTACTCACTCGGTGACCGAGATCAAACTCAATTTCTTTAGAGATGAGATTCATCTTACTCCTTACTAGGTTTATATTGTATAATGCTTTACTACTTTAAATCAAGTCTAATTTTCATCTTCTTTTACTAGATCAGCAATCTGTCTTAGTAGATCTTGAATACGGTCTAGACTGTCTTCTAGTCCCCAAAAACTAACTATTAGTTCTGCATGATCTAGTTCTTCTTGGTTATCGGACACTGTCTTCAACTGCCGCTCGAACCTTAAGGAAAGATGCTACTATTTCACTACTCTTGGCTACAAGTGGAGCATAAAGTCTAATAGTATCTACTCCATAGAGAACTCTACCGGTAAAGACCTTGTATCCCCAAATCTTTTGAACTACAGAATCGATATCAATACCTTCATTAAGCACTAGACCCTTCATGAGTCCAGGTCCATGTAGACTGGCTACTTTACAATCCTTAAAGGCATGGTCAGCAAGACTACCCTTTTCACGAACCATAGCTAGGAATACTGGGTCACTAGTGGCCTTAAACATTTCTCTGCCTGCTGCTACACTTATGGGGTTACCACCAAAGGTACTAAGGTGAGTGAAGGGATTATCGGTACTCATACTCTTCCATCGTTGAGCACTAGCAACCACTGCTCCTAGAGGATAACCCCCACCTAGTGCCTTACCTAGAGTAACAATATCTGGGTTGACTCCTTGGTACTGGTCTAGTACAAACTGAGTACCAGTTCGTCCAAATCCTGTCTGTACTTCATCAATTACTAGAAGTACTCCATTCTTCTTACACCAATTGCTTACATATTCAGCCCATTCAGGGTCAACTGCAATTACTCCAGCTTCACCTTGGACTAGTTCCATAAAGAAGGCTGCACGGTTCTTAAACTCATCTGGAATATCATCACCAACATCAACCCACTTAGTGAGTTCTGGGTTTACCATACCGGCAAAGGGTTCACGATATTGAGGCTTATAAGTAAGACTTAGGCTACCAAGACTACGACCATGGAAACCATTCTTAAGAGCAATAAAACCTTCACGGCCTGTACTTAGCATAGCTAGCTTCATAGCAAGTTCATTGGCTTCAGTACCACTAGTACAGAACCAGGTCTTGTTCTCTTCGGCCATACCATTACTCATGGTTAAAGTGGAGAATCTCTCACTAATACTCTCGGCATACTTTAGTTGCTCTTTGATATTAAACTCACCATACACATTAATATGAGCATACTTATTAACTGTCTTAATCACTGCCTTTTGAATAGCAGGATAGTTATGGCCTAGATTATTTACAGCAATACCACAGGCCATATCAAACATATCACCATATTCTTTGGTCTCTAGATAACTATCATGAGCACCAGTAATGGTAATATCGTAAGGCCAAGGATTTGTACGGGCTAAATATTCCACTTACTCCTCTTCCTTTTTTAACTCTTCTACTTGATTTCTTACTTCTTCAATAAGGTGTGGGTATCCACAATTAGGGCACTTACACTTAACCGACATCTCTTACTTCTTCTACTACAAATATGTCTTCTTCATTGTATGGGTCCACTTCATTATAGGCCCATTCAACTATCCATCTACCATCTGTGGTCTTACCAACAATTTGGCCTAGATTGGCTTTTACAGTAACAATGTCTCCAAGTTTCATCGATCATCTCCTACATATATATCAAAGTCATCAACCGGATCAAACTGTTCAAAGAATTCCGGGAACTGCATACTACCGATATCACAAATACGAGTAACCATCTGACTCTCAACATAATCAATTGTATCTTCGTCATCAGGATTAATTGCTACTGTACTAATACGATCTCTCCATTTATTAATGAAACGATCTAGATCATCTAGACTATCCACTACTACAAAACGAGTATCACCATATAGTGTAGTAAAGATTTCTGGAGAGTTCAACTGTTCTAGTCTAGTATATTTACCCACTAGGTTGGCACTTAGAAACTGTTGGACTAGTTCACTCTTTCGAGTTAGAGGAAGCTTACCTCTAAACTCATCAATCATTCTCCCAAACAATACTGTGTGAATATCACTAATCTCTTTCCACATTCTCATAGCAGTTTCTCCAACCACTACATAGAACTTGGGACTTAGGCAACCTTCTCCATAGAAACTAAAGAAGTCAAAACAGATATCCTGTATCATACTAGGAGTTAGGTCTATGGCCTTAATAATACCAAAACTAAACTTGGGCCCATGAATATGAACTGCTCTATGTTCATTCTCTAGTTCCCCAAACACTTCAGCAGTATTCTCATCTCCAAATACCACTACATCTGTAGCTTCGTCTAGAGCCTTTCTCCAGTCACTAGATAGTTTGAGTTCATCACTATGGGTAGTAAAGATCTTACACTCTACACCCTCTCCATAGGTATCAATTACATTCTGAATTAAGTAGCCTTCATCTAGGCTTGGAGCTTTAACAGTTACACTCTCTGGACCAGCCAACTTTAAGCATAGGAATACACTCTTGGCTGTAGCACCAGGAACACTCTTGGCTCCAATAATAACGAACTTTCTACCGGTCTTCTCAGTATACTCCTCAAAGTCTCGAGGAATCTCCAGGGACTCAATGGCCATTCGATAGTCGTCTTCTAGAAATCTACCAAACTGGGCCAATACACTGACCATATCTACTTCAGGATTAATTACCCATTGCTTGCGCATAAGTTAAGCTACATCCTTTTTCTGGGGCATTAACCGCTCTTCCTTCTAAAACAATCTTACCATCATTATAGAGGTGACCCATATCTTCGGTCAAGATAAAAGGACAACTCCATACATTAGCAATATCTACAAAGGAGATGATTCCACTCTCTCCTGGCTTAACTTCAGTCTGAGTAAGTGGATCTACCAATCGAACATTTAACCAGAAAGGAGCATTATACTTGACCTCTGATTCATTACCCCAGGCATATAGTTGACTAGAGATTTCACTCATAGAGTATTCACGAATTAGATCTTCAGAGTTTAATCTAAACTGCTCTTTAACTGTACTGGTTAGTTGTTGGGGAGTAAGATTAATATCTCTACCCTTCCATCCACCGGTCTCAATCATCATAGAACCCTTAGGTAGGGTTACTAGAGGAAGTCCATGGGAAGTAATGGTCTTCATGAGATCATAGAAGGCCAAACTAGTACCAAATAAGATTACTGGTTCACTCTCGTCAGTTAAACTAGTTAGTAATTCCTGCACTCTAGTAGAGTCATTCATACCATCAAATTCTTCTCGAATACCACGAAGGTCATGAAGTTCACTAATATAACTCATCATATAGTAGAGACTACTGTTAGGAAGTTTAGGAGTAAGTAGAACTACACGATAGGTAGGTACTGGAGTATTAGTGATCTGATCTTTAAATCCAAAAGCAATACTTGCTCTATAGGCCTCGGTATCATACATACGGTGCTTGCTCTTATCACCTTGGGTAGTACCACTACTGTGGAATTCTACTCCAGGGAACGGCATCCGTTCACTCATTACCAGTCCTACATCACCACGCTTAAACTCTCCAATAGGCATAAGAGGAATCTCTCTCCAGTCCTCAAGAGTTCCACGATCATACTTCTTGTATACTGGATTAAGTTCACGATGTAGATCATATAAGTCTAGAGCAACACTATTAAAACTCTTGCCTTCAGGGTCTTGAATATACTCAACAGCACTCTTGATAATCTCGTTAACTGTACTATTATCCATTACTTGCCTAACTTTCTTCCTAAGGAATGCTCTCTCCAGAGAGTTCCATTTAACCATCGTTCTTTAATACTATTAAGTTCAAAGTGATCTAGCAACTTAAGTAACCTATCTCCATGAACTGGAGTAGTGGGTGTTACTGGATTAAACTGTAGATTACCAAGAGGTGGGAATGGAATATTATCCTTTCCATCCAACTGAATCAACTTAAATGCCCTACGAACTATTTCTTCATGTTCCTTGACCTTTTCATTGTTACTAATAACAGATTCTAGGTCTCCATGTTCCTCAATTAGTTTAGTGGCCTTAACTGGTCCTAATCCAGGAACTCCAGGAACATTATCTCCTTTATCACCCATAATGGCCCAGATCTCTGGAAGTCTAATGGGTTCCACTTTCCACTGGTCTATTACTGATTGAGTATTGAAGACTTCTTCTTTAACATCTCTACTCTGACTTAGAGAAGGCTTTACTACAATAACATTCTCTCGAATAAGTTGATGAATATCATGGTCGGCACTAACAATTACCACTTGGTCGAAAACTTCACCAAATTCAATTGCTGCTTTAGCAATAATATCATCTGCCTCTACATTCTCTAATCTTAAGTAGGGAATACCAATCTTGAGACAGAATTGAAATACTAGGTCTAGTTGTGGCCTAAAGTCCTCTACTGGGTCCTTTAAGGCTGCCTTCTTTTCTTTACTACGGACTCTATTTGCCTTATACTCGGGGTCAATAGCCAGTCTCTTACTACTTCTACCCTTATCGAAAGCAATTAGTACATGAGTGGGTTCATACCTACGAATCATACTGGCCAGGGTATTGAGAGTTCCATATACTCCCCAGGTCCCTTGACCATCTTTGTTCCTTAGATCTTGCTTCATTAGGCCACTGTAGGCGCGGATGAAAACGTTGTGACCATCAAATAGTAGTAAGGTCTTTTTAGAAGTGCTCACTTAGGCCTTGGTTCTCATAGAAGTAACTAGCATTAGCAGGACTAAGGTACTGAGTCCACTTTTCGTATGGAACCTTACAAGCAGTTAGGTAGCAGGCAACATTATAGTGCATAATATCTTCTCGTTCATAGGAGAAAGTAGCATCAAAGTCCAAACGAGGCCAGTCCTTGTCTCTACCAAATCGAATACCATTCTTTTCTACAATAAACTTAGTATCACAAGCATAGGGTGCTGTAGTATCATGACTCTGCACTAGACCTAATACCTGCTCGAACTGTGGATTACGGAATAGGGTATAGGGTTCTTCTACTTCTAGAGTCCCCAACATATGAACTCCAGTTCCATTACCATCAGTAAAGGTTGAACTACTAGCAAGGTACTCTAAGAATCCCAAACGCTTACCCCAACTGGGTAGTAATTCACTAGTAGCAGTAGAGATCATGGTATCATAGGTAACACCAATACGATCTACCATTCCACTTTCATCCCAGAAAGCATAACTAGCTAGACCCTTCTCCAAGGTCTTGGCCTGAATAACACTCATAAACTTACCCTGGTAACCAGAATCCTTCATCTGGTTATAGAAATCTACTCCACGCTTACGAGTCTTCTTGTCCTTATGAAGAACATCTGGAAGAATAATCCAATTGGGATTAAGAACTCCAGCAAGGTAGGCCAAACGAGCACCACCTTGACCCTCTCCTAGTTCATCTGCTCCATTATCGAGAATTAGTTTATTAAGACTCCTATAGATCTCGAGAGTAGTTTTACTCTGCATCTCATGAGAGAGTGCATATCCTAGACCTACACGCTTAATATAACGATGAGGACTACCTAGATATAAATCCATTTTCTTTCCTTACTAGTATTAATTATATGTTAGTTGTTCTCAGACTCTTGTTCAAGTCTTTTCTTTTCAGCTGCTTCAGCTTTCTTACGCTTGGCTGCTGCATTAGGGTCTGGATAGTCCATATACTTGATCTTAGTGGCCTTAAATCCTCTTTCAAGTTCACAACTAAATGGGCTCCACTCTGGGAAGTTCCATTCACCACTAGAAAGAATATCCTTGACTGTAATCGAGTGATCATTTAGAGCGGCATAGGTATATATATGAGCGAACTCAAACATATCTCTAAACTGTTCGGGGTCTGTAGTACCGGGGAAGATTCTAAACTCTACGGTTCCATACTTGAAAAGTGCTCGAACATTAATACCAGCTCTAACAATTCCAATGTGGTAAAGTCTACGGTTGAGCTTTTCATTCCACATAAAGTGGCAATCATAAAAGTTCTTGGGGTCTGTAGAATTAAGAATATCAATTACACGATTTGGTGGAACTTTGGCCTTGCTCCAATAGGTTCTTTGATTCTTATACCACTTGGCCAGTTTAAAATCTTCTTTGACTGGATACTCTTCTGCTGTAGGTTCGTGTAGTGGAATCATAGCGTAAACGTCATCTTGATTGGCCTGGGTATAGATAAAGAGTTGCTTTAAGGCATCCAGGTCATCTTTAAGACCCTCTACTCCAATATGAATGTGAATACTACAACGGTGGTTAATAGTAGGGTTATAAAGTTCTTTTAGTTCCTTAAAGATCTCTACTTGACGATCAATGGAGTCACTAGGAGCAGTATTGATCTCTCCACCAAAACTCCAAGTCTTACCACTGGGATCATTGGCATGACCATCTGAGTTAACTAGAGTAGCGTCCTTACCATCAAACTTACCCAACTCCACTGGAACTTTATTTCTGATATCAATATCAGCCCATTCAAGTTCTGCACCGTAGGTAAAGTGGTTATAGGACATAATTCTCCTTAGTTGGATAGCTCTAAATTATAGTTGTTTTGCATCTGTTCTACAAGCTTTTGCTGAGAAAGATTCTTGGCCTTACTCTCACACATAATATCAAAGTCATCATGGAAACTCCAGGCCCAACGATTGCTAGCATTATTCCAGTAGAAGTCACTATGTCCTCTAAGCTTGGGCTTATGCAGACCACGAGCTATACTCTCAATAAAGTCAGGTTGCACTTCGGGATCATGATTAACGAAATGCTCTTCACGAGGACTAGAGTAATGGATAACCGGACGAACACCTCGCCAACTATCAATTGCCCTAAGCATACGAGGGTCATCAGGTTGAATATACTCACCGGTCTTGACCCAATGGTGATGAATATCAATTACTAGAGCAAGATCACGTTCTAGTTTAAGACTCTCATCAATACCCCAAGACATCTCATCATTCTCAATAGTCAAGCAATTCTTGGCTGTAGAACTAAGATAAGGAAGTGCTTGCTGAATACCATAGGAACCCAACTGCCCGGCAATATGAACATTAATCTTGAGATCTTGGAACTCTTGACCGTAACCCATCCAGTAGGCCATATCGGCATGGTACTCAATCTCTTGGAGGCTACGCTCTCGAACATCAGCCCTATGGGAAGCTAATACAGTAAACTCACCAGGGTGGAAACTAAGTCTAATATCATGCTTTCTAGCATAATCGCCAATCTCACCAAAGCCTTCTTCAATCTTCTGTAGAATGCCCCAACGGTGATAGATTTCTTTCCAGTAAGGAATACTATACAGAGGAAGTAGATCACTGCCCAATCTAACCATATGATAGATCTCATCACGAGCAGCAGTACGCTCTAGTAATAGTTTAACACTATTAATATTATGCTCCATAACCTCAATGAGTTTCATATCGGCTTTATGGCCTAAATTTTTCTGCATCCAGGTTAGAGTTAGGCTACGGGTATTAAGAGACTTGGCCTCATCCTTACTACCAATACCATCAATCTGGCCTTCGTGGTCAATCCACTTACAGGCAAATCCTACTCGCTTCTTAGTCATGTCTAATACCATGCTCATCATCAATTTTCTTGTGCTCTTGCTTGATACGAATCTTAGCCCAGTTATAACTTACCATAAGAATAATAATATTCTCAATAGAAGAGTAAAACAACTCGGAACTAGCATGAGGGGCATCGGTAATCAGTCCTATTGCTTTCTGGAAATAACCAGAGTTACTAGACTGCTCTCCTACCCAACTGGGATGTACTAAATGCATTAGTCCGATAACGGCTAATACCACTACTATTACTATTCCTGGAACTGCTAGGAATATCTTACTATTTTTATTCACTTACTTATCCTTTTTAGCGGACTCTCGCTCTGCTAGTCCATCTCGGATACCGTAGTAACCTCTACGAACCTTAACAAAGTAATCAGGATTCTCTTTAATTGATTTTATAGCCGTATCGTAGCTACAATCAAGACTTTTAGCAATTTCTGTTGTTCCAAATTCTTTGCCTAGGTTCTTAAGTGCCCATTCACGAAGTTGGGTACTCTTATCTACTCGAACTCTCTTTTCAAGTTCTGGAGTTTCTCCAGTTAGTTCCTCGATTAGAGTTTTAGCAACCATATGAGTAACTAGAGCACTAACTACATTCTCTCCAGCTCTCTTGGCCTTATCGATAATCCATTCAGCTCTTAAACGCTCACTACGATCAAAGTTGGCATTGTAGTCTACTTTTTCTTGGCTTTCCAACTCTGGACTTCCTTCCTAAAGTAAGGTTCCCATAATTCTAGATCAGTAGGCATAGTTTTAATCTTGTGACTTCTCTTATAGGTCTTTAGAGTTTCCTTAACGGTATTATCAATCTCTAGTTGATAATCCTTACTACCCGGACGAGTTCCATCATCCTCCACCGGACGATCATCAGCAGGGATAAAGTAGATAAGGTCCCAGTAGTTATTAAACTCCCAGTTCATTTCCATCTGACATACTCTTAGGGTATGAGTAGCATCTCCACCTAGAGTATTCTTTCGGGCCTTGTAGAGTTGATAAGCGGTCTCATCTAGAGCCCATCGTTCACTGATAACATAATCAGCACTCATGGCTCCTTTGGCCAGCATCATCTTTCTACGTTCGTAGATACAGGCTAGTTGGAAGGAGTTTTCTTCTGGGGAAAGTACCGGTCCAGAATCTCCTGAGCCACTACGCCCCCAAGTGAGAACGCTACGAGTAACACTTCCAAGAGGAGCAATAGAAGTTCCTTCCATCTCTTCATTAAGAACCCTCCTTAAGATTTTAGCAGCAGTGGTCTTTCCAGTTCCATGACTACCGGTAAATGCTATTCTCATCCCTTACGATACTTCTTTCTATGTCTCTTGACTGGTTCCTTGAAGGCATCCACTCTCAAAGTAATTAATCTCAACTGCCTATCGGTCATCTTGTTCTGCCTTCTAAGAGCATGAGCAATCTTTGCAATATCGTTTAAGCTGAACCTTCTGTCTCCACCAGGAGTCCTTATTATAGTAATAGGACTACCATCCTTTTCAACCCAATAACCCAATTCTTCTTTTTTACGAAAGGACTGTGGTGTTAGGTCAAAGAAGGCTGCTGCCATACCCATAGTAAATACTGGGTCGTTATCTCTACGAACTACTCGTTCCCATTTCTGTCTCTCACTTGGCTGATCGGACATAGAATGCAGTTCGAGTCTTTCCTGGAGTTGTTGCTTTAATAATCTGTTCCATACCCAGGTTACCCAACTTGAGTTGCTTTTCTAAGGCATCCTCATTGAGTTCATAGAAGTCTTCCAATTCCTTGGAAATCTTACCATCAGGATATACAGTCATACGCTCTACAGTGATGTGGTTGGTAACACTAGAGAACTCTTCAAAGGATAGAATCTCCTTGAGTAATTCTACATCTACTGTAAGCTTACCACCGGTTACTTCCTTACTGAGTTTAACTCCATTTTCTGCACTAACTAGAAATCCACTAGCACCAGCGGGGTCTTCACCTTGCATGGAAATCTTAATGTCGATTGATTCCGTAGCATACTTCTTAAGTGCACTCTCACGGCCTTCAATAACATCCTTGGCATTACGTACGGCAATAAGCTCTGTAGCTAGAAAATCTACCTCGGTGGCTCCTAGTAGGTGAGGCTCACTAATATCTGTAGTACCCAGTACCTCTACTAGATCTAGAAAAACTCCAGCATCAGCATCAGTGGCACTTCGTTCACGAATTTCTGTTCGTGTGGGTGGTTTAATGCTTCGTTCAAAAGTGGGTTCAACTACTTCACGTAGTAAATGTGTATTGGATACTAACTTGTCCATAATCTTCCTTTAACTAAATCTACTAATAATTATGTTAATAACTCTAGAAGAGAAAATCAACTCTTTTTAATTTCTAAACTCTTACTGGTAACATAATAGATGTCTCCACCTACTCCCATTGCCGTCTTTGTAGCGTTCTTGGCAGCCTTGATAACATCATTCTTGGTCCAGGGACCTTCATCTCCTAGACTACCAAATGCCTCACTGCCACCGGAACCCATGGCCCATCTGTTGCTTATGGGAATAGTGATACTAAAGTCTTCATCAATGGCTATAAGGTGATTGTCCCAGGCCATAATGAGTCCGGCACCAAAGGTTTCAATCTTCTTAGAGCTCTCTAGTGCACCGTGGTCGCTTAGTGCATCACGAAGTGCAGGAACAATCTCTTTGATGACAAAACGTTCTACATCATCTCGGTGATAATCACGAAATTCGGGCCAATCGGTCCAATGTTGGATTACCTGCATCGCTCGTATGCTTCCACATCCGCCAAAGATGTATCTACGGTCCTTTTCAACCCATAGTTTGCCACTGCCTTCATCGCTCTTGCTGTAGTCCCAGGAGATCTGAGAGTCAGCAGCAATCACTACACCATCTAGTCTGGTTACAGCAGCAGCAAGTACAGTCATTAGTGGTTATCCTCATCGGCGGGTTCAGCTTCATGGGGACCATGTGGGTTCAAATGCATCCAGGGATCGTCATCCCCGATCATGTCCCAGTTGCCGTTTCTGGTATAACGTACGATGGGTTCACCACAGTGCTTACATTCTCTCACTTTGCCAACCTATAGTCGATGATGTCCAAATGCTCTTGGATGATTTCCCATAAACGTTCAACGGCACTGTCAAACCCTTCATTAAAGCCCCGTTCGAAATCATTCTCGGCACCTGCCTCTTTCATTGCTGAGTTAGCTCTACTCATTCGTTCATACACTGTATTGAGTACAAGTTCTTCAATGCGATTAAGCATCATTCTTGAGTTAATTTCTTCTTGACTTCTCACTTGTATACTCCACTCCTAAGTAGATAGTTTAGTGACTCCTGATAGTCTAGGAACTGAATTAAATCACAGGGCCATTTGATATTAAGGGAACCACCAGGGGCCGCACAACCTCGACAATAACGAACAGGCTCAGTCTGTCCCTGGCTCAGCTCAAGTGGTGAATGTTTTAGTCTTAGTTCTTCATCTATGGAATTACCTGCTGATTCCGGTGGGACATCAAGAGAATAGACAGATGGAAATACATTCATTTTTGTTTTTAAGGGTTCTTCGGGGGTCATAGTTCGCTCTCCGCACTTGGGGCAGTAGTCGTACTGCCATCCTGGATAATAATCCCTAATAACTTCTAAGTGTTTGCAGGGTTCTTCGGGGGTCATCAATACCAAAT
>Ga0316225_1000637_pt1 | contig 40828 bp, 57 predicted proteins | sample TBH18015metaG_FD_206010 | JGI IMG/M metagenome (GOLD analysis project Ga0316225, IMG submission 206010) | Freshwater microbial communities from Trout Bog Lake, Wisconsin, USA - TBH18015 | ecosystem: Environmental > Aquatic > Freshwater > Lake > Hypolimnion/Profundal zone | place: USA: Wisconsin... | reverse complement strand
TAGGCGCTGCTGCCGTAAAACTTGCTTACGACTACAACGAAGCACTTGATTCAATGAGGACGCAGACAGACTTGACCTCCAAGCAGGTTGACCAGTTGAGTCCACAAATTCTCAAGGTGTCTACCGCTACCGCCACTTCTTCAACTCAGATTGCCACTGCTTACACGCAGGTGATTAAGGCAGGAGTTCCGCTATCCCAAGTTCAATACGACGTTGCTGCTTCCGCAATGTTCGCGAAGGCACAGCAAGCGAGCCTCACGGATACATTGACCGCAGCGTTGAACATCCAGAAACTTCATATCACTGGAACGAAGAGCGTCTCGCAAACAATGGACATCTTCACGGATGCGATTCAACACTCTCGTCTAGCAGGTCAAGACATTGACAACGCCATGAGTGGCAAGTTCGTTAACACTCTTCAGGCTTACGGAATCAGCGTTAAGGAAGGTACGGTTCTTCTCGCTGGTTTCGCCAACGAAGGACGTACTGGAGTTAAGGCTACTCAAGTTCTTCAAACAGGTATCGCTTCTCTTGAGAAGCCAATGGTTTCAAGCACAGGTAAGTTAACCACCACAGGTAAAGCGTTGGCCCAATTAGGTATCAACCAAACAACTCTTGCTTCCGAGATTAAGAAGCCAGGTGGAATCCTTAACGTACTTCAATATTTGAACACCGCGTTCCAAGACAACGCGACTTCCGCTCAGAAGGCACAAGGCATTACTTCGTGGCTTAATCAAATCGTTGGCTCTCAAGCCGGTGGCGCGTTCGCATCTTTGATTCAACAACTTCCACAGTTGCAACAGATGCTGACGCAGATGAACACAACAGGTTCTAATAAGAGCGCGTTTCAAACATGGCTCTCGACTCCTGCTGGAGCGTTGGCGCAGTTCCGCACTTCACTTGAGAACGCTCTCATTCCGTTGGGTAACTTCCTACTTCCAATAATCTCAAAGGCATTTAGCGGAGCAGCGAAAGTATTCTCCAACAAAGATTTCATGACAGCGTTCTCTGGTATAGGTGCCGCAATCCTCGCTGGAATGGCTGGGTTCAAGTTAGCGAGTGTCGGAGTATCTATCGCGGAAGCGTTCGGTGCAACGATTGCAGCAGGTACCGCAACTTTGATTGGTTCCGCAATCGCAACGGCGATTGTTGCTGGACTAGCCATCTTTGGAATCGGGGGTAGTCATACTTCTCAAAGTGACTGGAACTCCATGCATTACGAAGAGCAGCAAAACAAAGCGGGATTTACCTGGGACGTATTTGCGACAACCGTCAACACATTTACAGGAGCAATAAACAAATTGATTGGTCCAGGTCCTCTTAAGATTCCTAACGTTCCAATCATTCACGGAAAGTTGCCAGGATACACAACGACACCTAACGGCAGAGCAGATATATCGGTTCCTCCTACTAGCGGAAAGGTAAGCGTTAAGGTTCACTAATGGCTGAAGGACAAGGACTATTCAACTCGGGAAACATAAACGAGATTGACATTGAAGTAGACGTGTCAGTAATCGCCAACGCTCTTCTGAACAACCAAGCGTTCCTTAACAACCTCGCGAAGGCAATAACTGTTATCCTCACCAAGCAAGCACGTACTAAAGGGAACCTGTTCGGACAATGGGCGCAGGTTACTAACCCTACGGCAGCGAACCCGAATAGGAAACTTCAATGACCCAACTCGCAGCAATACCTACGCTGAATGTGAAAGTGGCGTTCTCTCCAACGAACATTCAATCTCCTCCTTCCGCGCAGACTTTCACTGACGTAAGCCAATACGTTCGAGAGTTCGACACAAAGATGGGCCTACAACATTTCCTTGACCGTATTGAGGCAGGAACGCTTCGCTTGACGTTCGACAACCGTACCGGATACTTCTCTCAGACCGGAACTATTCTTGACACGCGACTTCCTATTCAAGTTACGGCAACTTGGGGAGGAACGACGTACAACGTTTTCTATGGTTTAACGGAAACAATCACGGAACGGATTACCGACGTACTCAACGTTGACCTTGAAGTTACGGCCTCCGACCTGACAAAGAACTTGTCACTTCGTTACCTTCAGTCTCCTGGGTTCTGGCAGCAGTACGCGAACGTAAGTTCAACGGCTGGATGGTATCGCCTTGGTATCACTTCAACGGCATTGGTGACTGGGGCAAGCAATCCTGGCTCAGGAACCGTAACCTACCAAGCGGTAAACAATTTCGTCGCTGGCCAGACCGTCAGCGTTACTGGATTGACCATTCCTTCCGGTTCTGGATACACCAGTCTCAACGTCACGAACGCAACAATCGCTTCAGTCGGTACTCGTAACTCTGCTGGTTTCTCCTCCTACTTCACTGTTTCCGGTTTCCCTTCAACCGTGAGCGCGTCCTCCGGTTCTGGAACAGCAATCATTAATCAAATCGTTGAACAAATTTCAGGAACAGTCACTACAGGGATGAACGGACTTATCTCTTTCCCTGGCAATGGCGCGCTCATTTACGACAGCAACGATTGCATTGACTTGACCAACGGAGGAACAGCGCCAACAGGTTCCGTTGTAATTCCTCAATCAACGAACGGCTTTGACTTCTGGATTCTTGGCCAGAGTATGCAGAACAGTCAGATAACGGAGATATCTGCCGTAGTCGGTTCCACTGACTACAACTTCTACCTGACCGTTAACTCTCAAGGCCAACTCATTCCGGCGTATCAACCGTTGGGCGGAAGCACGACGTACGTAACTCCTTCAACTCCGTTTGTAGTTGCTGATGGGTTCTGGCACCACGTTGGTTTAATCCTTGTAGGAACGACCATGTACTACTACTGCGACGGTGTGTTCGGAACTCTTCACACCGGAGTGGTAACAGCGAGCGTATTCAGTGGAGGTTCAATCGGTAGCCCTGCTCCTGGCGAGTACACGTTGGCTGCTTACGTTGATGAAGCCGTAACGTTGAACAACAGTGCTAACCAGACTGACGTAATCAACCGTTATGTAGCCGGTTCACTTTTACAGAAGTCAGGCCTCTCAACTGCCGACATGATTGCTCAAGTTCTAACTATCGCAGGGTTCGGTTCAATCTCTAGCGGAGCAGTCAGCGTTCCTAACTACTACGTATCCACAACCTACGGTTCGCGAAGCGCGTGGAGTCCAGGAACTGCAACTTCCGCCTACACCGAACCGTACTATTGGAACACTCCGGTATACACCTCAACCGCTCTTGACCTCATTCTTCAGATTAGCGATACGGAAGTAGGCCACTTCTATCAATGTCCCGACGGTTCTTTCCAGTTCAACACGCGCACTTACTACGGAACGTGGACGTGGAACTCAACAACCAATACAGGAACCTGGGCGACGACATACTCAACTCCGAGCGGTAACTACGTCTGGACGGACAACGGAACCAATATTCCCTACTATGGGCCTTCAACCGAAGTGGTCCGTGACGACGCTGACCTTTGGACGAGCGTACGCGTAGACCCACAAGCCGGTACCAGTCAGATATATGAGAACACCGCGAACGAGCCGAAATATGGTTACTCAACTTTAGTAAAGACCGCTTGCGTAAACTCAAGTTTGAACTCCGCTCTTTCTGCTGCTTCCTACCTTGGCTATCTGTTCAGGACTCCGCTTCCTCGCGTGAACTCGGTGGAACTGCAAGCGGAAACAGTTGTAGGTGGAACTATCGGTTACTCCGTTCCTGCGATGCTAGGAACCAACTTCGGTGACGTAGTTACGTTCAAGCGCAATCCACCTGGAGCAACTGGCGCGGGAATTATCAACGCTAGTATGGCGGTTGAAAGTGTTGCTCACACGTTCCAAGCGGAACCGGGAACTTGGCACACTACGTTCATTCTTGACCCTTACCCAGTGAGGTCGTAATGCCTAATATTCCAAACACAACTACAGCGAATCAAACGCTCACCTCAGTCGGTGACGGAACTAATGCTTCCAAGTGGACTACGTCTTCTGGCTCAGGTGGCCTTCCTACCGCTTCTTACAACGGACAGATTGCCTGGTGGAACGCTTCAACTTCTTCATGGGTTACTTCAGCATCATACGTTCCGCCAAGTTCTAACTCCTACCTTCGCTGGAACGGAACTACTTGGGAACCTGACAACGGAGTTCTATCAGGCGACATTACTGGAACGTTCTCTACAACACTGTTGTCAGCGATTAACGGTGTGAGTACTGACATATCTAACTCTCCGGCCGTTGGAGACGTGATTCAATATTCAACTGCACTCGGTTGGTACAACGGCCCAATCTCTTTGCCATCTGGCAACGGATATTCCTGGAACCAAACATCCGGTAGCGCAGGGCCTCAGACAATTACAACGACGTTGTCTCAAATCAACACGACGAGTGGTGAGATTGAGATAACCGTTTCTGGTTACACGCAGTACCAAGTCACCGTAACCGGAGGACAAGAGGCAGCAGCAAGTGCGACTTCACTGATTGAAGTAGCAGTTGGCATTGTTCCCTACTCCGGTATTACTGGAGGTTCTGCCATTCCTGCGTGTATAGCGAGTACGGTATCCGGAGCGTACAGCAATTTCGCGGTTACTTTCACAATCACGCTGCCAACAAAAGGTAGTTACACAATCGCTCCGTACATCCAGAACAACAACTCGGTGACGACTAACCCGAAATACGCCTACTTCACGTTCTCCGTTCTTGGCGTTTTCTAAATCTCCTACTTTGTTGTATCATTTAACGTATGAACGATTCACGCCAGAACATTGTTGCCTGGGCTAACTGGGGAGTAGCCAACAAAGCGCACTTCAACTACACAGAAGGCCCAGCACGAATGGAAGCCATCGGTACGTTCCCGATTAAGTTCCCAGTCTTTGCCGACTGTTCTGCTGCCGTAACCCTTTGGTATTGGCTCGCTGGCGCTGCCGACCCCAACGGACAGAACTACGACCATGAGGGATACACCGGAACGTTACTTTCACACGGTCAGCACATCTCACTGGTGGACGTGAAGCCTGGCGACGTCGTTGTGTACGGCCCAGGAACCGGATGGCACACGGCACTCGTTGTGGAAATCGTTAACGGCAACATCCTGACTGTTTCTCACGGCGAGCAGGGCGACCCTTCCTACGTATGGGTGAACGCTCCTGAGTGTGTTAATCCTCACAACTACCCACATGACGGACGCGAACCGCAGACTTACCTTCGCTTCAACACAGCGACGGTAGGAACCGCTTACCCGATTCCTGCATAGTTCATGTTCGCTTCGTTAATCAACTCTCAGTATTGGTACTTCGGAGAGGCGGTCGTTACGGTAGCAGCCGGAGCGTTCGCAGTGTGGCGAGTAATCCACAACATATTAAAGAACTCCATTTCTGACAGATTGAACGAAATCAAAGCCCAGACAGTACCGAATGGGGGAGGCTCTTTGAGAGATGCGGTTGACCGAATAGAGAAGAAACTTGACACAACCATCAGAGAACTCGACCGACACCTCGGATACCACGAAGCAATCGAGAAAGTATCGCCACCCAATAACTAACGAGCCAATCGGTTTCGGTGAACACGTCAGTTGGAAGATACAGAACGTAATCCGTCGCTGGCCGTTCATCATGACAATCTCAGCAATAACGTTCTTCTGCTGGGGAACCGACAGCGCGGGAGTCTTGACTTGGTGGAACTACGGAGCGTCATGGATGGCTCTCGTCATTGAGTCCGTCGTCGGAATCGCCATGTTTCAACAGACAAAAGCAGACGCGAAAGTAATCCGCAAAATCCTGTCGCTGGAACACGAACAGTTTGACGAACTGAAGGAACTGGTTCTTACCGTTCAGGACGAGTTCGAAGAACACCACCCGGAGCAACTTTTAGAGGTTGAAACGAACCGTATCTTCGCGGAGATACTCGCACGGATTGACCGATTGGAGAATCCAGTGGTACAGTCTAAGCAAGACCTACCCGAAGGAAACTAAATGTCTCGTATTCCTACCGCTCAGGAGAACACCGCGCTGAACGCTATGTTCGTTCCTACTACTACTTACTACCTCGCGCTTTTCACGACTGACCCAGGCACGACCGGCGCTTCAGGTGAAGTATCCGGTGGTTCGTACGCGCGTCAGGCTCTTGTGTTCGGTTCGGCTTCGTCAGGTACTACTACTTCAACGGACGCTCAGAACTTTACGAACATGCCAGCCGAAGGTTCCGGCGTTCCTTACTTCGGTGTTTTCTCCGCTTCAAGTGGTGGAACCTACCTTGGTGGTGGAAGTACTTCAGGACTGTCGGGAGCAATCTCAGCAGGTTCAACCGTAGCCTTCGCAATCGGTGCGATAACGTTCAGCCTGTCGTAATCAACTGCCTCTAAAGAAAGGCAGTCATGGACGCTCTTAAGAACTTCGCTTACAGCACGGTAGCGACACCACCTTCCCCAGCCACGTCCGGCACATCACTGGTCGTTGCTTCGGGCCAAGGTGCGCTGTTCCCTGCTGCACCGTTTGACGCAACCATCTGGCCTGCTGGAGTTCAGCCACTTTCGACCAACGCCGAAATCGTCCGAGTCACGGCAGTCGCTACTGACACCTTCACAATCACTCGTGCGCAGTACGGCACGACGGCTCAGAGCATCACGGCTGGCTACCAAATCGCCCAGACCATTGACGCCAACTTGCTCAACCAACTTGCATCCCTGTCGGGAGCAACGTTCACAGGTCAAGTTTCAGTACCAGACATTCAGATAACTGGAATCACCGGAGCAACTGCTGGCAATACTCGACTGGTAGGAACTACCGCATCAGGAGCGCCTACAACAGGAACGTTCTCCGCAGGTGACGCAATCATTGACCAGACTGGAACTATCTGGTTCTGCATAACTGGTGGAACTCCAGGAACGTGGACTAACGAAATCCCTAACTCTCTAGTGGTTCGTTCTGCAACAGCAACGGCAGGTGTTGGCGAGTTCACTATCTTCGGCATTTCGGGCACATCGGGTCAAACGATTACGCTTCCAGCCAACCCTCAGAACGGTGCTATCTACCAGATTAAGAACTTGTCTGCTTACACGGTGAACATTCTCGGTGGAACAAACTCCATCTCGGTATCCGGAACTTTGTACGGTGCATCTACGCCCTACACAATTCCACTCAACGCCGCATACACCTTCGTCTACACCGGAGGTGTCTGGTTCTGCTTCACCACAACCGACATTAACAAGATGGGTGGACTTCCACTTGCTATTAGTGGTGGTGGAACTGGTTTATCATCCATTGGTTCAAACAACACGGTACTAACGTCGAACGGTACGACTGCTTCGTGGCAGGCTCCAGCCGCATCTGGTTTGTCATACCTCATGCAGGGTCAGTTGAGTTCTACCAATTCTCAATCGGCCACAATAACGCTTGGCGCTTCGTCAATTCTCATGCTGTACGCAGGTACAAACGGAGCAACATTTACTGTCGGGCAAAATGCTTACACCTACAATGTTCCGGCAAACTCTACTGTTTCTACATCAACGCTTATCGCGTCTGGTTCAAACGTAACTGTCCAAACTAGTTACACTGGCACAATTTCAACTGGCTTTAGTAGTTCCACATTGCCAAGTAGTTCTGCTTGGAGCGGCGTTACTTACGGCAATGGTTACTACGTTGCGGTTGCTTCAGGAACTACTGCAGGAGCCTATTCGACTAACGGAACGTCATGGACTGCCTCAACAATGCCCAGCAGTAGAAACTGGGACAGCGTCACTTACGGCAATGGTTACTTTGTAGCGGTTGCTTCAGGCACCACCACCGGAGCCTACTCAACTAATGGGACAACGTGGACCGCTTCAACAATGCCTAGTAGCCTCTATTGGACTGGCGTTACTTACGGCAATGGAACCTTTGTCGCAGTCGCTTCGGGTTACACTACCGGTGCGTATTCAACCAACGGAACGTCATGGACTGCTTCCACAATGCCAAGCAACGCCGCATGGACTAGCATCGCTTACGGCAATGGAACCTTTGTCGCAGTTGCAGGGGGTCCATCAACTTCTGGCGCATACTCAACTAACGGTACAACTTGGACTGCTTGCACTTTGGCGCAGAGTGGTAGTTGGGATAGCGTCACCTGGGGCAATGGAATATTTGTAGCAGTTGCAAGTCAGGGGTACAACACTTACTCCATTAACGGTATTAACTGGAATAACGGAAATATTAATAGTAGTTACAGTTGGAACTGCGTCACTTACGGCGGTGGCAATTTTGTTGCTGTTTCTAGCAATGGCAACGTTGCATACAGCGTAGATGGAAATATTTGGACCAGTAGCACTGCTACTAACGCAAACTTTACAGCCATCACCTGGGGCAATGGTTATTTTGTTACGGTTGCTAATGGTCCATCAACTGTTGCCAATTACTTTAAACAAACTGCGGCTCACCCAGTAACGTATACCGTATTGCAAGGCCCAACAAGCGTCTACTAAGGAGAAAAAATGTCAATTATCCCATCACCGGAATACACACCACCATCAACTTGCCCAGCACCAACGGCTCTCGGCACAGTCACCTACACGGTAGACACCGTTGCTCCGTTCGCAATCTACGCGTGGAACCCATCCGCGCCGAACGCCAATGGCGACCCATTCTGGTTCCAGCCTCACGACCTTGAAGGCAATCCTTGGACTGACCACGCTACCGCTCTAGCATTCGCTCAATCATGGATTAATGAACACTTCCCAGCACAAAACAACATCACGGTTACTGGTAACGCTGTTGGAAGCGTTACGCCACCTGCCTCTGAATAAGTAAAGGAGAACCGAGATGCTCGGTGCGAACTATTTAGGTGCGCCGTATCTCGGTCAGGCTTACGACGAACCGCCACTAAAGGGAATCGGTACAGGAACCATAACGGTAACTGGTACCGCTACTGGTAACGCTTACTTACCAGGTTATGCGTCCGGCTCCGCTTCCGTAACTGGTACCGCTACTGGTAAGGCGTATGAACCGGCTACAGCGTCCGGTGTAATCACCGTCACTGGTGTCGCCACAGGAACAGCGTACGAACCCGCAACCGCGAGCGGAACAGCGGATACCGAAGGTTACGCTATTGGTACTGCCTTCCTACCCGGAGTGGCGAGTGGCTCCGCGACTGTTCAAGGAACCGCTACTGCGACGACGTTCCTTCCAGCGCGTGCTTCCGGCTCCGGCGACGTTGAAGGTAGAGCGACTGGTTCAGCGTTCCTCCCTGCTTCCGGTTCAGGAACTGCCGACGTTGAAGGTTCCGCTTCCGGTTCCGCGTTCCTTCCTTCAACTGGCTCCGGCACTATTACCGTTACTGGTTCCGCGATTGGTTCGGCTGCCCTCTACGCAACCGCTAACGGAACTGTCACCGTAACTGGAGTTGCGACTGGTTCAGCGTTCCTTCCGGGTTCCGGTTCCGGCTCAATGTCGGTATACGGTTCGGCGACTGGAATCGCGTACGAACCTGGAACGGCACAAGGTTCAGCGAACGTAATCGGTACTGCGGTCGGTGTCATCTCTCACAGCGCGACTGGTTCAGGTTCAGCAACTGTTACCGGCCACGCGACCGGACTCGTAATCGTTCCTGGAACTGGCTCCGGTTCAGCGACGGTTACTGGTCGCTCCACCGGACAAGCGTTCCTCCCAGGAGTGGCGAGTGGGCAGGTATCAGTTTCGGGTAGCGCGACTGCGAGCATCACAATCCCAGTAGCCGGATACGGCACCGTGACCATCGTCGGAAGTGCCTCCGGGAACGCGTATCTCCCTGCCCAAGCGAGCGGAACCGTCACAACGACAGGTCACGCCACCGGAAACGCGTATGAACCGGCTTTCGGAGCAGGACTTGGCACAATCACCGGAAACGCAACCGCTACAATCATCATTCCGGGCTACGGAATCGCAACCGTGAACGTTACCGGCCAATCCCAGGGTGAGGCCTTCCTACCGGCTTCTGGAGGCCTTACAGCCGAAGTAGTCGGATTGGCCGTTGGAAAGTACATATCTCCGACTCATCCTGGCACCGTAACCGGAAATTTCGCTACGGCGAGGGTTCGGGGCGTTTGGAGGGTAGGTTCCGTTGAGGCTGACACGCGTCTTGTCTCTAGCGTTCGTGGCGCTTGGAAAGTAGCATCTGTTGAGGGGGATTACGTAACTGCGAAGGTTCGCGGAAGTGTCGAAATATTGGTAGAGGAAGAGTAACCATGTCTTACACAATCATTGAAGGAAGCACAATCCGCTTCTACACCAGTTCACCGTTCACCAGTATCAACGGAACTGTAGTCAATCCGGACAACGTTACGTTCTCGTTTGAAATCCAAGGACAGACTCCGGTGGAATATACGTGGGTCAACCCAACTGGCGACGTTACCGGAACAATCATCAACACGGCGACTGGTTACTTCCAGTGCGACATCTCAACCGACGGACTTCCTGGGGTATGGAACTGGCAGTGGGCTTGCTTCCCTTCGTCCGGCATTGACACAACAAACACGGCAGTAGTAACGGAAGGCGACGTAACCGTTTCGCCTACATCTGTTAGTTAGTTGTTTATAAAGTCTCCTAGAACTACAATCTTTCATGGAGGAAGAAAGGGAGATGTATGTCGGATATTGACCTAACTGAGTTCTATGACATTGAACCGGCGTTGTGCAAAATTGCCAAGACGTTAAACACAATCAGTACGGAAGACAAAGAGAAGTTTGAAGCAGCCATGTTGGAGCCAACGATTACGGTGGTGGCACTTACGAAATGGCTATCCGTGAAGAAGTCAGACAAGGTAGCGGAGTCCACTGTACGCAAGCACCGTCGCCAAGAGTGTTCTTGTTATGGTTGATTTGTCTGAGTTCAAAAGGGAACAGAGGCATAAGCAGGTTCACCCTACTGGTTGGGAACCTTCACTTCAGTGGGACGGAAGTAAAGGAACTATTACCGCTTGTCTGAGCGACGAACCGGACGACGCAGTATGGAGTGAACTAATCGCTGATTGGGGCCTCGACCCTACACGTACGCAGGTCGTTGACGGAACCTTACAGATTCGGGCCTGGGATGCTAACAAGAACGGTGAAATCGTTCGGATGAAGTATTACCGAGCGACCATCGCTCCGCGTACTTCCACCGTAGACCGTGCCGATATTGAGTCGCTTTGCAAAGAAGTGATGAAGCGGAAGCCTCCCCGAAACTTACCGAAGTACGAGAAGGAATCAGCGTTCCTGGTTATCCTGAGCGACTGGCAGTTGGGTAAGTCAGAAGGTGGCGGAACGGAAGCAACAGCACAACGTATTCTTGACGCATGTGACGCATCTTTGCAACGCTACCGCGAACTCATCAAGATGGGCCGACGTATTTCTCACGTCTATTTAATCGGACTTGGTGACCTCGTAGAATCCTGCGACGGACACTACTCAATGCAGACGTACCAAGCAGACTTGTCTGACCGCGAGCAAGACCGTCTGGCCCGACGCTTAATCATGTACGTCATTGACGCGTTCGTTGATACTGGATGTCATATCACGGCGATGGGCGTTCCAGGTAATCACGGCGAGAACCGTAGGAACGGAAAGGCTTTCACGGATTGGCTTGACAACCGCGACTACTCCGCGTTTGAAACGGTAGCGGAAATCCTTCAAGCAGCGCCGGAGCGTTACGCGAACGTCAGTATCCCGGTAAACGCCATCAACGCCGACGACCTCACCATGACCCTCGACCTCTGCGGAGTGCCGGTCGCGTTCGCACACGGACACCAGTTCCGCTCAGGAACGAACAGCCAAGCGAAGATTGAATCCTGGTGGAAGGGTCAAGCACTTGGACGTACTAAAGTCAGCGACGCGGAGATTCTGTTCTGCGGCCACCTTCACCACTTCGTAATCTCCGAAGGAACAGGGCGCACGGTCATTCAAGTTCCGGCGATGGACGGTGGAAGTAAGTGGTTCACTTCAACGTCCGGCTCAAGTTCACCTGCCGGAATGGTCACGGTACTCGTAGGCGAAGGTGTCGGTGTTCGTGGCTGGTCTGACCTACTGATAGTGTAAGACCGTTGGACAATCCAACGAAACATCAACACACTACGTGCGTTGGTACTCAATACTTATGAAGTGGGAATTACGCACCGTCGGGAGATGGGGCTTGGTTCTCGCGACTGCGGTACTATGGTTCTATGAACTTGACTAACCAAGACCGCAACATCATTCGTACTCTCGCACCAGCCGTTGTTGGTGCTGTCGTGACTTACGTGGCAAAGGTGTACGCGAGCCTTGACGCAACGGAACAGGCAATCGTGTTCCCTGTCGCTACGACTTCTTACTACACCGTAATCCGTTTCCTCGAAGAGAAGTTCCCGAAGGCTTCGTGGTTGCTCGGATGCTTACCAGTAAAGGCTGCTGATGAGACCCTTGCAACGCCAGAGGTATCTGTTCCCACTGCTTCCGAAGAGCCAGCGAAATAAGTTACGTTCGTGGAGGCGCAGGTTGGTGACCTGGTTTTCGCGCACACGGACGGAGTAATCGGTAAGGCTATTCGTTTTGGTGAACGACTTCGTTGGAGGAAAGGTTCCTACTGGAACCACGTCGCGATAGTAAGCAGGATAGAAGACGGAATCGCTTACGTCATACAAGCGGAACCTTCCGGCGTAACTGATGACAAGTCATTAAGTAGCCTCGGAGAATACTTCCTCGTCGAATGTCCGGTCACCAAGACCGCTCAAGTAATTGACTTCGCGCGCGCGCAGGTAGGTTCGCATTACGGATTCTGGTCAATCCTTTCCTGCGTCTTCGACATCGTTACATGGGATTGGGTTCCTTCCATCCGTCGCGACGATACGTGGATATGCAGTGCGCTCGTCGCTGAAGCGTTACGTTACGGAGGCTGGCTCCACGACTGGGGTGACATCTACACCGTTACTCCGGCTCAACTCTTCCAAGCATTGGTCATGGACTTCGGCCCGATGTGCTAATCTGTTTTCAGTTGCGACCCCATCTTCGCAACCTCCACGGAAAGCCTCCTTACGTTTGAAACGCGTAGGGAGGCTTTCTGCTTTGTATTTCACCTGATAGAGAACGTTAAAAAAAGTTTCCAAAATATTCGTAAAAATGACTTGACCGGCGAGCGGTCACGGTGTAGACTGTTCTTGTTCCGGTGAAGTGCAGTAATCGGTTCAGGAGGAAGTGAAGATGGCTGATGTGAAGATGACTGAAGAGCAGTACGAAGAAATGCTCTCAACCCTCGAAGGCAGGGCTGAGTTGGCTGGCCGTACGGTGAAGCAGCAAGCGAAATACGAGTTGGCAATGCTGAAGGCTCGTCGCACCTTGATGCGTGGAGGTCGCAACTAATGGAGCGCGTAACTATCTCAACGGTTGAACTAACCGCTTTCTATGCGGAACTCGACTCGCTCAACGGTGCCGAGCGCACCAACCGTTCATTCGAAATTGCCGAGCGTATCGCTCAATTAATCAAGGAGGGGAAGTAATGACTACCGTAACTATTCGCAAAGAATTCAAGAAGGACGAATTGTTTGAGTTCTCTTGTGACTCTTACTACGTCAGTATGATTCCGGGAGTTGCGAAAGCGACTTGGAATCGCGCAAAAACCGCTTTGAAAATTACAGAACACTACACCAACCACACTTACATTGTCACCGAACGTCACCTCGCAGAAGCGTTGAGTCAACTCATTTTAGAGAACGCTTGTCACTGCGGAGAGCCAATAACGCTTAACACAGACAACTGGGATTCTTGTGTTGCAATCATGTTGCTTGAAACGGTATCCAACTGGACAAGAAAGGGGGAATGAGAATGACCACCAATAACGGAATCAGAGTCGTTGTATTCAACCCGACTCAGCAGGAGACGTTGGCAACGTGCGGTCACGATGACCTGATGGGTTATTTCGCAGGTCAGCCCTGCGCGAAGTGTGTACGTGTCAATCACTTGAAGGCAGTACGTGGAGCATCCGCGAGTAGCAAAACAAAAAGGGGGAAGTAATGATGGAAGTAGTAGAGCCAGAAGTAATGGTAAGTGAACTAGATGGAATGTTTATAGCGTCTTCAGTCGAGTTCATCAACGGAAGAGCAATATGCGCAAACATCTACCCAATGGTGACTACGCCAGGATACAGATTGACATGTGCGGTGGCCCACAACATGGAGTTGGTTGCCGACTGGAGCCATGAGTACGAAACAATCTGGACAGCAATCTCTGACTACAAAGAATGGTTCGTTGATTACGTCCGGATGTCAGAACGAGAAGACGAGGAGGTGAACAAACTAGAAGAAAGCATTACGTTGTGGCTTACGAGAGATGAAGCGGAAGTGTTGTCAAGCGTTCTTCGCAGCGTACCGTTTTACGATTACGCGCATCACGGTGCAGGAGCGGAAGAAATGATTGACTCCGTACTTCAATCACTCAACGCAGAAATATCAAAAGAAGGAGAAAGTTGAACAGACATCTATACAAACTGAAGGACTACGAGTTGAAGGGAAGACTCAAGGAGTATCTGAAGCAAGCGCGGAAAGACGGGATGTCTTACCGGACTATCGCTCAGGAATTATCTGGCTACGGAACGCCCGTCGGCAGAACAGCAGTGGAAAACTGGTGTAAAGAAATGAAACTTAAGTAAGGAGAAGCAATGGGGTTCAACCTACAAGATTACGAGCCGGTGGAAGACCGACTCCGCAGGTTCTGGAGTGATTATCCGGAAGGTCGCGTGGAGACACGACTCATCCGCGCTACTGATGACCAGTTCATAGTCAAGTCGTTCATCTACAAAAACTACTCGGACGAGAAGCCTTGGGCAACTGGTTACGCGGAAGAGCGCGTTGACCCGAACCCGAAGCGCGTGAACTTCGCGAGTGCTTTGGAGAACTGCGAGACGAGTTCGTTGGGTAGGTGCCTTGCGAACGCTGGGTACTCAACGAAGGGGAAGCGACCCAGCCGTGAAGAGATGGGAAAAGTTCAGCGAGCAACGGCAGTGACCGCGAAGTTGTCACCACAACAGACCGTCCTGAAGGCTGCGCTCACCGAGCGATTCCCAGAAGACCCGATGGAACGGAAGGCATACATGGAGTCCGTCCTTGAACGTGAAGTTCGCGGATACGACGACGTGCTTCCTGAAGAAGTTGGTGTCCTCATCAACTCCCTCGCCACGGAAGCAGCCAACTAATGCAGATGGTTGAAATGGTAGAAGTGTTCCTGCCTCTTGAGATTAGCCAGGAACTCAAAGAAGTAGCATTGGAAGTTAATCTCAGCCAGCAACAAGTGATTAGGAAGTCCCTACTTCACTATTTCGGATACATCCGGGGAGAAGTAAATGAGTAGCAATACAAACCTAGTGGGTAACGTAACGCGTGACCCTGAACTGAAGTTCATGAACAACGGACAGGCGCAGTGTCGCTTGGGCATCGCGGTGAACCGACGTTGGCAAAACAAGCAGACGCAGGAGTGGGAGGAGCGCACTTCGTTCTTCACGGTAATCGCGTATGGCAAGTTGGGCGAGAACGTCGCGAACTGCGTTAACAAGGGAACTCGCGTCAACGTATCCGGTCGCTTGGAGCAGCGAACCTGGGATAAAGAAGACGGAACTAAGGGAGACATCACGGAAGTAATCGCTGATGACATCGCGGTATCGTTGTCTTTCGCAACGGTTCAGGTATTCCGTGCTGACGCTGGCGTTCGCGTGACAGGTAACGCTTCCGGAACGGTAGTTCCGCAGTACTCAACAGTAGAGGAGGCCTTCTAATGGCAGAGAACGTTTACAGCGAGACGGTTCAAACAATCATTGACGGATTAATTCAGCGTCGTGGCGACTCAGAGATTACGGCCGACGAAGCGAAGACGCTTTACGGTGGAGAAGATTCAACGACCGTGAAAGAACTGGAGAGCAACCAACTGGTTCAGGTCGCGCTATTGGAAGCGTACGCGCTCATGGAAGAGATGGACGCGTACTTGGACAGTATCCAGCAAGCGAAGCCGAACCGAGAAACACGCCGGAAGAAGTGACGGAAGACTGGCGCAGTAGAGCCTCATGCAGGAAGTCCGACGTTAAAGATTTCTACGCTCACGAGAAGGAAGTAAGGAAACCTGTTCCGGAACACGTGAAGGCTCTCTGCGGCCAGTGTCCGGTTGGTGACGATTGCTTTGAGTACGCCATCCTCTACGAGGACTACGGATTCTGGGCAGGTACGACTGCGAAGGAGCGTCGGGAGATGCGCCGACAAGTCGGACTGAAGATTAGGAGAGTTGAGGTAAGGTTGCGACCTCAGCAAAATGATGGGAAGTAAATGAGTATCTTTGTAATGAACCACGTATGGTCGCTTGACCTTCCGCCTACTACTAAGTACGTAGCGGTTGCACTCGCTGACCACGCGCACGACGACGGATTGGAAGCGCGTCCTTCGCAGGATTACCTGAGCCGTAAGACCGGCATATCAGTTCGTCACGTCCGACGTTGCTTGCACGATTTGGTCGAGCGACGTGTCATCTACGTGGAGCGACCTGCTGCTCGCGGACGTTGCACCGTGTACGGATTTACACCTCCGGAGGGAGGATTTGGAAGGTCACTGGAGCCGGTCAAGAATACCAATGGGCGGTCATCTGGTTCCAATGGGCGGTCATCTGGAACCGTTTGGGCGGTCACCCACGACCCTCTAATCATTAATAACCGTAATGATAAAAAAGCGATTTCTTATTCAGACGATGTTCGTCGGCAAACAATCACGGACATTCGAGCGTTACTCCGTCCTTCCAGTTAGTTCGCTATCGTGGAGGAATGGCCAAAGCAACGATTGACGCGCCGGAACCACCACTTCCTCAACTCGTCAACCTTCTTCTTGAACTACAACTCACGCGAAGGTCTATCTACATCAAGCGCGCTCAGAACGAGATACATATCGCTCCGTCTCCTGACGCTCGGTTACTTGAACGGATTCAAGACTACTTCGACGAACTCAAGTACCTACTCCCTGGGTTCTGCGATTCGTGTCAGGACTGGAGTATCCGAAGGTGGGAAGCGTTCTGGGGAGCGCATCCGCATTTCTGTGGGAGTTGCCTTCAACAGGCAGTTAGAATATTTGACAGGGAGAACCGATGGCCAGAAACGGAGATACCAGACTCATTATGAAGCGTACGAGAATCAACCCGATGTCAAATAAGCGCAGGTCGCAGTTGATGGAGCGTACTGAAACTCGTATGGCTGTGTTCGAGCGTTCATCACGTTGCGAAGCAAACATTGAACCGCTCTGCTCGTATCACGCTACGGACGTTCACGAAATCAAGACTCGTGCGCGCGGAGGTTCCATCACTGATGTAAACAACTGTCTTGCTTTGTGTCGTGCTTGCCATCGCTTCATCACGGATAATCCTGCTTGGGCGTTGGAGCATGGATACGTTGTTCACAGTTGGGCTGGGGAGGCGGAGATGCTGGCAGCGTCTCGCGCGCGTAGAGATTGGCTCTACGGGTATGACACCGTCTTCATTAATGACTCCGAACAACTTTAAACTGAAGCCACCTGAAGAGAAGTTCTACGACGAACTTGAGAAGGACTTCCAGAAGCGAGTAGTTAGGTTCGCTCGCGACAACGGATGGCGTGTCTACTCGGTTCCTGATTCACGTCGTGCGACGTTGACCGGATACCCCGACTTAACGATGTACCGCGTCGAAGACGACCGTCTCATCTTCGCGGAACTGAAGCGTGAGGATGGCAAGTTACGCGCTGAACAAATCGCGGTCATTGCAGAACTCAGCAAAATCAGTGAGTCCGGAGCCTTCGAAGTGGTGGTCTGGCGACCCTCAATGTGGGAAGAAATAGTAAATACCCTGATAAGGACTCACAAAAAAAATCCAAAATAATTCCTAAAATGACTTGACCGGCAAGCGGTCAGGATGTAAGGTTGTTCACGTGGAGGTGAAGCGAAGTAGGCTCCACGAGGAGGTTCCGTGATGGGAACGATTACCGCAGTTACAGTCAAGAAGACCGTTAAGAAGTACTACGCCAACGAATCGTTGCAGATTGTTGACACTCGTTCAATCGGCCACAAGACCGGGGAGAACTGGTTGGTTGAGTGCGTCAACGCCGACCACCAAGAACTCACCGATTACTTCATCCTTCTGTCAGAGGCCAGCGAGTTCGCGAACGAAGTTCGTTGCCCTGAGTGCAAGGCTGAGCGCGAACAGTCTGAACGCAATTACGAAATCCAGCGAATCGGTTTCTCACTTGCCGAAGCAATGAACTACTCAATGAACGCTGAGTTCGTGTTCACCAACGGAAGCCACTACTCAACCACCGGAGAGTGGGGCGGAGCGCACGAAATCATCTTGAACTTCGGCGTTGAGACTCACTCAGGATTCGACAAAGTTAACTACTACGGCCCGAAAGTTTCGGGAGAACTCCGTACCTCAGTCAACCCTGATGGAACTCCAGTTCTCACGTGGGCGATTAGTAAGTGGGACGAAGGACGGTACGGGGACTTCGAGACTTTCGACAACTTGGAAGATTTCAAGGCAGCAATGTTTAGCAAGATGGAAATCGTTGAAGCGCAGTTCACCGTTGAAAACACTGAGTTCATTGAGAGCCAAATCGAAAAACTCGGCGAACTTGGTCTGGGTCTTTCTGAGATTAACGAAGTGGTTAACGACTACATCAAGAAGATTAACGCTTCAGTTCAGGCACGAAAGGAAGGTAAGTAATGTCGTTGCCAACTATCGGCGGATTCAGCGTTATTGACAACTACGATTTGTCAGAAGACGGTGAGCAGGTTATCTACTGCGCTCCCTGCTTCATTGACAACTATCACTTCGAGGCCCAAGAAGTTCTTAACGAGTTGGGAACTGACTTCATCTTCTTGGCCCTTGATGACGAACCGAAACTGTTCTGCTCAAACTGCGGAAGGGGAGTGAACTGATGGAACTCGACATCAACAAAGAACAATTCGCTGGCCTCACTTCAGAGCCTCAGAACGGTTGGCTGAAGCGTTCCGCGCACGACGAGTACGACAGGGGAACGTTCTACGGAACCTTCTACCTGAGCGAAGGAACCGTCATCCAGGTTCGCAAGAACGGAACCGAGCGGAAGTTGTGCCACGTGTTCTGGGTGGACTCTTTCAAGCCAGCAACAGATGACTGGAGCGAATGATGAGCGCCTACTTAGTTCACGAAGACACCATTGCGTTGCTCGCTTCAATCGGCGCTTACTGGAGGACCGGCCCTCACGTTGGAGGCCTCTATGTCTACGCGACGGAATACCCAATCGCGTTGACAGAAGACACGCCAGCGTTCGACATCTTCAATCACGATGACGAAGAGCAGATGTATCGGTTCCACTATGGCGCGCAATCATTTGAGGATTTGAAGAGAGAACTCTACGCTGGCAATGTTGTCAGTTTGCAGACACGCTATCCTGACGATTGGGCCGACTTGGTTCACTATGAGGCAAGGCAATTTAAAGAGGCAAGGCCTGTCTACAAAGATGAAGTTACTTTCGGTGAAGTTCTTGGAGCGTTACGTTGCTACGAGTACCAGTCATGTGAAACCAATGGTTATGAAACTTCTTTCACTAAATCATTGGTCAACGCGCTAACTAAAAAAGTAATAGACATCTACTCAGACGGATGGGAGTTCAAGAGAAATCCAGACGCACCTATCCGAATCTCGTTGTCGGATTTGGCGAAATCATGACGACTCTCTTCGAGATGTATGATGTAGTCGTAGAGAAGAACGCAACGCTCTACGAGAAGTTCCTTGCATTTCACGAAGCGAACCCGAAGGTGTACCAACGTCTTTACGAGTTGTCTATGCAGATGAAGGCTCGTGGTCATAAAAAAATTGGCATCGCAATGTTGTTCGAGCGCATGAGATGGGAGTGGTATGAGAAGACCACCGATGTCTCCGGCTACAAACTCAACAACAATCACAAAGCGTATTACGCGCGTTTGTTGATGGAGTCACCTGAACTGGTTGGCTTCTTCGATGTCCGGAGCATTGGAGATATGTGATACGTCACTTGTTTGCACTAGGACTTGTCGTTTCACTGCACTCACACGCGGAAATCCATTCGATTGCCAAGCCCATACCGCTAGTAAATCCGGCAGTAATGGCGAAGTGGTTGAAGGTGAACCTCTGCGAAGAGGGAGGGAAATGGCATGTCAGGGGAGCGGTTTACTCTGGAGGTCTCGGAATCACGGAAACGAACTGGATGAAGTTCGGTGGGTGGAAGTTCTCTGCGGAGTATGCAGCGACTCCGGAGCAACAAGTGTATATCGCTGAGAAAATTGAGCAGTCGGCAGGATTGGCAGGATACGTTCCTGACCAGTACGGATGTGGAAAGGGTTGGTAAAGATGGATGAGTTCGAGAAAGTAATCGAGGAGATGAAGGCACTCCACGATAGGAAGCGTTCCGACTACGGAAAGAAGGAAGACCCTTTCTCTAACGTTAGAGCCAGCGAAGATTTCGGCGTTGAAGGTTGGGTCGGCGCGTTAATCCGCGCGAACGACAAGATGCGTCGCTTGCAAGCAGCAGCGAGAGGAAGCACTCTCGTTAACGAAGGAGTTGAAGACTCGCTCATTGATATGGCGGTCTACTCGGCAATCGCACTCGCGCTGTACCGACAGGTTACAAAGCGAAACGAAATAGTCAAACAGGCTATGGAATCTGAAGTAAAATAAATAACAGGAGGAAATGAAGATGGAAATGGAATACGAAGTAATCGCTGACGTGTCAGGCATGTCGCACGAAGAATGGTTGAATTTACGTTCAACAGGTATCGGTGGAAGTGACACCGGAGCAATCTACGGAGAGTCGTACTACACGTCACCGTATTCGTTGTGGGCGCAGAAGTCAGGGCGCGAGCAACGTTCAACCGAAACGAACGAAGCAATGGAGTGGGGAAACATCCTCGAAGACATCGTTGCTGCGAAGTTCGCGAAGGAGTACGAGTACGCAGTAGTGAAGTGGCCAGTCATGCTACGGAGTAAGAGCAATCCGTTCATGTTGGCGAACCTTGACTTCTTGATAGTGACTCCGAGTGAACAGTTCCCTGCTGGGAAGGTAACGCTCTGGCCGGAACTAACCGAGCCGGAAGGTGCTAACGCGATTCTTGAAATCAAGACAACCGGAATCGTCGGTAAGGGTTCCGCTCAGTTATGGGAAGACGACCACGTTCCGCGCGCGTACGAGTTGCAAGGACTCCACTACGCCACCGTCCTTGGGTTCGAGCAAGTAGTGTTCGCTGCTCTCGTTGCCGGTCAAGGTCTCGTCGTTCGCGGACGAGTGTATGGAGAGAACGAGATGAAGGACTGCGTTGAGAAGGAGACGAAGTTCTGGAATCACGTCAAGAGCGGTATCGCGCCAGACCTTGACGGAAGCGACAGCACCGCGACGACGTTGACGAAGATGTACCCAGAGCCGGTTGAAGGTAAGACGGTGGAAGCCGACGACTTCATCTACGAAACATTCCAGTCGTTCGTGGAAGCCAAGAAGCAAGCGGACGTAGCGGAGAAACGCCTCAAGGAACTGAAGGCTCACTTGCAGAACGCCATTGGTGAGGCAGAAGCACTTACGCGTGACGGTCAAGTAATCATCACGTACAAGCGCACGAAAGACTCACGAGTGTTCGACGCTGACGCGCTCAAGGAAGCAGACCCCGAAGTTTACGAACGCTACACAAAAGTTCGCCCAGGATACCGAGTAATGAGGATTAAGTAATGCACTATTCAATCGCTGTAGTAGTACCGTCCGAAACTAACGCGGAACTTTGGGTCGAACAGATTCTTGAGAAGCACAAATATAACAGGTGGGATTGGTACGTCATTGGTGGACGTTGGAATAACTACTTTCAACTCCATGACGGAACAGAGTGTAACGTCGCGCGAGTAGGAGACATTGACTGGGCAGGAATGTCTGAACGTAATGCGTTACTCGCTGCGGAACGTTGGGATAACCAAGCATACCGTAGGTGGATAACTGAAACGCGCGAGCAATACATCTGGGAATGTTCACGGCAAGTTCCGTTCGGGATTGTTGATGCCAAGGGAGTTTGGTTGGACTGGTACGAGTTCGCGGAAGACCTTGACGGGTGGATACCTGCCTTTGAAGATGTGCTTGACGAGTTCAGTGAAGACGACCTACTCGTCTTAGTGGACGTACACAACTGACATGACGCCCGACCAAAGCAGAACCAGTATGACCCCCGACTGCACTCATATTTATTCGTGGAATGTGTACGTCATCATCCAAAAGGATGATGGGAAAGTTCTTAATTTCAAGATTCCAAACGAGGAACAACACCGTTGCAATTACTGCCCCAAATGCGGAGAAGAACTATGACGCCCGAAGAACCCTTTGACGACTTTGATGAGTTTGTGAAGCATCACCAAATCAAGGATGAAGAGATGGGTGCAGCCTTCGCAGCATGGCTATCTCAGTTAGGGTGGGACGGAGACTTTGAAAAGGTGGAAGAATGAACGCTGATGAACGCCAAGCCCTACAAGAAAAGCACCAGCCTCAACCGCACACGGAATGGTTTCCGGTGTGCGCCACCTGCATCACCCAATCACCCTGCGACGTAATCAAGGTACTGGACGAACTAGAGAGAGTGCTAGCCATATGAGCGTACTTTTCGCAGTAGCAATGACGTTGGTGGCAGTAACTGCCCTAAATAATATGAGGAAACGATGAGAGCACGTTGCCAACACTGCGGTAAGAAAATCCGACTGACCCCATCAGGGCGCATTTGGTATCACAAACGAAGCAAGGCCATATTCTGCAAGGTCCCGACCAAGGCAGAGCCAGAATGAACCCCGAAGCAATCCAAAAGTTGATTGACTTGCACTACTACGTTGAGTGCGAGTGCGGTAAGGACTGTTACCCTCAATCGTGCGAAGAGTGCGGAGAGGAATGGCCCTGCACAGAGTTGGGTCGGCTACAACTGTTGAAGGCCATTGAATACCCGAAGATAAAGGGAGTGTATAAATAAAGTCCTTATATTGCTCGGTTTGTAGGAACTAAAAATAATTCCAGAAAATGACTTGACCGGCGAGCGGTCACGGTGTAAAGTAGTTCTGTTGGGGTGAAGTGAAGTAACTCTGGCAGGAGGAATTAAAGATGGAAGCAGTCAAGAATTGTGAAGAAGTCATCAAGGAATCAATGAAGTTGGAGTGGTCATTTACAAGCGACAACAAAGTTGCTCTCGGTCACGACGAGCAGGGTCTCGCTGTTTCAATCCACAAGATGTACGACCTTGACTCATTCACGTTCAAGTTTCACGCTTGGACTTATGGTCCTTACCAGACCGCAGGACTCTTTGACTCAATGGTTGAAGGCATGAAGTCATTCGGATTCTCAACGGAACCAACTCCAGAATACTTCGAAGCGGTTGCTGCCGAGCGTAAGAACTTGGGACTGGAGGTGAACTAATGGCTAAGTTTATTATCAAAGACTGGATGGGAAACATCTTGTTCAAGGGGAAGACCTTTAAATCTTTTGAAGATGGCTGGTCTCACATTTACGAGAACGACCCCGAACCCGAAGAAGGTACGCCTGAATGGGTGGACGGTTGGTACGACGATTACTACGTCGAGGAGGTGAACTAATGGTTGCTTTCGGCTACATCTTTGAAGGCATGGTTATCATGTGCATTGTCGGACTCGTGCGTTTCCTATGGCAGACGCGGTAACCTCGTTGCATGACCTGCGTCGTGGCCCTCGTAACTCAAGGAGGCTCTTACATCGGGAGCGACTCCATCACAGTTGAGGAGTCAGGACTGTACGGATTGGCTCTTTCGCCAAAGGTCGCTCGGTTCAAGAATACGCTGGTCGGGTTCGCTGGCTCGTGGAAGGTAGGTCAAGAAGCGTTCCGCCTACTTTCCACGATGGCCAACCCGTTGCCGGAACTGTTCATTAAGCGGTTCAAGACGGAATACAACAACTGGGCAATCTTGATGGTGAGCGAAGGAAGAGTGTACGAAGTCAATGAGGATATGGCGATTGTTGAAGTCCGGCCTTCGAAGGAAGGAACCTACGCTTCCATCGGCACCGGCGCAGCAGTCGCTCTCGGCTCCCTTTACACCGACCACATAGACAAGTCCAGCGTCATGACAGCGTTACGCGCAGCCGAAGCACACGTTGCTTCTGTGAGGCGACCCTTCACCGTTCTAGAGATACAATAAGAACGAGCGACAAAAGTCGCAAGGAAGAAGGGGATGATGCTAGACATCCAGAACGTACAACTCGGAACACTCATACCGCACCCTAAAAATGTGCGACAAGGAGACATCGGCGCAATCGCTGAGAGTCTTCGTATCCATGGTCAGTACCGACCAATCGTCGTGCAGAAGTCCACGAACTACATCCTCGCCGGTAACCACACGTGGAAGGCAGCGCGCTCTCTCGGGTGGAACAACATTGCCGTTACGTTCATTGACGTGGACGACGAGCAAGCAGCGAGGATACTGCTCGTGGACAACCGTGCCAACGACCTGGCAACTTACGACGATGAGAGTCTCGCGAAACTACTGAAGGAACTCGCTCACACGGAAGCGTCTCTTGAAGGTACCGGATTCGATGGCGACGACCTCGATGACCTGCTGTTCAGATTAGAGGGCTCATCAGGAACATTGAACGCTGGCGTTAGTGCGACCGAACGTCTTGAAGCATTTGAGGCTCGCGGAATTCGCTCCGTTGTTCTTCCATTCCCAGAAGAGCAGTACGGCGAGATGATTGAACTGCTTCAGAAATTGCGTAACGTAACCGGAGTAGACAACAACAGCGACGCGGTATTCGGCTTCCTTCAAGAGAACCTATGAGAATCATTGAAGTCACCAAGCACGATTGGGAACGTCGTGACCGTACTCACAAAGCGCCGGAGATGGTTGGCGTGGATGAAGCGGTGAAACTCATTGACGCGGATACCGGCGTAACCATAGCGTTCCAGCAGTTACTACCGGAGAGCGCGCAGGAGTTGAAGCGGAGACTCACGCGCTACTTACGCTTTGAGGTTAAGTACGACAGCGCGAAATCAAAGACCGGGGCAGCACGTTTGTCAGGTATGAACTACGAGAGCCGTGTGTTCGGGTATACCGCTCCTCAACCACTGCGACGTCGCTATGGCGTATCTGACGCGTCCTTCAACGTTAAAGAGCCGGAGGCCTTCCGCTTACTGGAGGAGTTCACCAAGATTGCCTGGGATACGTTCTGTGAGGCTGCACCGGAGAAGGCAGAAGAACACCTGGCTCATACGACAGAAGTTCATTCCGACTGGCGCATCGCTGGCGCACCGTTCACTTCAGGCATCATCAATAACACTGCCGCACTTCCGTACCACAAAGACTCCATGAACATTAAGGGAACGTGGAACAACATGCTCGGAATAAAAGGAGGCGTAACCGGAGGCGGATTGCACTTACCTGAGTACGACGTTTGCTTCGGAATCCCTGATGGGAGCATCTCTGGGTTCGACGGACAAGCAGCGTGGCACGGAGTAACGCCACTCGTGAAGAAGCACAACGACTCCTACCGATTCACAATCGTTTGGTACACGAAGGCAGGAATCGTCGGCCGAGGTTCAAGGGAAGAGGAAGTCATGGCAGCGAAGTTGCGAGCCACCAAGTAATCATGCGAATCGGATACCGCCGATTGGTGGATGTTAAAGGCTGGCCTGAAACACGCAACGCCATCCTTTCTGCGCTGATTGAGCGTGGTCACGAAATCATCCTCTTGAGCCAACTTTCGGAAGGAACTTATCCGGACTCCTGTTTAACGGAGGGCGAATACGACATCTTGATGCTTGAGTTCGGTAGCGCAAATACGCTCATGTTCGCCAAAGCGTGGGAAGCCAGCCTGAAGTTAGTGAAAGAACACAAAGGCCCAATCATCTACATAAACGATGACCCCGACCTTCATTGGTCAAAATCACAAAGCGAAAAGTTGTTCCAAGATGAGGACTGGTCACGTTGGACTTTCGCATTTAACGCCATCGACCTATCCGCTGTCCGGAAGATGTTTCACATCCCAACAGAAGCGAAGGTAGTGGAGTTCCCAATGAAGTCTCTGTTCAAACGACTTCCTTTCGCTGACGGCGAGATAGACAAAGCCATCTATTACGGCAAACCGAAAGCAAGGGAAAAGATGATTCAGGCTTTCTACACAACCAAACGCCTCGCCATCGCCGGAGTTCAAAAGCAATACGAGCCGTTGGGCCTTTCAGTCCTGCCGGTTCCGGAGTTCAATAACCGAGGCTTCTTGTATCGCCAGTATTGGGCTTCGCTGGCTTTATTCGACAGCCGTCACGCCAAAATAGGATTTCGCACCGGCAGGGCCTACCATTCGGTCCTAAACGGCGTTCCTGCGCTTGCACCAGTGGGCAATGAAGGGTTGGGTTGGGTTAACCAGTTGCGAGGCTTAGAGGACTTTCTAGGCTTCTTTGATGAGAGCAGGGAATACCGCAGAGCGTTATTGGAGCAGCAGCAAAGAGATGCTTTCCCAGACGTTGATTGGGAGTCGTTAAGCCTGTGATTGGTTACGACCTAGATGGAGTTCTGGCCTCGGAGCCAAAAGACAAAGTCGCTTCGGCTAAATGGTTCGCCAATTGCGAGCCGTTGCTTCTGCCGACTGAACCGTTCATTGCGATTACCGCTCGGCGTAGTACCAAAGCCAACAAACAGGCAACATACGCTTGGCTTCACAAACATTACGCAGATTTGTGCCAAGGTGTAGCGATGATGGACTTCGTTGGAAACGTCAAAGACATTATGGAATACAAGGCCAGCGTAGTTCAATACTACAAACTGACGGATTACACAGACAACAACCTCAACTGGCTAAACGGAATGAAGCCTCTATGCGAAGCGAGACTTTGGCATTGGCGCAAGGGAATGGAAAGTCCTGTGTTATTGGAGAGGTGAGGATTGTGGATTCGCTATTATCGTTAAATAACGAGCAAGGCCATTAACCAAATAATTTCAGGGGAGAACGTTATGAGAGTATTCGTATTCACTTACGACCGATTCGACAGCATTACAACTTCAGGACTACTTGAGGCTGAGGGCATCGACCACATCGTGTTATGCCACACGGAAGAGCAGCGACAAGGATTCATAGACGGCGGAAGGGTCAATCCTGAACGGATAATCGTCACAAATCAGCCGAAGGGTCTGGCGTACAACAGAAATTATGCGCTGGAAATGATGGAAGAAGGCGAATGGGCGATGTTCCTCGTGGACGACCTAAAGGACGTAACCGAACTTCGTAACTATGACCGAGCCACATCTCCGTTGCCAATCACGATGGCGAATCAAAAGATGTATAAAGAACGCTTTGACACACCACTCACGATGGAAAAGTTCCTGATGAGAGCGGAGGAGTTGTCCAAAGTCTGTGACCGGAATAACTGCTACCTCGGCGGATGGGCTGGAATCGACAACCCAATCTTCAGATGCGACCACTACAAGACCAACGTTCTTGCCGATGGACGAGCCTGGATTGTCAAGAAATCACACTTACGCTTCGATGAAGGAGCGCAGATGATTGATGACCTCTGCTGGACGGCTCAAAACATAAAGGAGTTCGGCATCGTCATCGTGGACTTATGGATTCTCCCTGACTGCCGTCGTTACTCCAAAGGTGGCTTCGGAAGCATTGAAGACCGTATGGAGCAGAAGATACGTGAAGCCGGACACCTTGTCCGCACATACCCAGAGTTCATTCAGGTTAAAGAGAAGACCGGATGGGTCTATGGAGCGCACGTCGTGCTTCGTCAGATGAGAAACAAACCCAAGATACGCTAGAACTATGGCGAATAGAAATCCAGACCCCGAACTGCTAGAAAAGGAACGTCAAGTTCTTGAACTACGCAGAGCCGGTGCGACCTATGACGAGATTGCCAGAGCGACTGGATACGCCACTCCACAAGGCGCATACCTAGCCTACGGCCGTGCGCTCAAGAGAACGCTGACGAACGCCGGTTCTGAGGAACTACGTGAGATGGAACTCGACAGGCTCGACAGACTCCAACGAGCAGTCTGGCCAAAGGCACTCAACGGCGAGTATCCTGCTGTGGACAGAGTGTTGAAAATAATGAACCAACGAGCGCAGTATCTTGGTTTGTACGCTCCGACGAAGATGCAGGTGGAGGCCACCGTCTATGACACAGGAACAATCGAGTCCGAAGTCGCCCGACTCCGACTCATCCTTGAGAACCATAGCAGCGTCACGGATTCTTTGGGAGAAGGAACTAGCACGGCCGGAGCAATTACCGAGTGAAGAGAAAGATTGGAACGTTTATCTGTATCTTGCTGGTCGTGGTGCAGGTAAGACGCGCACTGCTGCGGAATGGGTTGCTTGGCAGTCCGTTAGATTTCCTAATACCAGGTGGGCGGTTGTGGCAGCAACGTTCGGTGACGTACGCGACACCTGCGCCGAAGGTGAGTCGGGTCTTGTAAACATTCTCAGACGCTACGGCGTACTGAAGCATTACAACCGTTCAATGGGTGAGATGAAACTCACCAACGGTTCGCTCATAAAGATGTTCTCCGCTGACGAGCCAGACCGTTTACGTGGCCCTCAGTTTCACGGAGCCTGGTGCGACGAGTTGGCAGCCTGGCGTTACCCGGAGACGTACGAACAGTTGCAGTTCACGCTCCGTCTTGGTGACAATCCGCAGACCATCATTACTACAACGCCTCAGCCGAAGAAACTGATTAAAGAACTTGTCGCCAACGAGAGGGGAACGGTACGCGTAGTACGTGGTTCCACGTTCGACAACGCAGCAAACCTGCCATCAGCAGCACTTGACCAACTCCGCGCCAGATACGAAGGAACTCGCCTTGGTCGTCAGGAACTTTACGCGGAAGTGTTGGAAGATACTCCCGGCGCTCTATGGACAATGGACAGCATTGACGCTACGCGAGTCAAGCAACTACCGGACATGGTGCGCGTCGTTGTAGCGATTGACCCAGCAGCAACCAGTAACGAGATGTCGGACGAGACAGGAATCGTTGTTGTCGGGAAAGGAGTGGACGGACGCGGTTACGTGCTCGCTGACCGGAGTTGTCGCTTGTCTCCTGCTGGATGGGCGCGTCGAGCGATTGAGGCTTACGACGAGTTTGAGGCCAGCCGTATCATCGGTGAAACGAACATGGGCGGAGAGATGATTGAAACCATCATCCACCAGATACGCGGAAACATTCCGTATCGTGGTGTAGTAGCCAAGCGCGGAAAGGTACTGCGCGCCGAACCAGTCGCTGCGCTCTACGAGCAGGGAAGGATTAGCCATCATGGAACGTTCCCTGAGTTGGAAGAGCAGATGACGACATGGGTCGCAGACCAGTCCGACTACTCACCCGACAGATTGGACGCGCTCGTTCATGGCTTCGCTTCATTGGACATTGGTATTGGTGCTTCCGCCGACCGCTACTTCAACGCCATCGCTCCGTTGTGTCAGAAGTGCGACATGCCTAACGCTGAAGGCCTTTCGCTTTGCTCGCACTGCGGTTCAACACTACAATAAAACAATCTAACGAAGAGGGATAATGGCTCTATTCAGTCGCAAAAAGAACGAAGACGCTCTCGTTAAGAGAATCGCCGAAGAGGTAATCAAGGCGAGCGGAAACAACATGGGAATGACACCTTACGGTGGAACCGGATACGCGACTACTTCAGCAGCAATGCCTTCACAGATGATGCAGTCTCCCGGCAGTGGTGGACAAGGACTGCTTCAGTCACCAGGAACCCAAGCCAATCCGCTTCCGCGCTTCTCCTACGATTTCGGGGCTCAGTTAGGCCCATCAGCACCGTTCCTACCTGCTCCCTTAGACCCCGTATTTGACGATTCTGGACGTGCGCTTCCTCGTTTGTGGGAATACCCCGTCGCGTGGAACCTTGACCTCAATATGCAGTCAACACCGTGGACGGTACTGCGTTCAATGGCTGACCAGATTGACATCATCCACCGTTGCATTGAAATCAAAATTTCTGAAATCACCAAGATGGAATGGTCGTTCGACGTAGAGGACGCAACCATCTTCCAGATGATGTCTGAGCAGAACGTCTCTCACGCTAAAGCAGCCAAGATTGCTCGCGAACTGTACGACGAGAAGATTGTTGAACTCCGAAAGTTCTGGGAGAACCCGTACCCAACACTCGGACGTACGTTCACTGAGTGGATGACTGAGTTCCTATGGCAACACTTCGTGTTCGACGGAACGCCGGTATATCCTCGCTACAATTTGGGTAAGAACGTAATCGGCTTTGAAATCATTGACGCTCCTACCATCAAGGTTCTCCTGGACAATCGTGGCGCTGTTCCTGCTCCACCGGCTCCTGCATACCAACAGATTCTTTGGGGATTTCCACGAGGCGAGTATCAAAGTTCACCGGAGAGCGACGGAGAGTTCTTCTCGGGAGAAGGTAAGGCTGGCGAATACATGCGCGACCAGTTGGCCTACTTTGTTCGCAACCGTCGTACGTGGTCACCTTACGGATTTAGTTGTGTAGAAGAAGCAGTTCCTAGCGCCACGATTTATTTGGAACGCCAGATGTGGATGAAATCGGAATACTCCAACGGTTCCGCGCCTATGGCTTTCTTCGAGACGGACTCCGACGAAATGGAACCAACGCGTCTTGCTGCATGGGAACGCGTGTTCAACGACAAGATGTCCGGTCAGACTGGCGAGCGTCACAAGATGAAAGTGCTTCCACGCGGATTCAAGCCAACGTTCGCTCCGACCATTGACGAGCGTTACAAGACGGACTACGACAACTTCCTCATCCTGCGTATCGCCACAATCTTCGGCGTATCGCCATCAACTCTGGGCATCATCCCACGTAGCGGTCTTGGTGGAGCAGGTGAGCGTGAAGGTGAAGCACAACAGGCACTCACCACGTCTCAGAAACCATTGGAATCGTTCCTCGTTGAGACAATCAACACGCTGTCACGCCGGTTCCTCGGAGCGGACAAGAACATCACGTTCCACTTTGACGACGACAACGACAACATCGCCACTCTGAACGCTAAGTCGACGGCCTACCAGACTTCGCTCTACTCCGGTCAGATGACCATGAACGACGTACGCGGTGAACTCGGTATGCCTCTGTACGACATGCCGGAAGCAGACGAACCGTTCATCCTCGGTGCTGGCGGTAGTCCGGTCTTCCTTAAGGGATTGCTGGAAGTCAACGAATCTGGTGAAACAGTAGAACAGAAGGGAACGGAAGCGACTGATGACGAAATGGATTCTGGGGCCGGAAGTAGCGGTAACGTCAGCGAAGAAAGCAAAGACGCGGAAGGCTCGAAAGGCAAAGGTAGCCAGGGCAAAGACAGCGAAGGCAAAGGTTCACAGAACGTCGGTGAAAGCAAAGCGTCGTCGTCTGACGTAGATGACGCGGAGAAGTCTGTAAGCAGGGAAGAAATCCGGGAGTTCTCGCGCTTCGTAAAATCACGACACAAGAACGGCAAGTGGAGGGCGTTTGACTTCGTTACCATTCCGGAAGAAGTTGCTGACAAGTTGAACGAGCAGGGATACTTCATCGTCAAGGGAGTTACTCCCATGCCGGAAAGCGTTTACGACTGGGCTGCGAGTTATCTGAACAGCGAGATAACTGATACCCCAAAAGGTTTGCTTACTAAGCGAGCGTTAAGCGACGTTCCTGGAATCAAGCACAAGTTGATGGTGGAGAAACATTACGCTCCCATCATTGAGCAGGCTCTCGCTAACAGCATTACCGGAGTTGAAGCAGCGATTAAACAGGCTATGGAGTCTTCCAACAAGGCAGCCGACGACGACCTTTCCGCAGCACGATTAGCCGTTGCTCAGAACATCAAGGTGGATACGCTTCCACTACAGAAGTCGCTGGAGCAGATGGCTCTCGACTCAGGGTTCGTTGGAAGTGCTTACGCGGTGAGAGAAATGGGCGACGGAGCCTCCCTCGTATCGGACTTGTCGAAGGCATCGGTGAACTTTGACTGGGATTCATGGGAACCTGGCAATCCACTAGCAGCGTCAATGATTACCGAAGGACGTATGCTCAACGTCCTCAACGGAACGAAAGCAACAGCCAACGGAATCGGTAAAACCACCACTAAGAGAATCACCAACGCAATCGTCAACGGAATCAGCGCCGGTGACCCAGCGAAGTCAATCGCCAAGGACATCAACGCAATCATCCAAGACCCTCAGCGCGCCATGACCATCGCGGTTACTGAAACGAACTACGCGTACAACTCAGCAGCAGTAGACCAGTACGCAGCGTCCGGACTTACTCAGTTCGAGTGGTTCGCGTATGACGACGGATTGACGTGCGAAGTGTGCTTAGATGAAGAGAGTGCAAATCCTCACGACCTATCCGACGACGTTCCACCGGCTCATCCGAATTGCCGATGCACTGTTCTCGCTGTAATCTCTAGTAACTAACAGAGGAGTATTTCAACAATGACTCAAGACATCACTTACGTTGGCTTTGGTGACATAACCTGCAAGCGCGGAGACGATGGTGCTCTGTTCGTTTACGGTAAAGCAACTGGCCCAGACCTCGACCTCGACCAGCAAATCTGCGACCCTGACTGGTTGAAGACTGCAATGCCACAGTGGTTGGCTACTGGTGCGAACGTTCGTGAGATGCACAATTCCATCGCAGCCGGTATCGGTCTTGAACTGAACGCTGACGGAGAAGACTGGTATTTGAAGTCAGAAGTAGTGGACGACAACACCGCACGTAAGGTGGAGAAGAAAGTCTTGAAGGGGTACTCCATCGGTATCAAACAAGCACGAATCGTTAAGGACGAGAAGGCTCCTAACGGCCGTATCGTCGGTGGACAGATTGTTGAAGTGTCGCTCGTAGACCGTCCAGCCAACCCAACCGCAACCGTAGAGATTGCCAAGGCAGTAGGCGAGAACCTTGAACTCGTTAAGGGCATTGACCTGGAGCCACTCATTCCGAACACTCAGCAGAGCCACGCAGACTCAGCCAACATCAACCAAGAGTTGAACATCGTTGATGTCCCTGCTGCTAAGGACTCGGACGACCCATACCCAGCAGTAACGCTTTGCCCTGCTTGCTCCGGTACCGGCGTTCAGGCCGACACCAACGACGCTTGTCCTGTTTGCGATGGCTCCGGTAAGCACCCCGAAGTATGGCCAATGAACCCTGAAGCGGAACAGTTGTTTGACGAACTGAACCAGGAAGGCGAAAGTGGCAAGGGAGCAGACGCGGAAGTCGAGAAGAAGGACTACTCCGACAAGCAGCGTCAGAACTTGGCTGACAAGGGTCAAGCAATGCCCGACGGTTCTTACCCAATCAAGACCGTAGGCGACTTGAAGAAAGCCATCCAAGCGTTCGGACGCGCTAAGGACAAGGCCAAGACCAAGGCACACATCAAGGCTCGCGCCGAAGCACTCGGAAAGGAAGACCTGCTTCCTGAGAGTTGGAAGGCAGTTGACGCAGACGTTGTTAAGGAGATGGAGCACGACCCTGACGACCTCGCAGCAGTGCGTCAGTCTCTCATCAACCTCATTAAGGCCGAACTCGACGAGATGGCCAGTGGAGAAGAGAACGAAGTATGCGACATCTACCAGTTGACTCAGGCTCTCGAACTGTTCCTCTGCTGGTGGGAACACGAAGCAGACGAGAACGAAACGACTAACCCATTTACAACCACTACAACAGGAGACGACACGATGGCCTACATTGGACTCGGAGTATCAGCAGACCTTATTAAGTCAGCGAGCGCAGAAGACGCAAGCGAAGACACCAAGACCGAACTACGGAACGAGATTCGCAAGGCTCTCGGAGTAGATGAGGAGATTGCCATTTACAAGACGGCACTCGCAGAACAGCAAGAGAGTGTGCAAGCACTAAAGGCTGCGCTGGAAGAGGTACGTGAGATGGCTACGCCCGGAGGACCCGTTCTTCGAGCAACACAGGCACAGGCATCTAAGGCTGCCGACGCTGAACGACTGCAAGCGGAAGCAGCACGCTACAAGCGTCTGGCAAGCGAAGTAGTTGACCCATCCATGAAGGCTGGATACTTGGCCAAGGCTGCGAGCGCAGTAGCCGACGCTGAGCGAATCCTTCGCAACTAACCACAACCTCAAAGGAAATTCAAATGGCACTTACTGCCCCATCCATTGACGAACTATTTGGCGGACTCCCAGCCGAACAGCGTCTTGACCGTTTCGAGGCTTACAAGTCTGCAATGAGCGTTTGCCACCAGGCTGCTCGTAGCGGTGCTTACTCGTTCAACGGTGCAACCATCCAGAAGAACACCACAGTCGCAGACCGTGTTGGTGAACTCAAGGACATCGTAACCAAGGGTCTTTCAGCAGAACAGATTTCTTCAATCACGACTGCCCTCGACACAGTTCAGAGCGTTACTAAGGCTAGCCCTGAGTGGACACTTACTAACCCTCTTAACAACTCAACTTCAGGTGTAACTGGTCTTGTTCCTTACGACCTTGAGCCAGCACTTGCACTGCTCGTACCTCGCTCATTCATTCTCCGTAACAGCGTTAGCCGTATCGGTGGAATTGGTCAGGCATACGAGTTCCGTCGTATCCTCGGTGTAACGAACTCAAACACTGGTGGCGTACCAAACATGAGTACGTTCTTCAACCCAACTGGCACAACTGCTCAGTTCGGTGGAGTTACTCTTAACCGTCCAAGCAAGATTGAGTACGCTGCTGACAAGATTGTTCTGTCACACGTCAACCAGGGTGTTTCTGACCAGGTAGACATGACTGCACAGTTCGCTGGTCAGGGATACGCCGACCTCCGTCAGTTGTCGCACACCTCAACCATCTGGGCACACATGCTCGGTGAAGAGCGCAACATGCTGAACGCACGTGCAAGCGTCATCAACATCAGTGGCTTCTCGGCTACTGCTGCTACCGACACTTCAACTACTGGAACTGGTCTGCCTTCGCTTACCTCCGCTCCAGTAATCGTTACCTTCTCATCTTCACAGGGCGAATCACAGGCTGTTTCAGTCGGTACCATCGCTTCAGGTGCAGCAGGAAACGGTATTAAGTTGACTTCGGTTGTTGGCATTCCTTCCGGAACCATTGCTGTCAACACCTACGTAACCGCTGGCTCGTACTACTGGAAGGGTACAACCGTACTCACCACTGGTGTTTCGCCAACCACGTTTGCCCTCGTATCGTCGCTGCCTTCAACGTCGGCAGACAACGGTTCAGGTAACTCACTTGGCTACGACGGTTTCGTTTCAACCTTGACCAACCCGAACGTTTCAGGTTCAGTAGTTGCACTGAACGGTGCGTTGTCAACCAGCATCCCTGGTAACGACTTCCAGACCGTGTTCTACAACCTGTACTCATCTGTAATCGGTGACCCTGACATGATTCTGACCTCGGCTGGCGTTCGTAAGGAACTTGCTCAGACGATTCAGCAGCAGGGTACTCCTACCGGCTACCGCTTGAACTACACGGCTGGTTCAGACGGTTACACCGTTGGCTCAGTTGTAACGGCTATCCAGAACGAATCAACCGGCAAGATGGTTGACGTTGTGGCCCACCCTTACATGCCACAAGGTGTTGCACTCGTCCACTCAAAGACACTTCCATTCCCGGACAGTGGCGTGAGCGAGACTGTTCAGGTTGTCAACGTTCAGGACATGATTGTTCTGGAATGGCCACAGATTCAGTTGTCATGGGACATCTCGACGTACCAATACGGTTCGCTCGCGTTCCGCGCACCTGCATGGTCGGCCGCAATCACAAACATCCTTTAAGGATGCAAAGTCGCTAGTAGGTAACTGCTAGCAAACGAGAGAGTGGGTAGTGGTTCGCCTCCCCTGACCACTACCCACTCTGCTCGCATACAATGGGAGAACTATGCGATTAGTTGGAAGTGACACCGGACTTCACCAAGTTGAGGTCGGTAACAAAGTAGTAAATCGTTCTAAAGATGGAACGTTCCATGTATCCGGCCCGGAAGCAACGCTTCTGAAGAAATCCGGAGACTTCGCGGTTGCTGGAACTAACTTCCGCAATGCTCGCGGATTCCGTTGCAATGACTGCAACTTCGTAGGTCTTTATCGAGATAAGTGCAAGTGCGGTTCAACGAACCTGACACCAGAGGGGGATAATGAAGTACCTACTAACGAACGGGAATAGGGAACTCGCCAAAGACGGTATCTTTACGTGGACGTTACCGGCGTTCAGCGTTCGTCTTACTGACGAAACACCTTTCGTGACCTGTCCTAACGCAGGTATCTGCGCTTCATTGTGTTACGCGCGCTCAGGAACGTTCAACTTCAGCAACGTCAGGAAGGCACACCTCTCTAAGTTAGAGATGGTTCTCAACGACCTTGAAGGTTGGCGCGACCAGATGGTGCAGGAACTCCAAGCGAAGCGTTACCGAGGCGGTAAGTACGTACGTATCCACGACTCCGGAGACTTCTTCAGCGCGGATTACTTCCTCGCTTGGCTCTACATAGCGGAGAAGACACCGGATGTTCTGTTCTACGCTTACACCAAAGAAGTCCTGATGACGAAGGTTTATCAATTACCGGAGAACTTCGTACTCATCTACTCAATGGGCGGAAAGCAAGACAGGTTCATTGACTTGGAGGAAGACCGTCACGCGGAAGTGTTCCCTTCAATGGACGCGCTCTTGGAGGCCGGTTACACGGACCAGGAAGACAGCGACATACTCGCAGCGACGTTGCCGACTAACAAGATTGGTATCGTAGTCAACAACATCCCTCACCTCAAGAAGAAACAGGGAGTAAACACGTTCGGTTCGCTTCAGCGTGAAAGAGATGAGAGAATAAAAGAGTTACGCGCTAGAGAAACGGTTTACGACTAATGGGTGCTACCGCATCATGGAATCTTCAGAGTGGCAGAATAGAGCCTTACGTATCGTTGGACGAAGTTAAGTTCTCCGCTACGGCAGCAGCGATTGACTTCACCAACTTGATTGAAGACGGTTCCGCAGCAGTCCAAGACCGCGCGCTCTCAGAACTGATTGTACGCGCTTCCGTTAAGGCCGACGAATACACGATGGGCCAGTACGGAACGTTGAACGCTACGAGCAACACAGAGAACGGACGCTACAAGCCGAACCGTTACGGTCAGTTAATCATCAACCCTTACTTCACGCCGATTCTGGAAGTAACCAACTTCGCTTGTGGCTGGGGGCCTGGTCAAGGATTGAACCCAGTAGTAATCAACAACGACTCATGCTCCATCGAGCGCGAAGAGTTCATTGTCACTTACACGTCGTCCGTCGGATTGCAGATTGGACCACTTCAGATTGCTGGTGGTAACTGGGCCCCTGGCTGGGAGATGTTCTGTGAGTGGACGTACGTGAACGGCTGGGCCAACTCATTCACCAACTCAACTTCTGCAGCCGGTAGCGAAACGATTACCGTAAACGACTCACTCGGTATCTACCCTGGCATGAACTTGACTATCTGGGATGGCATGAACGACGAGTACGTTCAGGTAGACACTTCCTACGACGGAACTTCCACCACCATCCCCCTGGTTAATCCGCTCCGGTTCAAGCACGGTTCTGGCGTGAACGTATCTGCGCTTCCCCCTACCGTCAAGCAAGCGGTAATCCACTTCGTAGTGGCTCTCATCAAGCAGCGCGGTCAAGGCGGAGTGGTCATCAACGAAGTTGGCGAGCCTTCCGCAGTTACTCCGCGAGCCGAGAGTTCCGTTGAGGACGAGATGCAAGCCTACGATTTGCTCGACCTGTACAAGGTTGTATGGGGTCGTGCTTAGTGTCACGCGCTACCGTACGAGCAGCGATTGTCTCTTACCTGGAGAACGCAAACATCACTTACTTGTCGCAGGTATTTCCTTTCCCGGCAAAGTTCACGAAGGAATCTGAGTTCTTCGCAGGTGAAGACCCAGGAACACAGGCCGGAGCGATTCTGTACGTCTACTTCGAGCGAGAGTCCGAGAAGCGTATTGCTATGGGTGGCCCTCACAACGGACGTAAGGCTGTCGAATACACCGTCAGCCTTGACTGTTTGTTCCGTTCAATGAAGAAGAAGACGCAGGACGCAGGAGCCGACAACGAAGCGTTCCTGGACTCGTTGATTGACGCAATACGCGCTGAACGTAACGCTGGCGCTCCGGAAGTAATCTTCCAATGGGGTGAAGGAGTGTTCCCAGGTAGCGCGGACATTGACGTTACTTCCTACTATCCGCGTCAACTAAATGGCGGGGCATCCGAGAGTGAAGTATTCTCGTCAGTACGAGTCTCCGTCGTTGAGATTCTGGATACGTAGGAGCAGACGTGGCACAGTTCACTTACACCGACACCGTAGGTCGTGTTTACCCCAACATCGCTTACGACAACGCGACCCTTCTCGCTGTTCCCGGACAGACCTATGAACTCACGGCAGACCCAGGCGACGGACGCTGGGTTTCAGCAGTGACCACGAAGTCACAGGATACGGCCCCAGTTGCCGATTCTGAGCCTTCAACCGCTCCTACCGACCCAACGCCTAGCAACTAAGAAAGCGAACACTAAATGTCACAGCAGTTTCTTACCGCCAATAGTTACTTCGGACTAGCAAAGGAAACGAGTCGCGGTACTCTTCCAGCAAGTGGCGCGGTCTTCATTCCAGTAACGTCGCCCCAGGTAACTCCTACTCAGACGTTCATCCGTGATGAGGCCTTCCGTGGTTCTCCAACTATGGTGTTCGACCAGGTTCAGGGAGTTCGCCACGACGAGTACGACTTCAAGACGTACCTGTTCGCTGACACGTTCCCGAACTACATGGTTGCTCTTCTCGGTGGCCCGGACACCAAGACCGGCTCAGGTGCTTACTCACACTCTATCGGTCTTTACAACAATTCAGCGACTGGTTCTCAGCCATCTTCATACTCACTTCTTGACTTCGACGGTGCCAACTACTTCACGATTACTGGCGCACAGGCCTCTGACGCTACCGTTTCATTCGGTGCAGAAGTAGCAGCCGACATCGCGGTTAAGTTCATGGGCAACCCATACACTTCGTACACAACTGCTCCAAGCCCTTTCGGCACGTTGAGCCTTTCAACGGAACACTTGATTCCTGCTTGGAACACCAGCATCACTGTTGGCGGAACCGCTTCCGGTGGCACCGTTACTGGCGGAACTGCTTACACGTACGTCTCAACTGGTGAACTGAAGATTGACCGCAAAACCGCTCCTATCTTCACGATGGGAACTCAGGCTCCCCACACCGTTTTCGCTGGCCCACTCGAAGTGAGCGGTAAGTTCACCGCAGTCCTAGACAGTCAGAGCGACCCTTGGTCAACCGGCTCTGGCGCTAGCGCGCTCACGCGCGACCCACTGCCATTGGTTATTACGCTGACTGACCCCAACGACACCTCGGTTACTAACGCCATCACCTTCCAAATGTCAGCAGTTCAGTTCCAGAACGTTAAGCGCACTCGCGGAAAGGACTACGTTGAAGTAGAGATTGAGTTCACGGCTAACGCGAACAGCAACGACTCAGGAAGTTCTTCAACTTACAGTCCTCTTCTAACGATTACGCAGAACGCAATCAGCACCACCTACTAAGCCTTAAAGGGGAGATATGCCAGCGGTTAACTTACAAGACGGTACTTCAGTCATCATCGCAACTCGTCGTGAGTTGAGCGAGCGTTCTGTTCGCGCCATCAGCGACGCGTTCATGTCGGCCGGAGCAGCAGCAGCGAAGTTGGTTGAACTTGGCTTTGACGAAATGAAGCCGGAGACTTGGAGTGCCTGGTCAATGGTTCCGGAAGAGAACAAGGACGACGTACGCGGATATCAGGCGACGTTAATCCTTCACATGGTTAAAAGTTGGTCGAAGGGTGAACTACCTAACGCGGAATCCGTACTTGATTTGCCTAGTGAGACGTTCCAAGAGTTGTCGAATCTCTGCGGTATTGAGTTCAACAATGTTCAGTCATTCTCACCGGACGGTGTGACAGACCCAAAAGCGCCTACCGAAAGTTAAAGAAACTCCGCGCGTACCTTGAAGGGCGCGACGTTGAACTTGACGGTGAGTTGAACTCTTACTTACGTGAGTACCATTTCAGGAAAGCGTTTGGCGGTTCTCACGACGACTACCTAGACCAGCCCAGCGAAGTAGTGGATTGGTTGCTTACAATAGATGGGATAGTCAAGGAGATTCAACGTGGATAACATTTCGCTTCACGTAAACGGTGCGGACTCCGTTATCAAAGCGTTGGAAACTGCTTCCACTCGCCTTGACTTAGCCTCCCGAACGATTGTTGACCGCGGAGCGTTGCTCGTTGCAAACTACGCCAAGAAAGAGTTCAAGCCGAGCGGAACGCCTGACGATAACTACCCAAGTCCGACTCGTCGCACCGGAAATCTTCGCAACTCTATTGAACGCGGAGAGCCTGAACGAAAGTCAACTGGAACCTGGTCAAACAAAGTAGGGCCGACAGTTGTCTACGGTCGTCGCATTGAACTCGGTTTCCCAGGAATTAACGACGGTAAACGTGGACACCAGAGGACGCGCGCGTTCCCTTACTTGAAGCCAGGATTCGAGAAGTCTCGTTCTGACCTCATTGAACTTTACAACTCCGAATGGCGAAAGGCTCTTGACTTCTAATGGACTTCGTACCTCCAGTAATCATTGAAATCATCGCGAGTATCCGCGACTTCCAAGCCAAGAAAGACCAAGTAATCGGTGGCATGGAAGAAATCCAGACAGTCGGTGATTCGACTTCTGCGAAATTGTCTTACCTCGGTGGAAAGATTGTTGACTACGGCCTCCTCGCTGGTGCTGCCGTAGGCGCTGCTGCCGTAAAACTTGCTTACGACTACAACGAAGCACTTGATTCAATGAGGACGCAGACAGACTTGACCTCCAAGCAGGTTGACCAGTTGAGTCCACAAATTCTCAAGGTGTCTACCGATACCGC
>Ga0316225_1000635_pt1 | contig 40880 bp, 44 predicted proteins | sample TBH18015metaG_FD_206010 | JGI IMG/M metagenome (GOLD analysis project Ga0316225, IMG submission 206010) | Freshwater microbial communities from Trout Bog Lake, Wisconsin, USA - TBH18015 | ecosystem: Environmental > Aquatic > Freshwater > Lake > Hypolimnion/Profundal zone | place: USA: Wisconsin... | reverse complement strand
GGCGGGCCAATTGAACAGGACCGCCGGCATTCATATGATGCGTTGGGCAATTATTTACAGAGGTAAGCCGCACCTACCACCGTTGAATTCACCGTACCGCCCGCTCTGAACAAAGCTGGATCAGCTTGGTGCTGGATGAAGACTGCATTTGCACCGAGCTTTAGGGCTTTGTTCTTGATGTCATTACGAGCCCCTACGATGAGGTTTTCATTGCTGGTGTAAGGACCTGAGAAGACCGATCCTTGAGTCCCAGTGACTTCCCCCACATACGCACACGACGCTTTACTGACATCAGGAGAGACATCCAGTATACGGACCTTTTCAGCGCCGGGCGTTAAAGGGTTGGCCGCACAAGCCCATAAAGTAGATCCCATCAGCATAGTGATTGCGAAACGATGAATGTTCATGCAGGTAAACTCGAAATATCTATAAAACCTGTAGCGTAGAGCACCCAAAGGATGATTACAACCAATGGTTCCTAAATAGGGTCCTCACGCCATCAAAAGCTCAGACCAAAACTTAAAAACCAGGGTCTTAATAAGGTGAGACCTAAACCTAAACAACCGCTTACCAGAATCACAGGGATAGCGCCTACTTTAAATCGAATCAAGGCAAAGGCCGCCACAAGAAAGACCGCCAAAGCCAAAAGATCTGGAGGTACGGAGCCCCCCTTAGGCCAAAGGATGTGATAGCCCAAAAACAAAGCTAGATTCAGGATCACGCCGACGACCGCAGCCGTCACGCCGGTTAGAAGCGCCGTGAGCTTTAGGTTGCCGTGAGTGGATTCCACCAAAGGACCGCCCATGAGAATGAAAAAGAAGCTGGGGAGAAACGTGTAATACGTCACAACGGCTGCAGCCAGTGATGCGGCGAACAATAAACGGTCCGGACCAAAGAGTTCATGGGTCCAGCCAACGATAAAACCCACGAAGCTTAAGACCATAATTAAGGGACCCGGCGTGGTTTCGCCAAGCGCCAGTGCATCCATCATCTGTGGTGCACTAAGCCAGTGATAGTGTTCAACTGCACTTTGATAAACATAGGGGAGGACTGCGTAGGCACCACCAAAGGTAACCAGTGCTGATTTGGTGAAGAACCAGCTCATCTGGGTCAGGATATGATCTTTACCTAGCTCTCCGTTTAGTACGATCATTGGAATGGTCCAACAGGCCATACTGAACAGAAAGACACCCAATAAAGACATCCACTTGAATCGAGCGTGAGGAGGCGTTGGCGTCCCATCATGAATGAAAGCATCTGTATCTTGGCGCTTTTCGGTCTTATGCCCAACATGCATTTTATAGACTCTTGGAAACAGTCGCCCACCGACGGCTCCGAGCATGGCCGCAACCATAATGATGATGGGAAAAGGTAGATTGAAGAGGGATAGCGCGACAAAGGCCAAAGCGGAGATGAACCACAATGACCAATGCTTTAAGGTTTTGTGACCGATGCGATAGCTCGCAGAGAGCACAATGGCGGCAATGGTCGGCTTCAATCCATATAGAAACCCTGACACCGCCGGCACTTCGCCATAAGCCATGTATACCCAACCTAGGCCAAGTAGGATGAAGAAAGACGGCAACACGAAGAGCCCACCCGCGACAAGGCCGCCAAGATTTCGATGCATCAGCCAACCCAGGTAGGTGGCCAGCTGTTGCGCTTCTGGTCCGGGCAAAATCATGCAGTAATTAAGTGCATGCATGAAGCGGCCATCTGAAATCCAGCGCTTCCTTTCAACGAGCTCCTGGTGCATGATCGAAATCTGCCCTGCTGGGCCGCCAAAACTGATGAATCCGAGTTTCAGCCAAAAGAGAAACGCTTCCCTAAAGGAAATCGAAGATTGAGGTTTGGTTTGAGAGATCGGTTTAGGAGAAGTCATGGGTGAAGAATAGTAGAACCCTTGTGGTGGCGAGCCATTTCAGAAGGAGTGCGCACTGAACGTTCTTAGTGTATCAACAGCGGCTCGAAAAATTTCACATTGTTCTGTATTCTAAACTCCAGATGATCCTAAAAAGCGCCCATGCCCCCTCTTGATAACCTACAGCATGAGATTGACCAGCGGGTGAACGACATCCAGTCGAATCATCCTAACTGGCTTTGCCGGAAAGGGTGTGACGGTTGCTGTAAGCGTCTGGCCGATATTCCTAAGATCACATCTGCCGAGTGGCAACGCCTTGAACAAGGCCTTGCAAGGCTACCAAAACCCATTCTCACCATGATTAAGTCGCGTTTTGATGTCATGGCACTCGACACTGACCGACCACTGACCTGCCCTATGCTCGATCGGTCTATCGGTGCTTGCCGTGTCTATAATTATCGACCCATTGCTTGCAGAACCTATGGATTCTATGTGCAACGCGATAAAGGACTCTATTGCCATGACATCGAGGTTGAAGTGAGTGAAGGTCGACTCGACCAGGTACTCTGGGGCCATCAGGATTCGGTCGAACGACGATTGAAGGCCTTGGGCGACTCATTAGAGATGACCGAATGGTTCAGCCAATCCAAAACGCTGCACGACTTAATCGATTTCAACCCCAGATGACTGAACTCTATGACCGCCCTCTTGCCTTCGTAGATCTCGAAACCACTGGCGCAACCGCAAACATCGATCGAATCACCGAGATCGCCATCATCACCTACAATGGTCGTGAGACTTCAGCTTGGAGCCATTTGGTAAATCCTGAAACGCGTATTCCTGCTTTCATCGAAGGCCTGACCGGGATCCGCAACGAGATGGTTGCCGATGCCCCAGTGTTTAAAGAACTCGCCTTTGAGATCCAACAGCGTCTAAAAGGACATATATTCATCGCTCATAACGCCCGATTTGATTATGGGTTTTTGAAAAATGAATTCAAACGACTCGGACAAGACTTTAGGACATCCGTCCTCTGTACGGTCAAGCTTTCAAGAAAACTCTACCCACAGTACAAACGGCATAGTCTCGATAGTTTGATTGAACGCCATGAACTCTCAGTAAAAGAACGCCATCGAGCACTGGGTGATGCCGAAGTGTTGGTTCAATTCTGGAAGCTGTTGGAACAATCCTTCGATCAATCAGTACTGCAAGCAACGATCAAAGAACTGAGTGCCCGTCCGAGCCTCCCACCGCATATTGATTCAGAGCGGATTGACGAGATTCCAGAGGGACATGGCGTCTATCTTTTCTATGGTGAAAACGATTTACCGCTCTATATCGGCAAGAGCAATCATCTAAAACAACGGGTCCTGTCCCATTTTTCGTCCGATCATCTGGCCTCACGGGAAATGAGCCTTTCTCAGCAACTAAGGCGCATTGATTGGATCGAATGTGCGGGTGAGATCCAAGCGCTCATCACAGAGGCAAGGCTCATTAAAGCGCTGCAGCCAACCTTAAACATTCAATTGCGGCCCAGTAAGGCGTTCTGTTCCTGGTTCTGGAATGATGAGCAAGAGAGGGCGCCCCTACTCCGCTTAGTCTATGCCAGAGATCTTCATTTTGGCCGTCAGGACCATCTCTATGGCCTCTTTAAAAATCAGAAAGAAGCCAAGAACACCTTAAGCACGCTCGCCAAAGAGATGAAGCTTTGCCCCGTTGTCTTAGGCCTTGAAAAAGGCACTTTGGGTAAACCGTGTTTTGCCTATCAGATCAAACGCTGTAAAGGGGTCTGTTGCGGAGAAGAGTCCTGGTTACAGCACGCGATTCGATTGAAGTTGGCACTGAGTCGATTAAAGCTAAAATCTTGGCCCTATGATGGACCTGCCGTTCTGAGTGAAGGCGCGGTCAAACACGTCATTGATGCTTGGTGTTATCTAGGTGCCGCCACCAATGATGAAGAGATTGAAACACTATTACAAGAAGGAACACCAAGCTTCGACAAGGATACTTTCAGAATCTTGGTGAAACACATGCATCACCTACAGCCGTTAAAACGCTCAGCGGTCGAAGAGTGATCCGCCTATAATGGCTTTAACTCAGAAAAAAAGTGAACTCATGAAACCTCTTTGCTTAATCCCACTGCTGAGCGCCCTCCTCCTAGGCTGTGATCTCTACCTTCCTGGGTGTGGCAGTTCTGACACCGTAAAAGAACTCCAAGGGGCGACCCTCGTTCAAACCGGACTCTTGGAATTTATGCAGATCGGGACCATTCTTGAAACGTCGAGTGATTGGAAATCCAGAACCAGAGCGTGTAATGTCATGCTGGTTCCCAGAGATGATTTTGCGGCACGCTATGAGGAGGCCAAAGGCACGCTCACGCAATCAAAAGGTAATAACCTGATGGAGTTTCTTGGAAAGGCGATTGCCTCTGCCGTCTTACCTCCGAAATTGGAATCGCCACAAATACCCTTTGGTGTGGCCAAAGATGCCTTGACGGGCGCATTTAGAATTACTGTGGATCCCGATGATTTGAAAGAGCTACAAAGTCTTTCTGCAGGTTATCAATTACTGGGTCTGACGATGAAGCAACTGGAGTCTCAAAAAGAGCCCCCTCAGCCTCAAAGTGCTCCTAATCAACCCATTTAGTCACTTTTGACCCCCATATCCGCTTAAGAGGGTGAATCGAAGGGGAATCCAGACTTTGGAAGGATCCTTTCATAAAAATAAGTCGCGCAGGCCGTCTTTTCAGATCGCGGTATCTCATCTTTTGCAAAAACCCCGAGTTGAATCGAGCGCTCGGATAAATCGCCCTTCGTAAGGACAAGATAGTGAACAGCTTCGCCACAGAGCCGATTTCCTCTAAGGAGTTTAGGATCAGCCGGCCGTTGCACCTGATAGATCCAGGCCAAAACCGTTCCAACATCGGTATCAAAATCTGACACTGTCCGATCGAAGCTAATATCAAGATAGGCCTTGTTCTCGAATTGAATACGATTCGATGAAAAAAGCACTTTCCCAGTAATCGACTGTGCAGTCGTGCTGATGGGCCCCCAATGCTCAGATTGGCCATCGGCCGAGACTAAGGAAGGCCACATAAGCATCCATGCCATTGAGCCGAGTAACTTAAGGATGATGTTGTGATGCATGGTTAAGAAAAAAAACGAGTGAGGAACCTCAATGAAAATGTTTGCCTTTCAATTTCTCTGGATCATAAAGCTCGAGACTGTTAAGCACATTGACATAAGGCTGCGCCGTCACGCTGACATCACCACGAAATGGATTATCCAAAGAAGCCACCAGAAATATCATCAAGCCAAGACTCAAGGCATAGAGCCCTGTTAGCACAATATGGGACATCATCGTAGGTAGGTGATAAAAGTAGGTCATCACGATGGTGATGAGACTGCCGGCTAAAATCACACACCAAAACACATCGGGGAGACCCCCATCTTCTACGGCATCTAAACGCATGCGTCTGACTTCAGCCAGTTGATTGAAGGAATCGAGGGCTTTAGAGATAAAAAGCTTTTGTTCATCCGTCGCAGCATGGTATTGAGCAAGACGCCCCATAAACACCGTCACAATTTCGGTAGCACCCAGTCGAACCTCACCCTTGAACTGAGCCGGCCAGGAGATTTCGACGATATAATGAAGATAATCTTTGAGATCTTGTTGAAGCTCGTGTTTTGCCGGTTCATTTAGAGTACTGACGTCTCGATATAGGGTTGAAACACAGGCTGCTTCTCGACTGACAAGGCGCCCAACTTCGTCGTAATTCTGCCAAGCAGCAACCGCAACCAGCCCCAATAGTAAGCCCGCAAGCACACCCACGCCCGAAAAGAAACCATTGACGGACTCATCGGTTGCTCTGGAGATGCGGAAAAAATTGTAAATAGGCCGCCTTAATAAAAGTAAACCACCGATCGATATAGCGAGCGTCCCACCCAGAATCAACAGCGCGAGCATATGATTTGAAAGTGAATAGGTCCAATTCATCATCTCTATCTGCCTCCAACAGGCGAATATGTAAAGGTACTCAAACTATACCTTGAATGTTAGGAAGGCCCATGTCAAAGGCCTTTACGAGTATAGCGGTGCTTGACGCCTAGGGGGAAATCCTTAGGGTCACCAAAGGGTTTAACTATGATCTTGGGTAAGTGCCTTTCGCGAGGCACATAGTGCGCAAACTCACTATTGAGCCTAAGGAGTTCTTCCTTGATCGATGCGGCGATGAGGTCGATCTTTGCTTCATCTTCGATAGCCCCCTTACGGAGTTCCACCGTAACTACGAGCTCTGGGTTGCCGTCACCCTGCTCTAAAATCTCAAGCACAAATTTGCCTGTCACAAAAGTCTGTATGTCCGGATGCTCTAGTCCCACTGAGACATTTTCAGGATAGACATTGGCGCCATAATAAGACACAGTAAAATCAGCGCGCCCAAAGACATAGACAAAAGGGAGGGGTCGAATGGGGCGGCTCGAAGCCACCGTTCCTCTTATGCTCTCAAGGACACCGAGCTTTTCAAGTGTGGCTTCCATTGCATCAAAAGGGATGACACCACCTTTGTCCGCGATGTGATAACGTACGAGCGGCACGCCATTTTCACCTGAGACCACCAAGGTCCCTTCAAACTCCTCGAAATATCGATCTCTCGGATCGTATTGAACCAGGGTAGGTAAACGAGACTCACCAAAAAGAGCTTTAGCCGTTTCGGGATGTTTAGAAAAATAAGAACGGATGGCGATGGAATAAGGCGTTTCATTACCTAAGACGCCCCCATCGGCGGTACCGTAGAGTGAAGCAGTTTCCTCATGGGGTTGATGACCACCAGCGTTTCTGACGAGTGCAGACCGCCACTCTTCACTGAAGACTTCACCTGCAAAGACCATCCGTGTGTTGATCGAACCCCAATCGATGTCTTCGGCTTTGCCGGCATCAACCACATCACGCACGAAGGGTGGATAACCTAAAAGGACGGTTTGGTCGTAAGAGGGAGCCAACTCACGAACGATACGGAGAATCTCTCCGATGTTATTACCTGGCGTTGCCACCGTGATGGGATAACCCTTACGGGCAAGATGCCAACAACAGGAAGTCGTAAAAATCCCGCCAACCCAGTTGCCCAGAGCAAAACACACCACCGCCAGAGTTTTTTTATTCTGTAACTCAAAACCATCACAGAATACCTGCTCAAACCGAATGGCTATGGCGTACTCATGAACAATAGCTCGAGGCCAAAATGTTGGGGTACCGGTTGAACCTGAAGACACAGCAACACGATCTAACTGGGAGAGGTCACCATTGTGTACTCGCCGATCTAGAGCATACGCCTGCATGTACTCTTTTTTGGTCATTAGAGGAAGCTTTTTAAAGTCTTCTAATGACTGTATGGAATCCCCCGTGTAGCCCATTGGGGAGAGGTAGTTATGGTAGGCCGGAACTTTTTCAAACGTATCTCTATAGAGATCGAGCATCGGAACGGTTGGGTCCAATGATCCATGACCTAAATGATTAGGTAGTTTGAGCTTTAGGAATTCATCTAACTGCATGACCATACTCTGATCCAAAAAGTAATGGAACGTCTTTTGGGATTATGGACGAAATAACTGATAGTTATTAGTGTTTACCCTGGATTCAGGATGACCGAATTTTGCGAATAAGAAAGGTCTCTGAGCCGAAGCGGCGTTTGCCTTCTGCATTCGCTTCATCGATGGTGGAAAAGATACCCTGTAATTCAGCTGCTTTAATGAGCACCGCTTTTCCGGCGTGTTCTTCGACCAGACTTTCTTCGATTGCATCGAAGGCCCTGATGTCTTTTAGGAGATGATTAGGGATTGCGGATGCGCATCTCATGATTATGCGTAATTATTTAGGTTTGACAGTTATCTAGATCAGGAACAGATGTGTGACTTTCGGCCGTTAAGCAAGCTTAATACATCGATTAATATGAATGATAACGTCCTTTATCATACATAGAAAGGGGGCCTAAATTAGGCCTCTAAGTGCCGTTGATGGGCAAACCTTTGATTCAACCGAATGCGAATGTTTTCTTTCATTACGACACCGATCGCTGCAAGATTAAACTTCTGACCATACCTTCATCCATTTCTTTCGCCAGATAAAACTAGGTGGCGGCGCTCACATATTTTTTGAGGTAGAAATTGTTTCTTGTGCATCCTTGAGCAAAAGCAGATAACGATTCTAGGGATCCAAAATAAGGCCCTAGGTATCTTAGGAAGCTTCTTTGAACACTGTGTGCTAAACGCCTCAGACACCTTATCGGGACTTTTCTTCGCAGTGGAGGATCAAATCTCGACCAATATGTCTATTGAATCTTGATAAACAACGGCTTATTCCACTGGGTAACGGATAAAGCAGTCTTATATCACTGGAACCATAAGTGCAGGCTGCTATGACCTTCTTCTGATTCTCTAAGCCACTCCAACGGTAATTCTTGCTAGCGCCTGCGCCCTCTCCGTAACCACCGTCAGGCGGGAGATCGTCTGTGTTCGATGGCCCCGGATCATTGATATAGAGCTCCAAATGACTGACCGGTATTTTCGCAATCACATCAGCTTGGTCGGGCGTACCGGTTTCAGCCCACGCATTTCTAAACCATGATGTCCAACCAGTCGGGGGGTGGATCGATATGCTGTGTAACGCTTAGGGTCTCTGGGCATTTAAGTTCAAAGGCATTTGCGTCACACCAAGCCGAAAACAAGAGTAATAAAATTTGAAAATAGCTGAAATGACGGATTGTCTTCATCTTAGGCCCCTGTGTGAAAGGCACGTGAATTTAGAAACTTGGAGAAGTGAGTCGCAGATAGCTTAATCATCCGCGTGAGGAGTCTTCTTATTCTTTCTGCCATACCTGATTGCTCATACTTCCCTACAAATGTCCCCAGCGTCAACAGGCATCATTCATTGACTAGTTTCTGAGACAATGATCTTTCCCCCACTTTGAATCTTGATCATTACTAAAGGTTGGATGGATAGTAGCCTTGACGGGGAAGTCTACGCCATCACCCGGCATAACATGGATACCGGGTAGACCTTCATCCTCCTGCTGTATCTCTTTTCGGATATCCGAAGGCTTTTCAGAACGAAATACCTCAGGAAACGTTACGGCTCGCGAGAGAGCCAACTGGCCCACTACGTATAAGGAGATCCATATGCGCCCAAAACCCCAAAGCTTAAGACATCTTCTATTTCTTGCGTTATGTAGCACTTCTTCGCTGGTCATCGTTCACGCCGACACCACGAACTGGGCCAATAGTCCTAATAACTTTGAAAACAGCCAGCTGAATTTCCAGAACTCGTCCAACAACTTCGACAACAGCCCCATGAACTTCCAAAACAATCCGATGAATCTGAATTCGGGCCGGATCATTCGGGACAATTCTGGACATGCTCGAGGCTATGCCGTACCCAAAAGTGACGGCGGCGTAAACTACTTCGATCTGCAAGGCCACAGGGAGGGGTATGAGGCAGGAGAGGAATGATAATCGGGGAACTCTAAACTAAGCCACCATCGGCATTAGACAGACACCAAAAGGCCCACGTTGAGTGGGCCTTTTGTGCTTGTGATAGCCGGCTTTCGCCAGCTTCTTTCTATCTTTGTACACTACGGCCTTATTGAAGGTCCGTGCATACTTTGCTACCGGATTTTTCATACTGTACTCCCACGGCTCTCACCATTTTTGCGTCAAATCCATACCATCATTTCCTTTGACAAACCAACTCTGAAATCAATCCATGGTGATCAGATAGCTCCGTATCCTGAGGGGACACCACGGGTATCGTGACAGCAAGGATCTCAGCGCTTTATTCGGGGAGTCTTCGTCGTCATCTTTTGAGGGAATCGTAGAAGAATTCGAATGCCGTTAAAGGATTGCCAAAGTTTCTTGCTCTAGCTGCGCGCCATTCTTCTCGTATCTGAGGTTCAAAAGCAGCGATAGCGTCTTGCAATTCTTTTTTTAGGTTTCCGATGGCTGTAACCGTACCTTTGTGAGCTTCTCTCCTTAAAGTTAAATCGTTTTTAAGTCTTTTCTCTTGATTCTGTAACGCTTCGAAATTGCCGGCTAAAAAAGCCTGCTCGGCTTTTTTCAATGCTTTCATTTTTAGGTCGTGGGCCCCGCCGGTACCAAATATAGTTCTTGTTACTCTTGCTTGTATTGATCCGTATTTATCTTCCTTTGCGCTATATAAGTCCCTGTGGCTTTGTAAAGCAGGATGCTGAGCAAGACTACTCTTGAATCCGAGAGCACGTTGTTCTTCTACGTGATCGTTTTCCTTGAATAGCGTTTGATGGAATCTTCCTAGATTAGTCAATATCTTCACTTTGAAATGGTCTTGATCTTTAAGTTGGAAGGCATTGATTTCCTCAACTACGTTATTAGGGCCACCCGGGAACCACGCAAACATTCTTGGCATTATCGAGAACTCGCCTAATTCATGTTCCTCTGCATCATTTGAGGAATACAGGGCTAGGTAGTTTTTAATGCAGTTCTTGGCGGGTACTTTGTTTCTAACTTTCTCGCTCGCTAACGTCCAGTCAGTGCCCCATATGACCCAGAGCTTTTCGAACTTCTTAGCGAAGGAGATCAGTTCAGCACCTTCCTGGCCAGACCACCAATCCTCGTTTTGCCACTTCGCAGAATGCACAAAAGCATATCCCGCTTTATCCGTTTGGCCGCTAACACCGAAGACTGCAATTCCAAGACAACCTTGTAAACCTTTTGTGGTTATTGTCTATTTCATCAGGGGTACCTAAAGTGGCCTGAATATCGTCAACAAAAATGCAGGCGTCCTGAGCAAGTTCAAGGGTTATTAGCTCTTCTTTACCCACCAAACTTTGTACCAGGGCGGTTACGCCAACAGTGCCCTGTGTTATCGCCCCCCTTGTTTGTTTAGCCATAATTGCCTTCTTTAATTTAGGTTAGATCTGATTACATAATTTAATTGCGCGTCTTAATAATCGCTATATTTCGCAGCTTATTTATCAAAGAATATGGAGGACAAGTATACGATGATAGTGGCTTGCCGGTGCTTCCTTGTGAACAGCTGACTGGAGAGGACACCTACCTCACAGGCTTCCAATAAACGCTCATCCCTGGATCCATTGCTCTTTGTTATTGATTGAGGAGCCATCAAAAGCACTATCTATTGCCCTGATAATACTATCCCATGCTCCCGGCATGGCCAGCAGAGGTATTTCTTGGGCCAGCACCCCTGACAGCCGTCCTTGGTTAACCAATGCAGATCGAATTACTCTATCGATTTGCGTATCAGGCATTTCCAAAACATCCTTTATGGCTTGCCGAGCCTGAGCGTGACTTCGCAAATAGCGAGATTCTTCCCGCATGTCTTCACAGATCGTACGCTCAAGGATATCGGCCAAGTAAAGAACATGACTTGTTAAATCCAGATAACGCCAACAAGATCGACCAATCTCATTGCCGCAAAAATTGAAATTGGAAGCGATTCCATCTGGATAGATCGTTTGGGTGGGCTCAAAGATATAACGCCCTGACAACTCCGCCATTAATGGTCGTGAAACTCCATCCAAAATTCGATCATAGGCCCGACGCTCCGAGGGATCTCTGTCGATCAAAGATGAAACTGGCAGTATCATCGGGTCATCAACGGCCTTATCGCGCCGCAGAACATCATTGATCAGGAAACGATGCACTCGACCGTTTCCATCGGCCAAGGGATGAATGTAAACAAAACCGAATGCCGCCACGGCGCTTCTCATAACCGATGACTGACCCTGTGTGCGGTCCAGAAAAGTCATCAACCCCTCCAGCATCAGCTCGAGATCTTCTGAAGGTGGAGCCACGTAGTGGACCACTTCCTGATAGCGGATGGCCTCCCCTACAAATACTGGCGACTGACGAATCCCCATCTGTTGCAGCGTAGTCAGCGGGCCCAATATTTCGGACTGTAACTTTGCTAGAACAACCTGACTCAAAGGCAATGATCCCTGCCCTGTTCGACGCGCTAATACATCGGCAAAACGTTGGATCCGGTCAACCTGATCGGCTTCTCCTTCAATAGCAAAGCTTGAGCGACTCTCACGCAAGGTCATCCAAACCGCGGAACGCATTAGAACATCTTCGCCAAACTCCGAATTCAGATCTCCAAGCAGTCCCTGAATATCAAGCGCCATAGCTAAGATCACATCGTTGGTCTTACGCACAATTGGGCAAAAATGAGGTGTACCCGGTAAATTGTCGCGGATTCGCCATTTTCGTATGGGCAGAGATCGGCCCTCGGATGCCGCGACCAATTTCTGACCGTCAATGACCTCCACGTAGCCACCACCAACCTCCGCTTGGATTTTGAGTTCAGATCCCGTAAGCCACTCATAGAGAAATCCGGCCCGCCGAGCATACTGTCCATTGGGCTCGTGTTCGATCCAGTCCCCAAGCTCAGCTACTTCGATCTTCTCAAAAAGCCTTGCGAGTAATTCCAAATGTAGGACTTCATGTTTGAGATGAAACGTCAGGTGGCCACGGAGATCCGCAACGGGCCTCATGCCTTCCACAAAAGTCTCTGTTTTGATACCGCTAACTCCTTGAGTTCTTCGACGCCCACCAATGCGGCTCAACACGGTTAATGGCATCACGAGATTTATGCCGTAATGAGCCTGCAACCACGAGCCACCTACAAAATTATTTGTATCCATGGCTTATTATGCTCAAAAACGAGATTGGCAGCGCAAATATATTAAGAATTTATGCCCTAGGATAAAAAATGATTACGGCGGACTACGTCAGGCTCAGCATAAAGGCCGTAGACGATCATCGCGGCCAAAAAGAGCGATTGCTTCAATGTCTTGGCCTATCTCGCCTGAACATCGAAGTGGGCTGGGGCATGCTTCCTCGAAACCGAATTCGGCAGGAATACTGGGTCGCATTCAGACGGCTTAAAGACGGGGATCGAAGTCAGCGAGGAGTGTAATCTTCATCTCGGACGCTCCCATTCGTTAAGTGGATATATGCACCACTATGTTGGCACTTAGATGCCGTTAGGGTGGTGAGCGTCCATACCATTACTTACAGGCAAAGAATTTATTTCATTTAAAGTTACCCAACTCAAATTGCTAGTGTTCTGTCTTAAAACAAAAAGAGGCTAAAGCATGGCCCATTCCATCTTCATGTGCCGTAAATGCGGACATATCTACGACGAAGCCAACAGTGAACGTGAAAAAGGTATTCCATCGGGGACCGACTTCGATGAGTTACCCGACGACTGGCGTTGTCCTGAGTGTGGGGCTGAAGACGATGTTAACAAATGCTCAATCACTTTCGATGGCTGACTGGGCGAATCGAAGAGAGTGATGGAGAGGGCTTTGAGACGGGCATGCGCTTCGGCGCTGAGTTCAACGGTCAGCGGTTTGCAGCCGGCTGCTTTGAGTCGTTCGCGTCGTTTCTGTTGTGCCTTTCGAAACTGGGCTTGCCTGTCGCTCATCGGAATGGATCATCCGTTGACGTTGTCATCATATTGAAAGGGAGGGTGAACCCTTCCTCAAATCGCCAGAACGACCTGGGTATTCATCATCTTGGGGATCAGGAAATCCTTGAGCGTTTTGATGAGCCTCTCACGGTGCTGTGGCAGGAAGGTGATGGTGTAGATGATACGCAAGGAACCAAAGAAGTAACGGTTCTCGTCAAAGAAGGCGTATTCCTCGGCGCTCTTGTCGGCAAAGAAGTGGCGCTCGAAGCTCCGCCAGAATTCAAAGCCGACATCAACCGGGATTTTGGTGGCCAACTCACAGAAAGCTAGTTCCGGTATGCCGTAAATCGTGAACATTAGGCCAACATCGAACAGGTAATGACCGATAGAGAAATCACCCATATCGATGATGATCGGCTCTCCGTCACGAATCATGAGATTACTGCTGTGAAGGTCAAAATGCACACACGTAACCGCATCAGGAATGGACTCCAACTTTTCTAGGAGATACAAGTTTTCTTGCTCATTCAAGAATGACGAGATCTCGAGCAGGTAGTCGCGGAAACGTGCCTTCATGTTAGGTAAAACGGCAGGGTCACCCACAGAGGTATGCAATGTTTTCATCACATCAGTCAACGTTTGTGCGTGACTATCAAGATTCGCAAGATCATTCCGGATGACCTCGCTGAAAAGTGAGGCGTCAAGCATTTCGAAAACCACCCCGGTTCGATTTCCGCAGGAGACAACGTCGTAGGAAATAGCCGTTGGTATGCCCATGACGAAGGCGGCCTTGGCATACTTTTTCTCCTGTTCGGCAACCGAAGGGTCAACGCCCTCCAGATAGAGCTTAACGATCGCTTCCTCGTCCAGACGAAAGCATTCACCACACAGACCGGCCGATATCGGCTTTACCCCATCCAAAGTGATTTCCCGCCGTTTTTTCTCCATTCGAATGATTTGAGAAAGGCCAGATATCTCAAAGACGCTATGAACTTCCTCGCTAATGTTGCAGCCAACCAAGGAGCCGCCAGAGTTGGAAAGACGCTTAAAGGCGCTCAAGAGGACCCGAATGCCCGCGCTCGAGACAAAACGGCACTCCCCAAAATCGAAAACAAAGTCACGAATGCCGATCTGAGCAAGAGATCTTTCGAATGCTGAGGCTGTGCTCCCGTCCAATCGTGAGGGGATATCGACCTTCATTCGGTTGGTGGGGGGCAAGTCCTTATGCATGGTAAATCTCTGAGAAGCATTGAGGTTGAGATCTCCTTGCCGATAATGGCCGAGATGGTGGTGTTAGGGGCAAAACTACAGACATCGGTGAAGCTCGGAAAGAATAGAAAGCCGAGACGGGGGAGAGAGTATCGTAAAAACCCACTATGGCCTAAACGCAGGCCACCAAACTTTTACCTTGTGCCTCTCTCATTCATTTAGACTCGGCTGTTATGCCCACCTAAACCGATCGCTTTCAATCAAGCCTACAAGCAATGAGAAATATATTTCTTTTTCTTACACCATCATGACTGCAAGGACAATTATCAGCATGGTCAGGTATGTCCACGCATGTGTTTTATCATGTAGTCGACCAATGTATTTGGATGAAATAAAAACACCCAAAGTAGAGCCGATGGATAAGACAAAGAATGAAGTTATCTCTATGTATCCAATATACCCTGGGCCTATGCTTATAGGGCGGTATAGATCTAAGAGCGCATAAGAAAATGATCCCACAATGGCCACAGGAAGGCTTAAGGGACTTGCCAAAGCAGTTGCTTGAGACATCGTTAAGCCTTGCCGCCTGAGCAGTGGCACGGTCAGTACGCTGCCTCCCACGCCCAAGAAACCGGCAATTAATCCAGTAGAAAGACCTCCTATGATTTTCTGAGGTTTGCTCAGGGGGCGATGCTCTGCAGTCGAAGATGGACTCACGAATCCACTTCGCAACAAACAATCCGAAATGGTAAGTACGAGGTAGATTATAAATCCGTAACGAACAACATCGCTCGGAGCGAATGATGTTAAAGCCACTCCTGCCATAGAGCCGATACCAATGTAGGAAGCTAGTGAGTAGATGTAGCTCCTGAGCAGGTTCCCCTTTCTATGGTGTTTATAGGTTGCTACACATGCATTAACAATCATTACACAGGTGGAAGTGGCAACGGCAATATGAATGCTCTCTTTTCCTAATAGTGTTTCAGACCCATATCTCGACGAGTTCATCGCGAACAGCAGAGGGACCATCAGAAAACCGCCACCGAAACCGAATAGAACGGCAGTCGCACCCGATAGTAGCCCAGAAAAAGCCATTATTAAGTAATAGATAAAAGTCATGGCGCGATGGCTACTCGTGAATATGCATAGCCATCCCGCTCTGCAGGTAATACCTAATTGCAGTATTATTTTTCATATAATGCCAACCAGCATTAGTTTTTTATGTTTGCGAAAACATACTCAGTATACGTAGAAAGCCCGCCATTGGTCGGGTTCTGGTATACGCCTACTCCTGTTGATGACTTTAGATACATATCCCTTGCAAGCTGGTCTGCGATAGCCTGTGCGCAGGGGGTATTGTCATTGGTGCTTGGAGGGTGGTTCCCCTACTACCAGACGCATACACAACATATGATTGCGCCGAGCTCACACCGCTTTGACTTGTTGACGCTGAACAAGTCAAGGTTACGGCCATTAGATATGAACCATAAGAAACATTGGAAGCCATGCCTGCTGCAAAAATGATGGCCGCTGTTATGATTTTCATGTTGCCCCCTTTTTATTGGCGTTTTATGAAAGTCCGAATCGCCATTATTTCTGGCGAAACTGCCTGTCATTTCTGAATGGAGGTTCTTCTTTTCTTGATGGATGACACTCCTCATTCCATGTTATTAAAATACATCCAGTCACGGTAAACCAGAATGGCTTCGTCGCTCTGTTTATACTCCATCGGCAATGCTCGATTTTTCCAGTCTTTTGCGAACTCACCGTAAAATCTGTCCATGGTAAAGTATTTCCGATCATCCACGTAGTAGGCGGAATAATCTTCCCTTGTGCTTAGAAAGATCACCCTTTCTGGACTGCAATAATAAAGTGCAGCCAGACACATAGGGCACGGGTGAGCAAGAACGTAGAAGTCGCAACCGGTAAAGTGTTCTGATCCCAATTTTTTTGATCCTTCGCGGATAGCAAGTATCTCTGCATGTGCAGTTGGATCGTGGGACTGTGCGACCTGATTGACGGCTTCCGCAAGCACGCGTCCATCTTTCACGATGACGCAGGCAAAAGGTCTACCGCCATTCTTCACATTATCTCGCGCTAGATCAATTGTTCTCTGTATGAAGTCCATATTGCTGATGGGTTCCTAGAGGAAGTCCTCCCCATTATGGAAGGACTAGTTTCTCTGAATATCTAGAGCTTTAGATTCAAAGCCTGAAACTTACATGTTTCTACTCAGTCAATCGTACCATTCAGGACCACCTGACACGCACCCCTCGCTCCGGAATACTTGCCGGTCCCACCAGTAATAGCATAATTAATGGGCTTGACCTTCAATTTATCATCCGTCGAATTTATTTGGTTCTCTATCCTGGCTTCAGCACTTAAAGGGACGCTTCGGCGCCCATCCGCCTTTTGAGGGGGGCTAGAACAAGAGTGGCTCACATAGTGAGCCAGTCATCCGCCAATCATCGATTAATGGCAGAGATCTTTGCCGTGTCACGGCCTTTTCAGCCTCGCTCCAAGGCATTCCGACGCGCGGGTAGCTTGAGGCGACAGCTTGCCAATGACTCTCCCAAAAGCTGGGCGGTTTGCCCATCTTCAAAAGCCCGTTGGATCGCTCGATCTTCCTTAGCTTCGCTTTTATGGCGACCTAAAGCCTGGCGAATCTCTGGATTAAGGCGATGCAATTCCTTCATGGAAGCTTTTTTACTATTGGTCTCAGCACTTGATCCATCTTCATCAATCTTTGAGTAATCCAATCAAGATACTCACCCCAACGATTCTCGTTATCGATAGGCGCATTGGGATACCAGGTTGCAATTCGACAGGCTCGGGAATCAGGAAGCTCTTGCCAGTCGAGCTCAAAACCAAGTTGAATTTCGATTTCAGATCTCTGGGCTGATAGGTTGGCGAAATGAATCTTGGCTTCGGTCCCTGGTATCCAAAGCTCAACACCAACCCTTTCGTCGCGGGTGTTGGCTGTGATGTTCAAGCCAAAACCAGATCGTCCGATTGAGTTATTGAGCCAGTGTTGCGGACGTGGCTTTTGTGGCCTGATGTTCGGGGCACTCACAGCAAGATTTTCGATTAGAACTGCCCAGAAACGTTGTTGTAGCTGCTTTGTCGGAGAGGCATCGGCTGCGGCGCGTGGTTGGACACGCCCAGACTTGGCCCAGTCATTGGGCTTAACGATCGCCTATGTAATGAAAAGATTCGTCATTACAATCCATGTTGCACTCTGACATTGGACTCCTCTTCTATCTTCCCAAGTTATTTATGGCTCATCTTTCTACGTCAGTTCTTCCGTCGAGAGTCTACCCCATGGAATGTCAGCATCTGAATACTTATGGTCTTCTATTCTTATCCGCCCACTACTTCAATGCGAAAGCACGCACCTACCAACGAGGCATAAATAAGGTTACAGTTTAAGGCCCTGAAACAAAAAGAGGCTAAAGCATGGCCCATTCCATCTTCATGTGCCGTAAATGCGGACATATCTACGACGAAGCCAACAGTGAACGTGAAAAAGGTATTCCATCGGGGACCGACTTCGATGAGTTACCCGACGACTGGCGTTGTCCTGAGTGTGGGGCTGAAAAGGAGCAGTTCGAGAAAATCATCTAAATCAGAACCTGCCATCCTGGAGAAGTGTTTACCTGGTAACGCCGTCAAATATAAATTTATCCATTTTCTGAATGGTTGAGATCGCATGTTTGTAGAGTGTTCGTCGGTCAATTCCTTTTAGAGTGATGACGTACACGTCATAAGAGTCGATTTGTCCATAAATCCTTACTCCATTGATCAAGTATATTAAGACCTCAGCGTTTTCTTCGATTAAGGCCTCAAGAAAATAGTTTTGTATTGTGTGTGTGTTTCGCACTAGAGTTCCGCCTTTTGTAGTTGTTATGGTTGGGCGTGGATTTTTTCAGGTGCAAATGTACTCCATTTTCTAGTCGTGGGTCGTATATTTTCAACCCAGCCTGATCGCTCCGGATATCAGTTAGGCTTTTTCTCAGCCAACCACCTCAACACATCCCCACGGCAGGATGACGGCGCACAGAAACACACTAGACTTAAGCGACTCCCCCTCTTTCCATTGTTCGAGCAGCATCTTTAGCTCACCCATAATGATGGGATCTTCCTTTTTAATCTGCTCCCAGAGCCACGCTCGGTATTTCTAGATCACCACGCTAAGGTGAAGCAAGGACTTGGATGGTCATCTAATCCTTTTTAGTCGGATCGCCGAAGCTGTCGATAAAGAGATCATATAAACCGATATCGACGTCATTCTCGGCTGGCTTCTTTGCAGACCTTTTGGGATGCTCAGCCGGATTGATGCGGTAAGCCATGACTTCTTCCTGGCTAAGGCGAATGTCTTTACCCTTGCCGGTATGAGAAAGCTTCTTACCTTTAAGCAGTTTCTGGATATGGGCTTCTGAAACATTCAGAAGTACTGCGGCGTCCTTGGGTGTAATGTTGTCCATGACCTCATTAATAACGTGCGGACCATAATCTTTATAAGGACCGGGATTATGTTCATTTTATTGAATGCTTGGGCTCAATGATCCAATCCTTGAATAAAAGAAGCCAAACCTAGCATCCAGTCCATGAGTGAGGAAACACCATAGTATGTCCTTCTAGCCAAAGCTTAATTAAATGCCGGGCGTCATCTTCAGTTCTTAATAGTAAGGGTTCCTGCACGTATTCTTCCTGTATTCGCCGTTGAAGTCGTGAGGCTCAATAGATTATTGAGAAGAACTCTTATATCCGTAGCTAGTTACGTTTAATCCATATGTTGATGGGCATCGTTTGTCACAAACAATATATTGTGTCACAGGCCGCCTAAGGAGAAGCCATGGTCACGCGGGAACAACCCTATGAATTAATTGGTCAAGTAGATGCCGATCGTCAAGATTGCCAAAAAGCTAGAGCCTCGAGCTAGGGGCTGTTTGCAATCTAGGGGACAGCGGAGTTTTTCGGTTAACCACTAAAAACTCATACGTGACGGCAAGGAGCAGCCATTTGGTTAGCGGCTAGATTACAGGTTTTCGGCCAATCTTTTCATACGTTTTCGTCAAACTAGCGGCGATTATATGACCTTTAGTGGGCCAGCGATGGGGGTCTGTTATTCAGGCATAAATCTTAAACATCCTGTGAGGAATGAAGTACTACATTTGAGACTGAATGTAGTTTTTTATTCCGATTTTCTCAATCAGGCATAGTTGTTGTTCTAGCCATAGCGCATGATCTTCCTCAGTATCCCTGAGCATGGTTTCAAGAATATTGCGCGTTTCATAATCCTGTTTAGCCTCATAGCCAACAATAACAGACCTCAAAGACATCACCACTGAAAGCTCAACTTCAAGATCATTCCTCAACATTGACTCTACATCGTGACCAATTTTTAGTTCATCTCTTTTGACAAGATTAGGAAACCCTTCTAAAAAAAGTATCCTTCTTATCAATGAATCTGCATGAGAAGTTTCATCCTGAATCTCATGGTTGATTCGCTCATATAGCTTTGTTAGCCCCCAGTTTTCGTACATCCTTGAGTGAATAAAGTACTGATCCATTGCCGCAAGCTCTCCCGCAAGCAAGCGGTTAAGGTCAGCAATAATTTCTGGATGTCCTTTCATGTGGATATCCTCAGCTAAAACAGAAATATAAGAGCCATATTCTTAATGGGCTAGTTGTAATGGTACTTACGTCCATCAAGCCTTCTAGATAATCCATAAGCCCAGAATATCTGTAGCGTATCATTTAAGATCAAGCATCTCAGGAAGGGTTATGCCAGTAAGTTCCTTGCCATTACGGAGATGAGCGGTGACTGTACCCTTCTCAAGATCACCCTTCAAAACCATTTCAACCCCAAATGGGACAAACTCACATCCAGGATATTTGTCGTGAAGATCGACCTCTGAAAATATCTGATTCTTTGGCACAACTTTACCCTCAGATTGAGATGGATTTCGAAGACGTTCCTGGGCAACCTTGAGTAACGGTCCCTGCCCGGAGCAAATCAGTGCCCCCGGCACAGCCTCATCATATTTCCTTGCCTTAACGATGACCGGCTCCAACCTAGCAAGGGCTATAAGCGCCTCCCTATTACCCAGCTTTATAGCTTGCTTATACAGAGCAATAGCATCCTGTTTGAATTCTCCAGTCACTTCGCCAGCTAGATACATGTTGGCAAGCTTCACCATTGCTTCTGCACTTCCTTGATCTACAGCACGCTGGTACCACTCCTCGGCTTCATAGTAGTCTGCCCTCAGTGAAACTTGAGCACCTTGATCCCCTCCTATGCCGTTGGGATTGTTCCGATTGGCATAGTAGAGATCCCCAACAGCTATCTGTGCAGCAACGTCTCCTGACTCGGCAGCTTTTTTGTACCAATAGAGATGGCCCTGGTAATCCCTGTTCTTGAGCGCTTGATCACCTCGTTGCTTTTCCTCGGAGGCATTCGTGAGTTTGTTTAGTGCAGTGCCATAACTACAAGCGCTCAATAGAACGATCGTCCACAAAACCCAAATCAGATTTCTCATTAATTAGTCTTCAAACAAGTCCTGACCAATGTAGTGACCTTTTGTCGCCCCATGAGGCACGGCAAACAATGCACTACCAGTATGGGTAGTGAACTGGTTCAGCATGTCAATTTGAGCCATTTTGGAAAAGAGTTTGATGAATCCCGTGCGCGGGTCCTTTTGGTAACACATGAAAAGGAGCCCAGCATCGAATGTCGTCAGCTGACGCCAAGGTGGCCAACGCTCGTTGACCTTGGTAATTCCATTATCGTAGGCAAATGCACGTCTCAGGATTTGCGTGCCTTCATTATTTTCCGGGGAAGATATCGCTGAGTGTGAATACTCATTGATGACAGGCTTTCCCTTGGCATCTGTTCTCTTAAGACCAAGTTCCTCCATTTCCTTCTGCTTCCCAATCGGGGCACCAGAAGATTTGTGGCGACCAACAGTCTCCTCCTGAAAAGCAAGATTCATATCATCCCAATGGTCAAGAGAAATGCGGATTGGACGAATCACCATATAGCTTCCACCCTGCATCCAGCTGGGTCCTTCATTCCCGACCCAGATATGCTTATCCATAAGTTTTACATCTTTCGTCGGTATATTAAGGGTTCCGTCCTTAAAACCCATCTGGTTTCTACCAGTCTCTCCAGCCTTAAATGCTCCGTTGAAGCCGGGTTGTGCCCACTTCATGACTGCAACACCGTTGGCTAATTTAGCAAGACGGCGAACCACATATTCGACAACCTGAGGATCGTTAGCAGATGCTTGTAACGATAAATCTCCCCCTGTACGCTCCGGAACAAGCTGATCACCGGTGAATACTGGAACATTAACCAGTGCTTCCGGACGTTTCTTTGCAAGACCGAAACGATCAACGCCGTCCTTCTCAAAGAGCGTTGCGCCAAATCCAAAGGTAATCGAGAGTGCTGCATTAGAAAGCCCAACAGAAGCCCCTGATTTTCTGGGGATTTTTGTTGGATCTGCGTTTTTATCGAACTGTTCAGGTTGCGCCATCATATCGACAGCGGCATCGCTCCAATCCTTAAGGAGCTTAACTAAATCCTCTTTCTTCGTAGTGGTCACATCGAAAGCGATGAAGTAGGTATTGAGCTGTGCGGGTGTCGAAATACCAGATTGGTGCACCCCATAAAAGGGCTCTGGACCCGTTGAGGCAAATACAGATGTAATCAAGCCAAACCCCAGAATGGCTGACCCAATAGTTTTCATCCAATTCATATTTTTTTGTTCCATGATCATATTTCCAACTAAGGTGTAGCCGTCCAAAGGGCATTGATGTCATCGGCCACAAAATAAATGCTTTTCCTGTCAGGGCCCCATGCAATGCCAAACAGATTTCCATTGCCGGGTGGTGATTGGGCCTGATTGGCGTTTGCCCAATAGCCGTATAATTGCTTACCTTCTTTAGGGTCAACCTCTACAAACTGACCATTTTTTCCGTTAGCAACAATCAGGTGACCAGCCTCTGTTCTGAGCATGGCCAATGGCCATGCGAGAAGACCATCCTTAGTAATTAGTCGGCCTTTCCCGGCACTGTCTGTTCGCGTGCTCGCGTGTTCGATAGCGGTAATCTCATTATCTAGACCATCTGTCACATAAAGCGTGTCATCAGGGGCCAATGCAAGCCCGGTAGGTCCGAAGAGGAAGTTAGAAATATCTGCCCTTTGAGAGAAACCACTTGCGATCACGGTCTCCTTCTCAATAACTGGAGGCTTTCCATTAGGAATGTTGAGTTCAAGGCGAAGTACAGTGGCCTTATTTACGATAACGGGGTAACCCGTTTGAGGATCGATGACATCAAATGAGGGCACGCCAAATCCTGCCATGCTAATAAAAAGGGTTGCCTTGTCACCTTTGTCGATAGTAGCCATGTTGCCCCAAGGACCATTGATATTGGGGCCTGCCCAAGTAGCAACATGATTTCCCTTGGCATCGAAGACCAGTAGGCAACCATCTCCCTTCGTTCGGGTCGTCCCATCCTTGCTCGGTAGACTTCCAACAATAATCCAGCCCGTCTTCAGCATGGTCATGGCAGTCGTGAGCCCAACACCACCCGGACATTCCTTTAGCTGCTGAGAAACCTTTGCAAATTGTTTGGTTTCTTTTGTGCCGGGGCGATAGCGGATGATGGTAGTGCCTGTGCCCTGAAGGTTCGAGATGTTATTGAAGTTATCTACCAATACATCGTCCTTTTCTATGTCACCCACAGATACCGGGGCAACGAGTACTGCATAGGGATTTCCATCACCGTTATCTAAGGTTGTCGGCGCAAGGAATTGGTTGCGGGTGATGGTTTCAAGAAAACCTTCCTCGGCAATGACCGGCCCAGTGGCAGTTAATAGCCCGAACAGGGCTATCCAGAAAGATTTTGGGCTTGTCCTTGCTATCGATCTATTTGCAGTTTTAGACATGTTTTGCTCGGATGATACTAGAAGAAAATGTTGGTTCTTAGCCCCAGTACAAGTTCATTGGCAACTCGTGTTGAGGGATTGGAGTTCAGGGGGACACCGGCCCCCGGGTTGATGACATATTGGATATCGGGCTGGATCTGAAGCCACTGTTTCCACATGTACTGATAGGAGAGTTCAACAAAGTGCTCCTTGCTCTGAACAGGATAGGCTGTACCGTTAACCTTGTTGGTTTCACTTTGAAGCTGCGCCGTATCACTGCCTACAACGGCCATCCCATACCCCAACCCAAATGTGTCAAAGGGTCGGTTCGAAAAAGGGCTCTTTACCAGAAGTCCGGCATTGACACTCACTGTGATGAGGTTCCGGTCGCTGAGAGGAGTGCCCATCGCACGCGCAAAGATTGAAATATTTCGGTCCGGATATTGGGGATGACGCCAAACCAATTTGTCTGCAACCCCATAGAATGCGTAGTTGCCACTATGCTGATAGGCCAGGCCGTTGCTGTAGGGATCAGCCATGGACAAACCATCTTGATCCACGCGGACATCTGAAAATGAGTTGGTGTTGTACCAAGCCCCTATCCGATAGGTCCAGCCGAGTGCATTGGCATCCTCGGGTTTAACCATACTGCCAACAGCAGGATAGGAAAACTGAAATTCAGTGATGTAGAGCTGTCCTCCCTGTAGAGGGAAACTGGTACCTGTTCTATTTTGGGCTTGTGGGTCTGTTCCGTTATCGTTCTTTACCGGATTTCCATTAAAGACGCCTGCCAAGATGGTGAGTTCGTTTACTGGTCGTGCCTTGAATCGAATCCCAAGTGAAGAGAGTGGGTATGCAGGTCCGCCAGAGGGCATGTCGGCCGATGGCAGCATTGGCCAGCCGAACATGGTGTTCACAAAATAGATGGCATTGCTGCTGACCATCCATTCCTGATCGAGACTTTGTTGGCCTACTCGGACAGATAGGCGATTTTGGTCCAAGAATTTTTGGTCGTACCACATCTCCCAAAGACGTGCCGATGGGTTACCTACGATACCGCTTGCGGTTTCAAGCGTATCAAGATTATTCATGCTGAGATTTCCACCCCAGAGATTTAGAAAACTCACATTCGCTAGGCCACCATAAAAATTGAATGCCCGTTGTGTATCCAGCTGTGCAATCACCTGCGTTAGGCCATCGTACTTGTTGCCTGTCTGCTGTCCCCCAGTGACATTTCCCAGCGTTTCAGCTGTTTCAACAATGGCTAGCGTGACGCCGTAAGTGCTGAGTTTTGTTCTCAAACCCCACATGTCGCCCAATAAGACACTGCTTCTGTTAATTCCATTAAGAAATCCTAGTGGCCCCTCAAACTTTCCGAACTCCTCATCCGCCAGAACTCCGATATTACTCGGAGGAGGGATAGCTCCAACCTCAGGTGCACCGAGAACCATCAGGCAAAGCAGAATCGATAAGATTTTATAGGAACGCATCATTGCAATGGGAATGAGAACCAAAGCGAGATGATAATGCTTCTCATTTGCGAAAGCAATAAAGATCCCGTAGCATTCATTTTAACTATGCCTGTCGCGACCGCGCGGCCATAATTTTTAGAGCGAATCGAATTCGGTATTTTTGCAGTCGATTGGGCCGCTAGACGCTGATCACCGACTGGCGCCTTGGATTGATTAGAACTATTGCCCTTAACTTTTACTGGATAGAGGGGCTTGGGTTGAGGAAATGGCTTCAGTGGGGGTTGTGCTGGAATTTTAACCTTACTGGCCAACTTCTTCTTGGGCTTCATTACCCGCTTTTGTTAAGCCGCTTGCTGGGCTTGGGTGTTAATACTGCTCAAAACTGTGTCGCTAATGAGTTTCCATAGCTCAAGCTGGTCGGCAGGTGAGGCCAATTCAACAAGGCGCATAAATCATACATCTCCCTTTCTTTTATGTATTTATGCGCCCTGCTGAAATTTTACTGATTAACTGACGGGATATGGGCCAAACACGATTCTGCCTCCGGGACCTGCCAACGGCGACTCTACATTCATCCCAACGGGTAACACGTTACTCGGGTCGATTCTGGGCACACCTTTCATGCTGCTTACTGTGTTTCTATCTTCAAAAATGACCACAAAAGAATGACAGAGATCGAGACTGTGTCGGTGGGCTATGGGCTTATTAGGCCTCCTTGCGTATATCGTTCTTTTCTTTATCTACTTTATGGCTTGGGGCTCCTGGAACCCAGAAAACCATGGGATGCTGTCCTGTTGGTATGAAGCTATCATGATCGTCGTGTTAGGCTTTGGACTCATCGATGGTTGGAGCCTAATTAACGCCAAGCCATCCATTTCCTCGACCAATTCATGAGGACACCACGATGTTAGGTGCCATAGCCGGAGACATCATCGGCTCACGCTACGAATTCTCCCGTATGAAACGAAAGGACTTCCCTCTTTTTCCAGAAGGATGCTCGTACACGGATGATTCGATCCTCACAGCGGCCGTTGCGGACTCTCTGATCAACGGTAAAGACATCGTCGAATGCCTTCGTGATTGGCCACGAATCGTGAACATTGATGCCACGAAAGTGAGTGGCTATGGCCAACGCTTCATGCGGTGGGTCGCCGCCTCTACCCCACAACCTCCCTACGGTAGTTTTGGTAATGGTGGGGCGATGCGTATTTCACCGGTGGCCTGGCTTTCCCCGGATCTCGATACACTCAAATCAAACACGGTCACAATCACTGAAGTGACGCATGACCATCCTGAAGGGATCAAAGGCGCTTTAGCCACGGCAGAAGCCATCTGGTTTTGTCGACAGAGCATCAATCCCAATTGGATCCGAGATCACATAACGCAAGAATATGACTATGATCTCAATCGATGCGTCGATGAGATCCGGGAGACCCATACTTATAATGAAACCAGCCAAGGCTGTGTTCCAGAAGCCATCACCTGCGCACTCGAAGCGGAGAGCTTTGAAGATGCGGTTCGAAATGCCGTATCAATAGGCGGTGATGCCGATACACTCGCGGCGATTGCTGGGTCCATCGCAGAAGCTCGTTTCGGGGTGCCGGTGGCGATTGAAGTCGAAGTCAGAAAAAGACTCGACTCGGTCTTACTTCAAATGCTGGATGTCTTTTTAGCTCGGACCAAACACGCACATCAATAAATCATAGCAACTACATCACACCCACCAAAATAATATCAAGTCATTGTGGATGACAACTATCACTACATGGACGAATCTGAACGCAATACACAAGGATCTTATGACTTAGCCGAGGAAGCCTTGGAAGCGTGTAGAAGGATCGTTGATACCTTTCTGAAATCAATGGCTTCAGCAAATCCCTTAATACCATCAATACATGCGGTAAAAATGTGCTTAAAGCCACGACTCTTAAGCTGGGTAACCACCTCTCGCCAAAACTTAGTTCGGTCTGCGCAAACCGCTTTAGAGCGCTCACGTCATCTAAGGTATCATATGTATGTCGAACAAAAGTGCCCAACACGAAGAGAACAGGAGATAAAAATGGCTGAAGATATTTCTAATGAAACTACGGATATGACCCCGCCGTCTAAAACGTCCGAATGGTTGGAAAAGGTTGACAACTCAACCGTCGGCGACCTTCGCAAGCAATACCCGAAGGCCTTTTGGATAGTCGGTGGAGTCATCCTGATCGCTCTACTCTTCTAGATTATAAATCCTCCGTGGAGGGGGTACCGTGAAATCAAAATTTTGGTATGACCAACCTCCTCCCTTCTTAAATAAGTAAGGCAGTCTCCACCTCTGAATAGGAGCAGACCTTTTGTAACTCTTTAGGATCCATCCCAACCAGATAGCCGCGGCGTCCTCCATTTACGTATATGCGGTCTAAATCCAATATGGAACGCTCGACATACATAGGCATATTGGTTTTTGTACCAAACGGACTGGTTCCACCCACCAGATAGCCTGAATGTTTGTTAGCAGTTTCAGGTTTGCACGGTTCTACTTTTTTACAGCCTATCTGTCGAGCTAGCTCTTTGGTCGACACTTTTCGGTCTCCATGCATAAGGACGATCAGGGGCTTCTTAAGTTCATTCTCCATAATCAGTGTTTTGACCACAGCATGCTCATCCACCCCGAGCGCCGAAGATGAGACTCGAGTGCCTCCATGCTCTTCATAGCAATACAGGTGATCTGTAAACTCAACCCCTAGCTTTTTCAAAACCTGGGTTGCTGGCGTCGAGGGACCTTTTGGCGACTTCATGCTATTCGAACTTTCAGATTACTATCCTACTATTTCAACACGATAAAGGAGAGATTCACATGACCCAAAACAACGATCTACGTCATTCACTCGGGTGGCTAGGTACGGGACGTATGGGGTTCGCTATGGCGGATCGACTCTTATCATCCGGCCTGAACCTAAAAGTTTGGAATAGAACGCAATCTAAAGCCAAACCCCTTGCTGATAAAGGGGCTCAGTTGGAGAATCGACTAACAAATCTTGCTTCGTGTGAGATTGTATTCATGATCGTGGCTTCCGCTCGTGAAGTCGAGCATGTCCTTTTTGGCACAGATGGGCTGCTTTCTGGTGAAGATAAGCCCAAGATTATTGTTGATAGCACTTCGATTGGGCCAATGGAATCGGCTGATATTCGAGCAAAACTGGCAGTACTGGACATAGCGTTCATAGCCGCGCCGGTTTCAGGTAATGCCAAGGTCATCAATGCCGGTAAGTTATCGGTTGTTGCTTCGGGACCAGCCGCCCTGTTTGCCGAGGTTGAACCTTATCTCAATATCATTGGACGCAGCGTGTCCTACGTTGGAGAAGGTGATTTGGCCCGAATAGCTAAGATTTGTCATAACGTGATGCTTGGGGTGGTCACCCAAAATTTAGCTGAAATATTGGTTCTTGCGGAAAAGTCAGGACTGAAGCGACACGACTTCTTATCTTTTCTTAATTCAAGTGTCATGGGGTCGATGTTCACTCAATATAAGTCCCCTGCTCTAACGAATCTCGATTTCGAGGTGACCTTTACACCCCAATTGATGCTGAAAGATTTGGATCTTGGTTTGACGGCTTCAAGACAAATGGGGGTGCCTATGCCGACGACGAGCGTAACGCGCGACCAGGTACAAAGCTTGATCGGGCATGGGTTTGGTGATGATTTCTCCCAATTGTTACTTCTCGAAGCTGCCGCATCCGGGTTGACAATGGAACCTGAGAACGTAGATGTAGACGATGGGCTTTGAATGTAAAACCTTGGGCGAATAAGTCTTAGGCGGTATAACTGAAAATCACGTGGTCGGTTTGATTAAAGATGAAACCGCCCACTTCTTGCATACCGATCTTGAGGTGCGCCCGGATAGAAGAAAGATTATCTCTCCGAATAAAGCAGACACATTTTAGCTGAGGCTTTATCCGGCCGAGCTCATTAAATAGGCCATGAGCAAGTCCCTGTCCACGCATCTCACTACGGATGCAAATAGGCCCATAAACCAAGGTATCTGTATCGATAGGATATGCGCTCAACATCGCCCGAATAATCGGGATATCTTGATTCATCTCTTGTTTACTCATCATCAGAAACCCCAAAAGATCAGAACCAGAAATAGCGACAATAACAGGCATAGAGCGAATCATTTCAAGGATCGTTGATGACGGTAAACTGGCCGATAAGTGGCCACCCAGATCTCGCTGATTAGCAGCCTGGAGCTCTAAAATTCCCTCAAGATCCGTTGGCACTGCACGGCGAATCGTTATGTTTTCATCGGTCATTGTGGCTATTTCCGAAATAATCAGAAATTAAACGATAGTCGAGCTATGGCTCACTCAATTTATATCATGGGTAACATGATTTGTGGTTTAAGATGGATTAGGGCGTCACCGTTTATGCGTGGTAAAAACGTCCGAAATAAAGCGTTTATTGGGTGCTTTCTTGTTCTTTCGCCAGATGAAAACGCTCATCAACCTCTTCAAGGCGGAAGCAATCGTATCCGCGTGGCATGGTGACGGTGCACAGAAACAAACTAGGCTTAACCGACCCTCCCCTCTCCACAGTTCTAGCAGAATATTAAGCTCATCCATGATGATGGAATCTTCCTTATTCATCCGCTCCCAGAGCCAAGCCCATTATTGAAGGGCAACGCGAGAACGCTGGGTCTTCCTATAAAGTAACGGTCGAGACCACGGTAAGGTAAAGCAAGGACTTGGATGGTCATCTAATCCTTTTTAGCCGGATTGCCGAAGCTATCAATAAAGAGATCGTATAAGCCGATATCGACGTCATTCTCGGCTGGTTTCTTTGATACTAATACTGTACCCCGTCAGCCAAAACAGCCTTACGGCTCATAGCTGAAGCTCATCATAAGTTGCCGTGCCGTTTGTATTTTACGGATTGTCTGGTTTTGGGGCTTTGACCCATTTACGAACTTTCTTTCTTGAAATTCCAGTCCACTTCGCAATCTGTTGGAGAGACATACCATCTCGGAGACACATCCGCCTTATCTTTAAAGTGATAGCCATGGTCATCACCTTTCTCCTTCCTAAAATCTAGGCAGCATCGAGTTAAACACCTGGGTCAATTTTCACTCGGGACTAACACCCAGAAGCCTTGATGTCCTGTATCGTTCGATGATTGCCCCATCCTCATTAATATTCGCACCTATAACTTAAACTTATTTTCGAGACATTTCTGAGCATTGATTTTTTACTAATTACCTTGACCGCACGGTAACGGGAATATTCATGAGCTTTTGATACCTGGCAATTTCACGTGTGTAGGGATACCAGTCGTAAACCAGCTCCTCAGTTGGTCTCCACAAAGCCACCCAAGCAAGAACCGTCAGACCCTCAGATACAACGTCAGATAACCTGCCTTCAACATATCCAATTAGTTCGGCTGCGCATAACAAGAGGATAAGGAAGACAGCTCCGACCTTAACGCTATCCCAGCCTCTTCGAATTGTGACAGATCTATGCGACCGCATTCGTTGGGCACGATATCTGAAGTAATTATGGATTTCAGTGCGTAACCTCTGTAGATCCCCATCATCAAAGTCGTCATTAGGGACTTCGACAACCAGCTCCATCAAGTCTTTACCGATGAGTGCCTGAGATTCGTCATCAAGTCGCTTTCCTAATCCCGTATCGAGTGAACTACCTGTGCGAATATCAGGTTTTGGCAAGAGCAGTCCATTAAGCTGCTCTACCTTAATACAAACCTCATGGGTGGTTTTCATATGAATCGCAGTAAATTAGGAGTAGATGTGAGTGCACAATCTTTGGGAGGCCTTTTAAAAGGCTTACGTTGGGGGCAACCCAAGGATACACTCGGGCTGGGTTTTAGCGATAACTGGATTTCGAACGCTCATGCCCAATATCTCGCCATAGGGGTATCGATGGTTTTATCGGTGACGACGCTCTCTCCAAGGCCTCAGAACACGTGGTTGATGTTTTCTACAGTCAAAACATCGCATCCTTTCTGGATTTCAGCCGACTACCAACACATTTCTAACCCGGGTTACAACAGTGCGCGTGGCCCGGTTAATGTATTTGGTGTGAGGGCACACCTTGAGTTTTAGCACCATGGATAAAGGTCTTCCGATCCTAGACCATTTTCTTGTTAAAAGTTAACGCCGCCGTTACAGGATTTTACATTCAAATTCTCTTTGGTAATTATGGTTCAAGCCTTGATGTTGATCTAGGAACTCCCTGATTATGCCAAGCGAATATGGACTTTGATCAACTCAAAAACCATCATCTATTTCGTTATCTTCTGGTTTAAGTTCAAGCCCAGAAGCGAGTGCCTCAAGAAGGAGTAGCTGAGAAAAGTCCTGATCAAAGCCATGACCAATCAGCGTTTGAATTTGATCTCTGGTGGTGCTGGTTGTAGGCATAGGTACGCCGGCTTGTCTTGCGGCACTAAGGCCTAGGTCAAGGCATGCCCGTCGGATCCTGCTCGGATTTGGATTCGGTTCTTTTCCAATTGACCTATCCAATATCCAAGCTTTTTTCCACACGCTCATTGAACCAACGTTCAGTCGGTATCAACATTTTCAGAATCAAACAAAATCAAATCGAGACAATATCAAGCCGCTGACGGCCTATACCGGGGTTATCGCTCCTTTGAACAGTTAGATGGACAAATTGTGCGGACTCAGGGTCATAACTAAAAATCTCTCCTGATTGAAATTTATAGACCCAGCCATGGATACGTACAGAACCCTTTGCAAGGCCGGCTGCAACACTAGGATGGGTTCTCAGGTTTTCCATCTGAGCAAGTACGTTCTCTAATATGGCGACATTCAATCGTTCTTCCGGTGTTAAGTCCGCGTAAAGATCATGCACGATTCTTCGAGTCGCTTCGGCATGACTCAGCCATCTATTTAGTGCCGGAAAGTTACGGATACCTTCTGGATTCATCAAGCCATCCATGGCCCCGCAATGGGAGTGACCACAAATGATAATGTCTTTAACAGAAAGTCCATCGACAGCAAACTCGATAGTAGCGGCTTCACCCCCAGTATGAGCACTGTAAGGAGGGATTAAATTCCCGGCATTACGGAGGATGAAAAGCTCCCCGGGTTCCGTTTGAGTCAGGAGATTGGGATTGATCCTGGAGTCAGAGCAGGTTATGAATAAGGCATCTGGGGTTTGACCTTTGGATAATCGTTCAAATAGTTCTTGCTGTGTTCCAAAAACATTTTGCTGAAAATGGTGCAATCCCTCGATCAGTTTTTGCATGGATATCTCCAATTGATCTTCCCGGTATAGGGCTTTCTTGATTGAATCACCCAAAAAGGGAACGTCATCTCTTCGTAATAAATCATGTAGACCTAAACCTCAGAAGAATTATCCCGTAACGCGCCATGTGTGTTCTCGAAGGTAAGTTATTGAGTTGGGTGGATCCTCGCGATAAATCCTATGAGATATGTCGGTGGCAAGTTGAAGGCAGGCGATAGTTGGTTGGATGGACCTTCGAGACGGAACTCTAGACCTTGTTTGATATGACTGGTGAGCAATGACTCAGGAATTTCAAAATCAAGTCGATCCTCACTTTTGCAGAAGAGTTCGCAACTGGGATGATTCGAAATTGAAAGGGATTCATATCGACGACCGTCCTGATCAATGGCATGCAAATATTGTTTCCAGTGACCATCATATTGATTCGATACCATAACAAAAAATTGAGTTTTCCCATCTTTTGGCTTCAATGCATAGAGGAGATATTCGATCGAGCTGGTTGAATCATCATCTGAGAGCTCCTCCTTAAGGATGGTGCCCTGATAACTTGTGAAACCAGCTACGCCATCTTGTTCAACCGAAACCTCTTGGGTAAATGCTTGAGCAGATTCTTGGTGTGTGGATGTGCAACCATTCATGATAAGCATTAGATATGTGAGAGCGATGCCAAAGAATTGATGGAGGGATGCTCGGAAAGATCGGCAAACTGATGTGGATAACATGAACTCTCCTTATTGCCATCCGCCGCCAAGCGACTTGTAAAGATCAATCATGGCAAAGATCTGCCGCTGTTTCGTTTCAATAATTTCGCGCTTTGCATCCAGCGCATCACGTTGTGTTGTCAGCACATCGAGGTATTGGACTCTGGCAGATTTAAAGAGCTGTATCGAAACATCAATAGCCTTGACTAAGTGGTCCACCTGATTTTTCTTGATGTCAAAGCTCTTTTTCATGTTCTCCATGTTGGCTACCTGGTTAGCGACCTCGACGTAAGCCTTGATGATCTTTTGTTCATAGTCGTAGGCGGCTTGGACCTGTTGCAAGTTGGCATTCTTGAAGTTCGCCGTAATGGCTTTTTTGTTGATCAATGGTGCCACGAGCTCGCCGGCAACCATAGCTGCCAGGGATTCAGGCGTATTAACGAGATACTTCATGGCAAAGGCATCAAAACCGATACCTGCACGAATACCAAACGAGGGGAGGAATTCAGCTCTTGCCACCTCGATATTTAGATTGGCCGCAGCCATTTCGAATTCCGCTGCTTTGATATCTGGGCGGTTCTGCAAGAGTTGAGATGGGATGCCGGTGCCTAACATCTGTGGATTGATATCCAGAAAGTGCTTGGATGCACGAGTAATCGTTTGCGGGGTTCGCCCCAATAGAAAGTTGAGACGATTTTCAACGACCGTGATCTCCTGTTTCACCTCATAACGCCGACTCTTATTTTTTTCAACCTCAGCTTCATAGCGTTTGACAGCTAGCGTATCCGTCCTTGCAAAGAACTGAAGCTTTCTGACCATCTCAAGTGCATTTTCCTGAATAGCAATATTCTGATCGAGATTCTCAAGTTGATTATCGAGCGTGATCAGTTCGTAATAGGCACGTGCGACCTCAGCAACAAGATTGGTTATGAGGAAGTTTCGGCCCTCAACTGTGGCCATATACTCAAGTACCGCAACTTCGGTAGCGTTACGGAGTTTTCTCCAGATATCGATTTCCCATGATGAACTCAAGCCAAATGCATAATCGGGTACAAAACTCGGAAATGGTTGATTCCCGAGTAACAACTGATCTTCAACCGCTCCGCTAAACGTGTATTTACCGGGCTTTTCACCCCCAGCCATGGCACCACCTCGCACGAATGGAAGGTAAGCACCGCGTCTTGCTTCAATTTCATTTTCTGCTTTGCTGATGCGCTGCATCAGTATATTGATTTCCTTATTGTTCTCGATTGCAGTTTTGATGAGTTTGACTAAGTTTTGGTCTTCGAAGAAGTCTCGCCATTTGAGGTTGGCAGCATTCGTCTTTCCTGAGAAGTCAGGTTTATACTGATCGGGAAGATGGGTGTCGGCGGTCTTTGTGGTCATATCTGGTATGCCACAGGCAGTCAAGGCGAGACATGTGCTGATGAACGTCCATTGTCTTAGGAACTTATTCATGCTCTTTCTTTGCATACTGGACTGTTTCACTTAAGGGGTTTTGGGCTTCATTTTTCATCAATGAACGCCCTTGAATCAGACTCCCAAAGAAGTAATAGAGACCTGGAATTAGGACGACACCGATGATCGTCCCAAAGAGCATTCCGCCCATTGAAGCGGTGCCAATAGTTCGGTTACCGACTGCCCCTGCCCCGGTTGCAATAACGAGGGGGAAGAGACCTGCGATAAAGGCGAATGAGGTCATCAGAATCGGTCTGAAGCGCGCCTTAGCACCTTCGATGGCTGCATCTCTAACGGAAAGTCCTTGCGCATGACGTTGGACGGCGAATTCGACGATCAGTACGGCGTTCTTACCCAGAAGCCCTACAAGCATGATCAATCCAATTTGGGAGTAAACGTCATTGGCTAGGCCCATGAGCTTCAAGAGGAAAAAAGAGCCGAATATTCCGGCAGGGAGTGAGCACAGAACGGCTAGTGGGAGGACGAAGCTTTCATATTGGCCTGCTAGGACGAGGTAGACGAAAAAGATCACAACCGCAAAGATGATAACCGCCTCATTACCTCTGGCTGCTTCATCAAATGACAATCCTTCCCATGCAATGTCATATCCACGGGGGAGCTTGGTCTTGGCAACTTCTTTGATCGCATCAATGGCATCACCAGAGGTATACCCTTCGGCTGGAACTGCACGAATGACCGCCGAGTTGTAGAGGTTGTAACGGGTAATTTCGTTTGGTCCCTGCGTTTTCTTCATGGTCATAAAGGCTGAATAGGGCACCATTTGACCTTCTTCGTTTTTCACAAAGTAATTCAGAATATCGGTTGGGTATCGTCTATATTCGGGTTGAGCTTGTACGTAAACCTTGAAGAAGTTGTTAAATCGAATGAACCCTTGTTCGTATGTGCTGCCAATCATGATGTCGAGGTTCTCCATCGCCTTGGAGATTGATACGTGCTTTTGCATGGCGAGTTTGTTGTCGATAACAAGCTCATACTGAGGAAAATTGGCTGCATACCAGGTAAATAACCCAGTCAATTCCTTGCGTTTTTTGAGTTCAGCCATGAATTCTTGATTGATCTTGTCAAAGCCCTGATAGTCGATTTGGTCGGACTTATCGATGAGTCTCAGTGCAAGACCCGCGGCAGCTCCATAACCGGGTACAGGAGGCGGTTCAAAGAATTCGATGACGGCCCCGAAATCTTTGACCTTTTCTTCGAGTTGATGAATCACATCTTGTACGGAGTTCTTGCGATCCTCCCAATCTTTAAGATTGATGATGCAGGTTCCGGCGTTAGAGCCTCTTCCCTCAGTCAATACTTCATACCCTGCCAATGTTGAGACAGACTGAACGCCTTCGATACTTTCTGCTGCTTCTTCAAGGGCTCGCGCGACTTTGTTGGTCGTTTCAATCGTGGAACCCGGGGGTGTTTGAATAATGGCGTAGATCATGCCCTGGTCTTCACCTGGGATAAAACCAGCCGGGAGAGACAGGGAGATCCCCCAGATTCCGAAAGAGAAAAAGGCAAAGGCACCGATTGTTACAAGACGCCGAGCTACTACAAGGTTTAGTACTTCAATATAGCGGCCGGTTATTTTTTCAAACAACCGATTGAATGCATCAATAAATAGTGTGATGAGGGTTTTGCGGCGATGTTCGCCATGGTTGTTTTTGAGGATGATGGCGCAAAGGACTGGTGCTAGAGATAGAGCAACCAAGGCCGAGATCAAGATCGACGATGCCATCGTGATACCGAATTGGCGGTAGAAAACGCCGACGGGGCCACTCATGAAAGTGATAGGAATGAATACCGAGACCATGATGAGCGTAATGGCAACAATTGCTCCCCCTATCTCACCCAAAACCTTTCTCGAGGCGACATATGGACTACAGTGTTCCTCCTCCATCTTGGCATGAACAGCCTCAACTACAACGATGGCATCGTCTACAACGATTCCGATTGCCAGGACTAATGCAAATAGAGTGATGAGGTTGATCGACAGACCAAAGGCCTGCATTACGGCAAATGTGCCGATCAGAGAAACCGGGATCGAGAGAATGGGGATGAGCGTTGAGCGCCAATCTCCGAGAAAGATAAAGGTGACAATGGCAACTAGGACGAAGGCTTCAGCAAGAGTATGAAGCACCTTGTGGATCGAAGCGTCTAGAAAACGAGATACATCATAATTGATCTCATAATCCATCCCTTCTGGGAAAGAGGCCTTGAGCTCAGTCAGCTTTTCTTTAACATCATCGATAACTTTGCTAGCGTTAGTGCCATAGTTTTGATTGAGGACAATTGAAGCAGAGGGGTAATTATCCTTGTCTGAGTAGATGCTCCAAAACTCGCTGTTTAGATCGACCGTTGCGATGTCCTTGATCCTAAGAATTTCACTCTCAGCGTTCGATCTGATAATGATGTCCTCGTATTCCTCCGGCTTGGTAAATCGACCCTTGTAGACAAGCACATACTCCTTGGACTGTGCGGCTATTCCGGTGCTCTGCCCGAGCCTCCCAGGTCGACCGATGATGCTTTGCTCGCCCACAGCTTTCATCACTTCTTCTGTTGAAACGTTGTAGGCCCTCATTCTTTCTGGATTAAGCCAGAGGCGCATCGCATATTGTCTTGAGCCTAAAATGCGTGCCTGGCCGATCCCGTTGATCCTTTGAATTTCAGGAATCAGATTGACATAGGCATAGTTGAAGAGAAATTTCTGATCGGCGTTCTTATCCTTGCTGAACAGGTTGATGTACATCAACATACTCGGCATAACTCTTTGAACCCAGATCCCTTCTAAAACTACCAGTTGAGGTAGACGACTCATCTGAGTGTCCAGTCGAGTCTTGACATCAATCATGGCTTGGAGAGGATCAACACCCAAATTGAAGAATACTTGGATTGTGGCCTCACCTGCACTGGTGGATGCAGAAACGATATATCGCATTCCAGGTACACCATTAATGGCACGTTCCAGTGTGATGATGGATGAGTTCACAAGAACGTCACCACTCGCTCCAGGAAACGAAAGTGTCACCGTGACGCGTGGCGGAGCAATATCCGGAAATTGGGAAACGGGTAGGGATTTGATGGATAAAAACCCCATGAACACAATGAGTAGCGATAATGAAATCGCCATAACGGGGCGCGTCAAAAAAATATTGAACATGGCCTTATGCTCTGGTGATGTTATTCGGCACGGAGTTGAAGGTTCGAACGTAGTTCTTCTGTAGTAAGAAGATGAATCTCTACATGCTCGCCTGGCTGGACTTTTCTCAAACCCTCGATCAAAACTCGATCACTATCTTGAAGCCCCTCATGAACTAGAAAATAGTTGGGGATTTCTGTTTCAACTTTGATTAGCCGTTGTTCGATTTTGTCTTCGCTGTTGATCACAAAAACATACATTTTGTCTAAGACTTCAAATGTGGCCTTTTGCGGGATGAGCAGTGCATTGTTGTGTGGAATGTTCATGATGATGGTCCCCGTCTGACCATGCCGAAGGATGTACTCTGGATTTGGGAACGTGGCGCGAAATTCGATATTACCGTGGGTGTTATCGAAGTCTGCCTCAATTGTTTCGATGACCCCTTCCTGATTAAAAAGATTGCCATTGGCCATTTCTAGCTGAACCTTCTTATAAGTTTCATCATTGTGGTGCATCTTGTATTCGAGATATTCGGATTCAGGTACGTTGAAATAGACCCACAGCTTGCTGATGTCAGAGAGTTTGGTCAGCAGTTCCCCCTCGTCTAAAAGACTGCCATTTCTGACCAATAGGTGATCCATGATTCCATCAAACGGAGCCTTGATATCGGTGAAGTTCAGGTGTGTTTCTGCCAGTTTTACAACGGCATTCGCTTTGTCTAGCCGTGCCTTAGCGAGCGCAAGTTCATTTTGAGAAACAATATTTTCCTGAGCGAGGCCTTTGGTGTTTTGATATTCGATTTCCATCTGTTTGGCTTCGGCCTGAGCGCTCAACAGTTCGGCCTGATAGATGTTGGGCATAATTTTGAACATCGGTTGCCCTTTATGAATCATCTGACCTTCGTCAACAAATGTATTTTCCAGATACCCTCTCTCTAGGGCTCGTATCTCGATATGCCGAATTCCGTGGATTTGGCACACATATTCCTTCTCGATAATCACATCCTCTCTGAAGGGTTTCGTTGCTTCATATTTTGGGATTTCGTGGTGTGCAGTTGAGTCATTCTCTCCACAGGCAACCAGCGCCGCAGACAAGATGAATATAAAGCAGCGGACATCTAAAATGTTTGTGAAATGATGTAGCAGGGATGAAAAGACTCGTGTCATTTGGCTCCGTTGACCGTTTGCTTGAAATTGGATCGTAGCTCTTGAAGGCAAGAAGGATGTGTCATGCCGTACACATATCAGTAGCATAAACCGGGCCAGATGCGGGAGATCCTATTTATTTCAGTAACATAAGGTCGTTCCTTACAGGATTCTTGCCTAAATTACGCTTAAGCTCGTCAGTCCGTTCGGTTATTGATAACCTTGACTTGGTTGATACGAACCATGGTCAATGTTGGAACTTGAACGTACCACTAGTACCAAATCTCATAGACAGAGCAAGGCCGCACTCGTTGTTTCTATGTCGAATTAGGGTAGAAGTTCTTTTTCAAGTAAGCCAGAGGTGAAAATTGATTTAGCACCGACCACTCTGTTTTTAAACTTCGCAAGTTCCTTCGTTCATGCTGACATATTCCGGATACCTTCTACTGGTCTAATCCGAACGGTGGCTGTGTATAACCGCCACCATTTGGTGGAATGACGACATCTCTCCTTTTACCTTCCGTTAGAAAACATGATTACCCCCAAAACGTTTCTCTACTTGATTATTATGTTCATTTTTTTTTGCGCTTGTTGGTTGTGCCTCTGATGGCGGCAATGGGGGGTACGGTGGTGGGGGTCATCGCCATGGTGGCAATGGCGGCTGGTCCTTCGTCCATTACGCTGCTCATGTGTACCTCCAAAAAGATTAACACCTGAGCGGGAATTCACTGGGTCATTACTATGAGCGATAGTGAGGAGACTCAAGACCGCTGGGTGTTCCGTTCAATTCTCTGACTTCGTTACCAAATCATGATTTCTTTCAATGTAGTTAATAACCTCTCTCGACTTCTCGGGATCATACCGAAAAAACAAGCGACCCAAATGATCGGACCATAGTCATCACTGAGTCGTTAAAAAAATACACTAGAACCAGTACAGTTAACTTGATCATTGCAGCGAACGCTTTACTTCTTGAGCACAGCTGGCCACTTCCATTTTTCCTCCTTGGAAGCAGCGCTCTTCAGTATCTCTTGATCATCGCATTATCATCAGAAGTCATTATCCGACGATTAACACGACGTAAAGACGCTGAAACTCCCCATGAGCTTAACAGGACTATCGAACGATTCTTTCGTCTTGCCATTCGCTTCAAGCTCAGGGATATCCAAAGCTATTGGCTATCCCATCCACTACTAAAAGATAAGGAAGATCTTGTATATGAAATTTTTTTAGCGTACAGAAATTCGCTATGGCTGACGATGAGCCAGTGCAGCCTTCCTATAGCAGACAGAGTTGTTCGTGACGCTACGGGAAATCCGAATCTCGGATATGGTTTTGGACATGCTCTAAAAGAACTCAAGAAGCAAGGTGTTGAGACTGACTCCTTTGAATCCTCCGAGGCCATTTCAAGATTTCTCAATAATTCCAATCTCGGTCCTGAATCCAACAGTGACCTCAGACTAATAGGCCCAGCACTTAGATCTTTCCTAGAGTTAGGAGAAAGTTTCTTTCAGGATAATTACAACGAGAAAACGGCAGTTTCTGTAAATCGGCATGCCTTTGCCCATTGCGGCGACCATTCCCCGGTCAATCAAGAGCATGCCATGAAGATTCTAACCTTTGTCGACTTAGCACTGAGACTTCATGAACCACTCCGAATATTGCTCGCAAAGTCAAAAAATCTTGAGGAATAGCTTAAGCGTCGATTTTCAGTACGCTCCATCAACCTGAAGCCGGATCAAGAAATCCTCAAATCAGGTTCTTAAAGGCGTGGAGATTAAGCACCCCTAATCGTAAAGCCAGGGTGGATAAAGTCGAAAAATCCACATCCAAAAATATAAAACTGGCGATCTTCCGTTTCGAGTGGAAAACAGTATAGCCTTCTTCATTTGACTGACGAGTTATTTCACGAGGCCAATAAAGCCTTATGGCCACAATACGGTTTTGAGCCTCAACCTGCAATCTTTGGCTACGTCCGCTCTGGGTCGAAACCACCCAGAGTGCATCGAGATGAGTCAATAGTTTAGAAAGGATTAACAATCAGCAGACTATCCTTAATGTGTTGTCCGGATTGAAGATCCTCGGTATAGACAAGACTGCAACCGGCATTGATTGCGGCGGCCAGAATCATCGAATCGTAGAACGAATAACCATAGCGCTCTGCGATATCTAGGGCGGCTTCATGTATTGTTGGCGTCAGATCTCTGACATCAAGAACCATGTTGATAGTCATAA
>Ga0316225_1000614_pt1 | contig 42136 bp, 39 predicted proteins | sample TBH18015metaG_FD_206010 | JGI IMG/M metagenome (GOLD analysis project Ga0316225, IMG submission 206010) | Freshwater microbial communities from Trout Bog Lake, Wisconsin, USA - TBH18015 | ecosystem: Environmental > Aquatic > Freshwater > Lake > Hypolimnion/Profundal zone | place: USA: Wisconsin... | reverse complement strand
GTCATCAACTGCCTGCGATACCTGGCGGTGACAGAGTTCATGGGCGAGCCGGATGCGGGAAATCTGCAAGTCCGGTTCCACGAGGGGGGAGGGGGCGACTCCTCCCCTACTCCACCGATAGGCTTTTGGCCTCGTGGTTGTATGCGCTAAGTCAATGCATGCCAGCACCCGGCAAAATGCCTATCGCCGAGGACGCGGAGGTAGCCGAGGTTCGCCGAGAAAAGCCAAAGAAAGGTCAGGTATTGGCTTCGCGTTTGGGCAGCGCGGTGATGCCGGCCGCCAGGCCCAGGGCCAGCAGCAGGCGCAGGAACATCAGCTGCCTCGAGATGGCGTGGGCCTTGTTGTAGGCCACGCGGTCGGGGTGGTCCTTGGCCAGGCTTTCCACCGGGCCCTCCATGCGGGCGCGGATCCTGATCAGGCCGGGGCTGACGATGAACTGGCTGGTGAAGCACATGAGCAGGGCGACCAGGGCGGTGGCGCCCCAGAGGCGCAGGGGGCCGACCGGCTGATCCTCCCGGATCTCCTTGAGCCAGCGGGGGAACAGCACCAAGGCCATGGCGGCCAGGAAGGCCGCCCAGGCGGCGCAGTCCAGACGGCTGACCACCCGGCCGGCGATATGCCCGGCCACGTCCCGGCTCGGCAGGGTCGAAAAGAGCAGGGGCGCCACCAGGAAGGCGAAGCCCAGGACCATGCCGACCCAAAGGACGAGCAAGCCAGCGGCAATGGCATCGGTTCGGGCCAGGGATCTTGAATTCATCGTCACCACTCGTTGTAGGGGATCTGGTTCTCCCCCATGTCCGTCGAACCGCTGCGGACACGGAAGATGCCGACCTCCGAATCGGGGTTGTCGGGGTCGGGGGATTCGAATTCGGTCACCCAGGTGTCCCGGGACTGGGTCATGGGGTCGACCGGGATGTCCCGGATGTAGCCCTGGTCCCTGAGCTGGCCGATGGCGGTGGGATACTTGCCCTTGTCGGCGCGGAACTGCTCCAGGCAGTGGTTGAACTGGAACAGGTCCTCCTTGAGCACGGCTTCCTTGGCGGCCTTGGTGTGACGCCGGTAGCCGACGATGCCCACCGTGGCCAGCATGGCCAGGATGGTCATCACGGTGAGGAGTTCAAGAAGGGTGAAACCGCGCTGGCGACTTCGCATAGGGGGACCTTACCAGGAATGTGCGCCGGATGGGGTCCAGGTTCAACCCAGGCTGGTCGCGGCGACCTTTTCCCGGGTGAAGAATTCAAGGTAATCGCCTTCCCTCAGGGCCGTGAAGCCCTCCAGGTCGATGCCGCAATCCAGGCCGTTCTTCACCTCATGGACGTCTTCCTTGAAGCGCTTCAGGCTGCGGATGCCGCCTTCCCAGAGCACGTCGGAGCCGCGCTTGACCCGGACCTTGAACGGCTTCTGGACCTTGCCTTCGGTGACGAAGGAGCCGGCGATGACCGCCTTGCCCACCTTGAACAGCTGGCGGACCTCGGCCAGGCCCTGGATGGTCTCCCGGTCCTCGGCGTCGAGCAGGCCCATCATGGCCGCGGTGATCTCCTCGGTGACCTTGTAGATGATCTCGTGGAAGCGGATGTCCACGCCCTCCTCATGGGCGAGTTCCTCGGTCTTGCGCTCGGCCTTGACCGAGAAGGCGATGATGGTCGCCTTGGAGGCCTCGGCCAGGAGCACGTCGTTCTCGGTGACGGTGCCGGCGGCGGCGTGGATGATCCGCACCCGCACCTTCTCCGTGGAGAGGCGCTCCAGGCTGCCCACCAGGGACTCCACGGAACCCTGGGTGTCGCCCTTGATGATGAGCGGCAGCTCCTTGATCTGGCCTTCCTTGAGGGTGCTGAACAGGTTCTCCAGGGTGACCCGCTGGCGCAGCTGGGCCGCGGCCTTGGCCTTCTCCTGGCGGAACGAGACGATGTTGCGGGCCTTGGTCTCGTCCTCGACCACCTGCAGGTTGTCGCCCGAGACCGGCACGGCCTCGAAGCCCAGGATCTGCACGGCCATCGACGGGGTCGCTTCCGTCACCTTCTCGCCGCGGTCGTTGAACATGGCCCGGACCCGGCCCATGGTGGCGCCGGCCACGAAGATCTCGCCGGCGTGGAGCGTCCCGTTCTGGACCAGGACGGTGGCCACGGGGCCCCGGCCGCGGTCCAGCCGGGCCTCCAGGATGCTGCCGGCGGCGGCGCAGTCGTAGACCGCCTTGAGGTCCTTGAGGTCGGCCATCAGGAGCAGGGTCTCGAGGAGGCCGTCCAGGCCCTCCTTGGTCTTGGCGCTGACCTTCACGCACGGCACTTCGCCGCCGAAGGCCTCGGTCTGGATCCCGTACTGGAGGAGCATCTGCTCGACCTTCTCGGGATTCGCGCCGGGCTTGTCGATCTTGTTGATGGCCACGACCATCGGCACGTCGGCGGCCTTGGTGTGGTTGATGGCTTCGACGGTCTGGGGCATGACGCCGTCGTCCGCAGCCACCACCAGGATGACGATGTCGGTGACCTTGGCGCCCCGGGCGCGCATCTTGGTGAACGCCTCGTGGCCGGGGGTGTCGATGAAGACCACCTGGCGGCGGTCGCCGTCGTTCCCGTCCTTGACGTCCACGTGGTAGGCGCCGATGGCCTGGGTGATGCCGCCGGCCTCGCCCGCGGCGATCTTGCTGGTGCGGATGGCATCCAGCAGGGAGGTCTTGCCGTGGTCGACGTGGCCCATGATGGTGACCACCGGGGGCCGGCGCAGCTTCTCGCCCTGCACGTCGCTCGACTCTTCGGCCAGTATCTGGACGTCCTCTTCGAAGGTCACGATGTCGGCCAGGTAGCCGAACTCACGGGCGATCTCCTTGGCCAGCTCCGTGTCCAGGGGCTGGTTGATGGTCGCGAAGATACCACGGTGCAGCAACTTGGCCACCACGTCCTTGGCCGGGCGGTTGCACTTCTCGGCCAGTTCCTTGACGGTGACGCCCTCGGACAGCATCACGATGCCGATCTCGTCGTTGACGTATTCGGTGGCGATCTGCTGGGCGCGGCTGCGCGGCTGGCGCAGCTTCAGCTCGAGTTCCTCGGCGATCCGCTCGGCCTTGGAACGCTTGTCTTCCTTCTTCTTGCCGGTGAAATGGCCGCCGCGGCCGGGGCCTTTCTGGGCGTTGGGGTCGATGGTGGTGGTGGCGGGCAGCGAGGGGCCGCGGCCGGGGCCGCCGGGGCGGCTGGGGCCGCCGGGACGGGCGCCGGGGCCGCCGGGGCGGCTGGGGCCGCCCATGCCGGGCCGGCTGGGACCGCCGGGGCGGGCGCCAGGGCCGCCCATGCCGGGGCGGCTGGGGCCGCTGGGACGGCTGCCAGGTGCGCCGGGGCGGGACGGGCCGCCGGCAGGACGCGCCTGGGGCAGCTGGATGTAGCGGGCCGGCTCGGAGGTCCGGGGGGCCGGCGCCGGGGTGTCGGACATCTTGATGCGGGTGAACCCGGCCTCGGGCCTCAGTTCGGTGATGGAGGGGGGGATGAAGGGGCGCCGGGCCGGCTGGGCCGGGATCGGCTCGTGGCGGACTTCGCCCTTGCCGGTGTTGCTGGCCATGGGCAGCACGGTCTTCTCGGGCTGGGGCTGGCCGGAGCGCTGGACCTGGGGCTGCTGGCCGGGCCGCTGGATGACCGGGCGGGCACCGGCCTCGGGCCGGACCTTGGCGGGCATCTGCTGCGGCAACTGGATGTATCGGGCAGGTTCCTGGGGCTTGGGGGCGGCCACGGGGGCCTGGGACACCCGCAGGCGGGAGAACACTTCGCCCGGGTTCGGGGCGGGGGCCGGGGCCGGCGCCGGGGCGGGTTCGGCGGGCCGGGCGGCCACGGGAACCGGGCTGGACGCCGGGGCGGGCGCGGGCGTCGCGGCGGCCGTGGGCTCGGCGGCGGGGCGTTCGGCGGGTGCGACCGGCTCGGCCGGGGCCGGGGCGGGCTCGGCCTTCTTGATGAGCACCGGCGGGGCCGGCGGCGGCGGCGGCGGGGCCGGGGGCGCGACCGGCTTGACGATCCGCACCGGGGCGGACATCGTCCGGACCGGGGCCGGGGGCTCCTCGGAGGCGCCCGGCTTGACATCCATGACGCGCCGCACCGACTGGACCTGATCGTCGGTGAGGTTGGAGCTGTGGCTCTTGCCCTGGAGGCCCAGGCGCTTCTCGACGGCCTCGAGGACTTCGTGATTGCTCACGCCGAGCTCTTTTGCTAACTGGTTGATGCGCAACATGAAGGGGCGTACCTCGTGGGAGTGGGTGGGGCGGAGGGAGGAACCGGGAAAACCCTAGGGCTACTCTCCGAACCGGGCGTGCACGGCGTCGATGAGACGGAAGGCGAGATCCTGATCCATGCCTTCGATGGCGAGCAGTTGCTCAACTGTCACAGTGTACAGGGATTTTGCGTCCAGATAGCCGGCGGCGGCGAGGTTTTCCACCTGGGTCTCGCCCAGGCCCTCGATGCTGCCAAGGTCCGCCAGGAGCTGCGAAACGGGCGCGGCGGCCTCGGCGGGCACTTCCGGAAGGGCCTTGCCCATGGCGGCCTCGGTGTCCCGGCGCTTGTCGGCTTCGCTGCGGACGTCGATGTTCCAGCCCGTCAGCTTGGCGGCGAGGCGCACGTTCTGGCCGCGCTTGCCGATGGCGATGCTCAGCTGCTCGTCGTCCACCACCACTTCGACCCGCCGGTGCTCCAGGTCGGTGACGGTGACCCGCAGGGCCTTGGCCGGATTGAGGGCGTTGGCGATGAAGCGGCTGCTGTCCTCGTCGAAGCGGACGATGTCGATCTTCTCGTTCTTCAGCTCGCGGATGATGGCCTGGACGCGGCTGCCCTTGAGGCCGACGCAGGCGCCCACCGGATCCACGTCGGGATCCAGGGAGTGCACGGCCACCTTGGCCCGGTCCCCGGCCTCCCGCACGCAGGAGCGGATGACCACGGTGCCGTCGTGGATCTCCGGGACCTCCTGGTCGAACAGCTTGATCAGCAGCCGCGGATCGGTGCGGCTGACCTGCACCTGGGGATCCTTGGCGGACTTGTCCACGGCGGAGATGACCACCTTGATCCGCTGGCCCTTGTCGAAGCGGTCGCCGCGCAGGGCTTCCGATCGGCGCAGCATGGCCTCCACCCGGTCCACCTCGAGGATGATGGCGCTCTTCTCGAAGCGCTTGACCTCGCCCACCACCACTTCGCCGATGCGGTCGGCGAAGTCGGCGAAGATCCGGTCCCGCTCGGCCTCCCGGACCTTCTGCACCAGGACCTGCTTGGCGGCCTGGGCCGCGATCCGGCCCAGCTGGGAGGTGTCCTGGGGCAGCCAGAGGGTGTCGCCCTCGGCGGCGTCGGGGTTCAGGCCCTGGGCCTCCTCGAGGCTGATCTCCAGATCCTCCTCCTCGACCAGGGGCACGACCTGCTTGAGGGCGTAGACGTGGAACTCGCCGGTCTCGCGGTCCATCTGGGCCTGGAAGTTGCCATAGAAGTCGAAGCCCTGGAAGTACTTCTCCGCGGCCTTGACCAGGGATTCCTCCACCGCCTTGAACACGTCCTCTTCAGGGATGCCCTTTTCCGCGGCGATCATCTTGACGCTGTCGAAGAAACTGGTTGCTACGAGTGCCATGAGGTCTCCTTGCCGGCGCTTTTCTCTACGCCGGCAGATTCAGGTTGACCCGGCAGGTGCCGGGGTTTGGGGGCCTTGGCCTCGTCGAACGGGGCCAGGCGGGCCTTCTGCATTGCATCGAAGGGCACGGACTTGAGCACGCCGTCCTCCTCGAGGGTGACGGCCTCCTCGGAGGCCGAGTGGATCCACCCCTTGAAACGCTTCTGGCCGTTGAGCGGCGCCAGGGTCTGGACCCGGCAGAGCCGGCCCTGGAAGCGCCGGAAATGCTCGGGCTTGACCAGGGGGCGCTCCAGGCCGGGGCTGGAGATCTCCAGGCTGACCGTCTCCCGGAGGGAGGGGAACTCCACGTCCATCCAGCTCACCAGGCCGTCGTTGGCGGCCACGCAATCGTCCAGGGTGATGGCCCGGTCCCCCTCGGGGCCCCGGTCCAGATGGTCGATGTAGAGCCGCAGGATATCGTCCCGGCCTTCCTTGGCCGTTTCCAGGCAGACCAGCTCGAAGCCCAGCAGGGCGAGCTGCCGTTCCACGGGGCCGTGCAGTTTTTTTGAATCCATGGGAAAAAACCTTGGGAATGCTGGAAGGGGGCGGGGCCGAACCCACCCGACGCGGTTCTCGTGGGCTCGGGGTGTTGCGGCTGTAATCCCAGCGAGCACCCATGAGCCCGGAAAATCCAGGCCGACTTCAACGGGTAAGAATATCCCCGTTCGGCTCCTGAAACAAGGAAATTATCCTTGCGGATCAATCCTTCCCGGCCTCCTGACAGGGCGGCGGATTGGGGGCACCATGGAAGGCTACCGGGGAGTTGAACCATGGTCGTGATTCTGGACGGGAAGGCCCACGCCGATCGGATGCTCGCCGAGGTTGCCGAGGGGGTCGCCGGGCGGACCGCCCAGGGACTCCGGGCGCCCTGCCTGGCGGTGGTCATCGTCGGGGACGACCCGGCGAGCCACGTCTATGTCCGGGGCAAGGTCGCGGCCTGCGCCCGGACCGGGATCCGCTCCCTGGAGCACCGGCTGGCCGCCGACACGCCGCAGAAGGCCCTGGATGATCTCATCGCGGGGCTCAACGCCGACCCGGAGGTCGACGGGATCCTGGTCCAGCTGCCCCTGCCGGCCGGCCTGGATTCCAAGCGGGCCCTGCACGGCATCGATCCGGCCAAGGACGTGGACGGCTTCCACCCGATGAACCAGGGCCTCCTCATGGAGGGCCTGCCCGGCCTGCGCCCCTGCACCCCCTCGGCCTGCATGAGCCTGCTCCGCGCCCACGGGCTGGAGCTCAAGGGCCTGCGGGCGGTGGTCCTGGGCCGCAGCGAGATCGTCGGCAAGCCCATGGCGCTCATGCTGCTCGAGGCCCACGCCACGGTCACCATCGGCCACAGCCGGACCCGGGACCTGGCGGGCCTGTGCCGGGAAGCCGACCTGCTGGTGGCCGCGGTGGGCCGGCCGGGCCTGGTGGAGGGCTCCTGGATCAAGCCGGGGGCCGTGGTCCTGGATGTGGGCATCAACCGGGTGGAGGACCTGGCCCTGGGCGAGCGGATCTTCCAGGCCGACCCGGCCAAGCTCGCCACCCTGCGGGCCAAGGGCGGCGTCCTCTGCGGCGATGTCCGCACCCAGGAGGCGGCGCAGCACGCCTCGGCGATCACCCCCGTGCCCGGCGGGGTCGGCCCGCTCACCATCGCCGGGCTGATGGCCAACACCCTCCAGGCCTGCGGCAGCACCTTGAACCTGTAACCGAACCTATGGAGTTTCCATGACTTATGTCCGCCGGGAGGCCTTCCTCCCCTTCACCCGGCCCATGCTGGGCCAGGAGGAGATCGCCGAGATCATCGACTCCATCGAATCGGGGTGGATCACCACCGGCCCCAAGGCGGCCCGCTTCGAGGCGGCCCTCGAGGCGTACAACGGCGTGCCCCGCTGCCTGGCGGTGAACAGCGCCACCACCGCCCAGGAGATCACGCTGCAGTGCCTGGGCCTCCAGCCCGGCGACGAGGTCATCACCACGGCCCTGACCTGGGTCTCGACCCTCAGCACCATCGTCCTCCAGGGTGGCGTGCCGGTCCTGGTGGACATCGACCCGGCCACCCTGAACCTGGATGCCGCCAGGCTGGAGGCGGCGGTCACCCCCCGCACCCGCGGGATCGTGCCGGTGCATCTCACCGGCCTGCCCGCACCGATGGACGAGGTCTGGCGGGTGGCGCAGGCCCACGGCCTGTGGGTGGTGGAGGACGCGGCCCAGGCCATGGGCGCCCACTACCGCGGCCGCAAGATCGGCGCCGACCCGCGGTCGGTATTCACCGTCTACAGCTTCCACCCCAACAAGAACATGACCACCGGCGAAGGCGGCGCCATCGTCTGCCACGACGAGGCTCTCGAGGGCCGGATCCGGCGCCTGCGCTTCCATGGCATCGAGCGGGACGCCTGGAAGCGCTTCGCCAAGGACGGCAGCCCGCATTTCGACGTGGCCGAACCGGCCCGCAAGGCCAACTTCATGGATCTCCAGGCGGCCATGGGCCTGCACCAGGTGGGCAAGCTGGACGGATTCAACGCCCGCAGGGGCCAGCTGTTCCGCCGCTACCTGGAGCTTCTCAAGGACATCGACGGGCTGGTCCTGCCCCTGCCGGGCGACGACGTGCACCAGCACTGCTTCCACCTGTTCGTCCTGCGGGTCCGGCCCGAGCGCATCGGCATGGACCGGGACGCCTTCGTGGCCCGGCTCAAGGACGAGAACATCGGCACCGGCATCCACTACCGGCCGGCCCACGTCCACTCGTTCTACCGGGACTTCTATGCCGCGCACCCGCACGCCCTGCCCGCGGACGGCCTGCCGCACACCGAATGGAGCGGCGAACGGCTGCTGAGCCTGCCCCTGTGGCCCGGCCTCACCGAGGACGACCAGGACCAGGTGGTGGCGGCCATCCGCCATATCCTGGCCGGCTGACCGGAATTCATCGATATTGGCCTTGCCGGGAGCCCTTCATGATCCTGCCGCTGCTGTTTTCCGCGTTGCTGGCCAGCCAGGCTCCGGCGGGCGCCACCCGGCCGGAATGGATCGAACGCCTGCCGGAGGCGCCCGGGCGGCTCTACGCGATGGGGACCGCCGATCTGGGCTACCAGGAGGGCCAGTCCATCATCCGCGCCTCGGACCGGGCCCGGCTGGAGGTGGTGGCCCGCCTGCGCACCTCGGTGCAGGGGCAGTCCCGGGTGACCACCCGGACCTCGGAGACCGCCCTGCCGGGTGAAAAGGCCTTCGGATCGGGCGATCGGCAGGTGCGGGACGATCTCACGGTCGGCACCCGGGCCGAGGACCTGCCCGGCCTGGTCGTGGAGCAGACCTTCACGGACCCGTCCGCGCGCACGGTCTACGCCTTGGCGTATCTGGATCTGACCCAGGCGCGGGCCACCCTGGCCAGCCGCCTGGATGGGATCCGCCAGGCCCGCGAACGGGTGCCCCTGGAACCACCGAGCCGCAAGGCGCTCTGGAGGCTCCGCAAGGTCACGCTGGACCTGGACCGGCTGGAGGAGACCCTCGGGGTCCTGGCGCTCACCGGCCTCGCGGGGGACTTGAGGCCGGCGCTGCAGGAGGAGCGCAAGCTGGTGGACGCCCGCCTGGACCACCTGAACCCGGCGGATCTGCCCGCGCTGGATTTCTCCCGCATGGCCATGGCCCTGCACGCCAACGTGGATCTGCCCCTGGGGGTGGAGTCCTTCCTGAAATCCCAGGTCACCTCCTGCGGGCTCATCGCCCGCGAGATGAACCCCGATCTGGTCCTGGACCTGACCTTTTCGGGAGGCTCCAAGGGGCCGGAATTCATCTTCGCGGATATGGATCTCTACACAGGGGTCACCTACCACCTTGAAGCGAAGCTGACGCTCAAGGAAGGGGCTGGCGTTCCGGTGACCCGGTCCATCCCCATCCTCATCGTCCAGGGGGATTCCCCGGAAGGCATGGTGAATCAGTTCCGGCGCCAGGTGGAACGCTGGCTCCCCCGCCTCCTGGCGGACTACAAGGCTGAAATGCAGTAGACATCCCTTGAAGGGGGTGTCGGCTACTCCAGGACCACCCAGACCCGGCGACTGTCCTTGACGCCCTGGACCAGGCTCATCATGGCTTCGGACAACTGCTTGCCCTTGGAGGATCCATCGCCGAGGTCCACCACGACGACCACATCCTCGCCACCGGCGGGCAGGCTGACGCTCCGGGGAAACTCCCGGTCGACCTTGGCGGATTCCGGGTGGGACGGGGGATCGGGGATCCGGAACCCGGTGCCCTCCTCGAGGGCATCGGTGCTCGTGCGGAACAGCGAGGCCAGGGCGACGATGGCCGAGCCGGACGGCTTGATCTTGTCCCGCTCCCAGAAGGAGATGGACGCCTGATCGACACGCAGGGCCTCAGCCATTTCTTCCTGGGACCAGCGCCACGTCAGACGGACCGCCTTGATGCGGTCACCAAGCGAGGAGATGGAGAGGGGGGCGTCGGAATTTGAATCGAATCGCTTCAAGTTGATCACTCCTATTTTTCACGACAGAATGACTTAAATGCCATACGTTATGCAACGGCACTACTCTTTGATGAAAAGAAATGATGCTTTGTTCCATTACGATGACGAATGCCCGCTGGGAAAAATAAGTCAGATCCTTTCGTGGGGCAGCGTCGGCACGGGCGCATAAAGCGCCGTGGAGGGATCGAGCAGGTACAGATTACTGATCCGCCCCGTATATGCACAAGCATACGTTTGAATTTGATCCGCGAAACGGGTTTGTTCATACCCTTCACGGAAAATGGACCCCCATCGGGGGTTGAAGGTTGACTCCAGGCGAAAATCCAGCCGGGCGATTTCCCGTTCCTGATCTGCGGTGGTCTGCCGGGCATCCTGGATTTCATCCCTGATTTGGGCCCCTTCCAGATCCAGGGCCCGGAGGGCCTCCGGGGAAAGACGGGCGGCGAGGAGGCGCCGGTGATCGCGGTTTTTCTTGTACAGGTCTTCGAGCATGGATCCGCGGTGTTCGGATTTTCGCCGGCCGCTTTCCAGGCGCAGGAAATCTTGCAGTTCGCTGGCCTGTTCCTCCAGTTGGGCCAGGGTGGTGGCCAGTTCCGGGATCAGTAGCATGGTGTGCCATGACACGGTCTTTTTGGAACGGAGGATATCTCCGTAGATGTGATCGCCGACGTAGAGGATCTCCTCCCCGTGCGCACCCAACAATTGCTCCATCCACTTGGCATTGCCTCCGGAGAAGGCGGCTTTTTGACCGGCCAGGGGCTCGGGCGTGGGCGTTTCCAGGAAAAAGGCCGGTTTCCGGGCGCTGACCACCACCAGATCAAAATAATCCGTCCAGAGCGGCCGGGCCGCATCCTGGCCGTCCAGCAGCCAGCTGAGCACCCCCTCGGTGAAGGTCCATTCGCTGTTGCTGAGCACGAACAGCTTTTTTCCGGAGCGGTGCCAGCGGTCGAGGGCCGCGGGCAATTCCGGATCCCGGAGGATGTAGAGTTCCCGGTTGGCCAGGATCTCGGCCTTCATGGCCCCGTTCCGGTGGGCGCCGTCGATGGCCCAGCGGACATCCTTGAAGATTTCGAGGTAGGACTTGCCGGGAATCCGGCCATCGTCCAGCCCATCCACCAGCATGGCGTAGAGGTAGCACTCGGGGATCTCGAACAGCGTATCGATGCTCCGGAATCCCTCGGCCCGGGAGACCAGCCGGCGCCGCTCGTAGAGGGCGTCCACCGCCTCCCGGGCGAGAGGACGGCTGCCGTGGCAGGCCCGGACCACCTGGCGGGCGCTGTCCAGCTTGAGCAGGTTGCCCCGGGTTCCATCCAGCACCAGGCCCCGGATCGCGAAACCGGGATCGAAGTGGGTGGCCAGCAGCCAGTCGGGGTAGCCGTGCTCCTCCACCAGCAGCCGGACCGAGTGGCGGTGGGCCAGCTCCTCGATTTCAGGGGTCCGGTAGTGGCTCAGGGTGTAGTCCATGTCGAACCCCACCGCCCGCACATCCCGGAAGTGGATGTTCCGGAGCGGGAAGATCTTGCGGGCATGGGGCAGGGACACGTGGTCGGCCGGCTCGATGAAGAGCGGGATCGGCAGGAGGGACGAGATCAGGTTCTTCAAGGCTCGACCTTGACCACGAACGGCTTGAAGCCGTGCTTCTTGAGGCGGAGGAGGGCGGCGTCGGCGGCCTCCCGCTTCATGGTCCCGGTCAGGCGGACCTTGCGCAGGCCCTTTTCGGTGACGATCTCGGTCGGGAACCCGGCGGCCTTGGCCCGGGAGGCCACGGTCCGCGCTTCGCCGGCCTCGGGGGTGGAGACCAGCTGGAGGGTCCAGGATTCGGCGGCGGCCGCCTTCTTCGGCGGCTCGGCGGGTGCAGGTTTCTCCTCCGGTTTGGCCGCCGGCTTCTCCTCCGGCCGGGCCGGCGCCTTCTCCTCGGCCTTGGGCCCCGGGGCCGGTTTCTGGGCCTTCTCGAAGCCCACGCCGGATCCTGTCTGCTCCAGGGCCTTGAGCTGGTCGGCCATGGTGGCGGGCAGTTCCTCCAGCTCCTCGCCGGCCTCCTTGGCCGCGCTATGCCTGAGCGCGGCACTCTGCTTGCCGACCTGGACTCCGAGCACGTAGCAGAGGGTCAGGAGACCCACGCCCATGGCCGTCACCAGGAGGATCGCCTGACGGCTCAGGATGACGGTCTGGGAATCGCGGCTGGCCATGGTTGGGATTATAGCGAGGAGGCAGGGTCAAAGCCTGGGGATGACGCTATCATCTTTCCTGGCCCTCCTCTGCCCGGGAATCCCCATGACCGAACCCGCATCCTTCTTCCTGCCCGTCCTGCTCCTGCTGCTGCTCGCGGCCTTCGTCGGCGCGGCCATCCTGGTGGTCTCCGGGAAGATCCTGCCCGGTCTGCTGAAGCCGGACAATCCCCAGGCGCACAAGCTGACGCCCTACGAGTGCGGTGCCCCGCCGCGCCAGGAGGGGGCCCGGCACCGCTACAGTGTCAAGTTCTACCTTGTGGCCATGCTGTTCATCCTGTTCGACGTGGAAGCCGCCTTCCTGCTTCCCTGGGCCGTCCAGTACCGGACCCACCTCTGGACCTTCTGGGTCGGGCTGAGCTTCGTGGCCACCCTCCTGGTGGGCTACATCTACGCCTGGGGCAAGGGTGCCCTGGACTGGGAGCGCTGACATGCCCGCGATCAACCTCGACGATTCGGTCATGACCACCCGGCTCGACGCCGTGGTCAACTGGGCCCGCAAGAACAGCCTCTGGCCGCTGCCCTTCGGCACCGCCTGCTGCGCCATCGAGTTCATGTCGATGATGGCCTCCCGCTACGACTTCTCCCGGTTCGGGGCCGAGGCCCTGCGGTTCAGCCCCCGGCAGAGCGACATGCTCCTGGTGCTGGGCACCATCACCAACAAGCAGGCCCCCATCCTTCGCCAGGTCTACGCCCAGATGGCCGAGCCCAAGTGGGTGGTGTCCGTGGGCGTCTGCGCCTCCTCCGGGGGGATGTACCGCACCTACTCGACCCTGCAGGGCATCGACCGGGTGGTGCCGGTGGACGTCTACGTCCCGGGCTGCCCGCCCCGGCCCGAATCCATGATCTACGGGGTCATGAAGCTCCAGGAGAAGATCACCCGGGAATCCCTGGGCGCCCGCCGGGAGCACATCGAGAAGTTCTACGAGTCCATGGCCCGGCAGGATGCCCTCCAGCAGGCCAAGGGTCTCTCCAACTACCAGGTGGTCCGGGAGATGGTGCTGGCCGCGGGGGAACAGGGCGCGCAGCAGATCTGGTGAGGATCCGACCATGGTGATCGAACATATCGACGAACAGCTGCCGGGGGCCATCCTGGACCGCCACGCCTTCCGCGGCGACCAGACCATCGTGGTCGACCGGGAGCGCTTCCTGGAAGTGGTGGACTTCATCTTCCGGGACGGGTTCCAGCAGCTCATCGACGTCACCGCGGTGGACGGCCACCAGCGCGACCCGCGCTTCGACGTCGTCTACCACTGGCTGAACCTGGCCAGCCAGGAGCGCCTGCGGGTCAAGGTGCGGATCGCCGAACGGGTGGCCATGCCGAGCCTGGTGAGCCGCTTCAAGTCCGCCGACTGGGCCGAGCGGGAGGTCTACGACATGTTCGGGATCCCCTTCGAGGGCCATCCCGATCCCCGGCGCCTGCTCATGTGGGAGGACTTCCCTGGCTTCCCGCTGCGCAAGGACTTCCCCCTGGATGGCGGCGACCGCTTCTGCAACGAGGAAATCGGCGCTTCCTACGCCCCCGACGCGAGGTCTTTGAATGTCTGAGACCACCCTGAACCCCGCCGCCACCTCCGCGGGTCCCGACGGCGATCGCATGATCGTCAATATGGGCCCCTCCCACCCGGTGACCCACGGCACCCTGCACATCGTCCTGGAACTCGAGGGCGAGATCATCGTCAAGGCCACCCCCCAGATCGGCTACCTGCACCGGGGCGTGGAGAAGCTGGGCGAGAACCTGACCTACCAGCAGTTCATCCCGCTCACCGACCGGCTGAACTACTGCAGCTCCCTCATGAACAACGTCGGCTACACCCTGGCGGTGGAAAAGCTCCTGGGCATCCAGGACCCGCCCCGGTCCCGGGTGCTGCGGGTGCTCTGCTCCGAGCTGGCCCGGATCGGCGACCATCTGGTCTGCATCGGCATCAACGCGGTGGATATCGGCGCCTTCACGGCCTTCCTCTACCTGTTCAAGGAGCGCGAGACCATCTACGACATGTTCGAGATGATGGCCGGCCAGCGCCTGCACTCCAGCTTCACCCGCATCGGCGGGCTGTTCCGGGACATCCCGAAGGAATTCGAGCCCCTCTGCGAGCAGTTCCTGGAGAGCTGCCCCCGGGCCATCGACGAGATGGAGAAGCTGCTCACCCGCAACCCGATCTGGGCCGACCGCACCAAGGGCGTGGGCGCCATCAGCGCCGAGGACGCCGTCAGCTGGGGCTACACCGGCCCCTGCCTGCGGGCCGCGGGCGTGGCCCAGGACCTCCGGGTGGCCCAGCCGTACCTGGACTACGAGACCTACACCTTCGACGTGCCCATCGCCACCACCGGCGACGTCTATGACCGCTACCTGGTCCGCGCCGAGGAGATGCGCCAGTCCCTGCGGATCGTCCGGCAGTGCCTGGACCGCCTCAAGGAGATCGGCCCCGGGCCGGTGATCATCGACGACTACAAGATCGCCCTGCCGCCCAAGGAGAAGGTCTACACCCGGATGGAGAGCCTCATCCACCACTTCAAGCTGGTGATGCACGGCATCGACATGCCCGTGGGCGAAGTCTACAGCGCCACCGAGGCCGCCAACGGCGAACTGGGCTTCTACCTGGTGTCGGACGGCACCAAGGCCCCCTACCGCATCCACGTCCGGCCGCCCTGCTTCCCGATCTTCAGCAGCTTCGACGAGCAGGTCCGGGGCCGGCTGATCGCCGACGCGGTGTCGATCATGGGCGCGATGAACATCATCGCCGGGGAGATGGACCGGTAGCGGAACCAGCCAATGGCTTTTGTCTTTCCTCGGCGAGCCTCGGCTACCTCGGTGTCCTCGGCGATAGGCTTCTTCTTGGTTGTGTGTATGCGCTTAGTCAATGCAGACCAACAACTTAGATAATGCCTATCGCCGAGGACGCCGAGGTAGCCGAGGCTCGCCGAGAAAAGGGAAAAGCATTATTGAATAGTCAGATCACATGACGTGGTGGCAAATGGTTCAGGCCGGCGCGTCCATGGGGAACTGCACCGCGAAATAGACCGCCCCCATGATGCAGCCCACCCCGCCGATCGCCACCGTCAGCGGCGCCCCGATGTGGTGGGCCAGGATGCCCTCCAGCAGCGCGCCCAGGGGCATGGCGGCGGTGAACACCATGGCGTGGAAGGCCATCACCCGGCCGCGCATCTCGTCGGGGATCAGCATCTGCACCAGGGTGTTGTTGGAGGTCATGTGGGCCACCATGGCCATGCCCAGGGGCACGATCAGCACCAGGCTCAGCCAGAGCACATGGGAATAGGCGAAGCAGGCCAGGGCCACGCCGGTGGCGGCCGCGCCCATCCAGGCGATGCGCTCCAGGCCCAGGTGGCTCTGGCGCCCGGCCAGGACCACCGCGCCCAGGACCGCGCCGACTCCGGAAAAGCCCATGAGCAGGCCCAGGGCCCGGGGCCCCCCGTGCAGGATGTCCCGGGCGAACACCGGCATGAGCACGGCGTAGGGCATCCCGGCCAGGCAGACGATCCCCAGGAGGAACAGCAGCAGGTAGACCCGGCGGTTGCCCCGGACGTAGCGGACCCCCTCGGCCAGGTGCGCGAACACCGGCGGGTGGTCGTCCCGGGATTGCCAGGGCGGCAGGCGCATCATCAGCAGCCCGGTGATGGCCGCCAGGAAGCTGACGCCGTTGGCCAGGAAGCACCAGCCCTCGCCCAGGGCGGCCACCATGAATCCGGCCACCGCCGGTCCCAGGATCCGGCTGCCGTGGAAGATGGAGGAATTCAGGGCGATGGCGTTCGGCAGGCAGTCCCGGTCCACGGTCCGGGCCACGAGCACCTGCCGGGCCGGGAGGTCGAAGGCGTTCACCACGCCCAGGGCCACGGCCAGGACGATGATCTGCCAGGGCCGGACGGCGCCGGCCAGGGTCAGCCAGCCCAGCAGCAGGGCCTGGAGCAGCTGGAGCGACTGGGTGATCACCAGGAGCCGGCGCGGATCGACCCGGTCGGCCAGGACCCCGCCGAAGCTGCCCAGCAGGAAGATCGGCACCTGGCTGGCGAAGGCCACCAGGCCGAGCAGCACGGCCTGGCCCGTGAGCCTGTAGACCAGCCAGGACAGGGCCACGCTCTGCATCCAGGTGCCCACCAGGGAGACCAGCTGGCCGGTGAAGAACAGCCGGAAGTTGCGGAATCCCAGGGATCGGCAGGACTCGGACAGGCGGGACATGGGACTCCAGGGAAAATCTTCCGGGACCCCCAGGGCGCCCGCAAGCCATTTGGTAATTATAGGTTGTAAAGGGACTTGGCACGTGGGGGATTTCAGCGGCCGGCAAAAGGCGGGTCATGATTAACTAAACGGAAAGGCCGGCCCGGGCGTTCAACTATCCGTGGGCCCCGGCCCAGGAGGTTGCGTTGATGAAGCCCAAGCAGATGTGGATCCTTGGTGGAGGGCTGGCCGTGATCGTGGCCGTCGGGGTGGCCGCCAGCCGCGGCGACCAGGGGCTGCCGGTCCAGGTGGCCAAGGTGGCCCGTGAGAACATCCAGGCCAAGGTCAGCGCCAACGGGAAGATCCAGGCGGTGGTCAAGGTCGACATCACCGCCAACGTCATGGGCCCGGTCACCCAGCTCAAGGTCAAGGAGGGCGACTGGGTCAAGAAGGGCACCCTGCTTCTGGAGATCGACCCGGTCCGGTCGCGGGCCGCCGTGGAAAGCCTGAAGGCCTCCCTGCAGGCCACGACCCAGGACTTCGAGACGGCCAAGGCCCGCCTCGACCAGGCCAAGAGCGATTTCACCCGGGCCAAGGCCAACCGCGACCCCGGCATCATCTCCCAGAGCGACTACGAGCAGGCCCAGACCGCCCTGCGCACCGCCACCACCGCCTACGCCAGCGCCCAGAAGCGGGTGGACCAGGCCCGGGCCGATCTGGCCGGCGCCCAGGACACCCTCAACAAGACCAGCATCACCGCCCCCATGGACGGGGTGGTGACCGCCAAGCGCATCGAGCTGGGCGAGACCGCGGTGATCGGCCTGCAGAACCAGGCCGGGACCGTCCTGGTGACCATCTCCGACATGAGCAAGGTCGAGGCGGAGATGGAGGTGGACGAGGCCTCCATCCCCACCGTCAAGCTGGGCCAGGAGGCCCAGGTGCGGATCGACGCCTATCCCGGGCAGATCTTCCAGGGGGAGGTCACCGAGGTCGGCGGCTCCCCGATCATCCAGACCAACGCCAACGAGGCCATCAAGTTCAAGGTCAAGGTGCAGATCAAGAACCCGCCCCCGACCATCAAGCCGGGCCTTTCCGCCCAGGCCGACATCTTCACCGGCAACCGCGACCAGGCGCTGGCCGTGCCGCTCCAGGCGCTGGTCATGAAGGACATCAAGCCCAAGCCCGGCCAGACCCCCGCCCCGGGAGCCCCGCGCGAAGAGGAGGGCGTCTACACCATGGATGGCGGCAAGGCCGTGTTCCGGGCCCTGAAGACCGGCCTGATGGGCGAGCTCAATGTCGAAGTGCTGGACGGCCTCAAGGGGGGCGAGACGATCATCACCGGCCCGTTCAAGACGCTCCGGGACCTCAAGGGCGGCGAGGAGGTCCACCTGGAGAAGAAGAAGAAGGCCGAACCCAAGAAGGACAGCTGAATGGAGCTCGCCGAACTGGTCCGGTCCGCGCTCCGGGCCCTCAGGGCCCACAAGCTGCGGAGCTTCCTCACCCTGCTGGGGGTCATCATCGGCGTGACCACCATCGTCGGGGTGGTGGCGGTCATCACCGGCCTGGACACCTACGTGAAGGAGAAGGTGATCCGGCTCGCGCCGGACGTCTACATCGTGGACCGCTTCGGCATCATCCAGTCCCAGAAGGAATTCACCCAGGCCCTGAAGAGGCCCCTGCTCACCTTCCAGGATTTCGAGCGGATCCAGAACGCCAACCTGCCCCACGTCTCCCAGGTCAGCACCCGGGCCTTCAAGTCCATGCGGGTCGACGCCGGGGACCGGCACCTGAAGAACGCCACCGTGATCGGCTGCACCGCCAATTTCGCCTCGCTGTTCAAGTTCGAGTTCGAGGACGGACGGTTCTTCACGGCCAACGAGAACGACCTGTCGGCCAACGTGGCCGTGGTCGGCGCCGACCTCAGGGACGAGCTGTTCCCGGGCCTCGACCCCATGGGCCGGACCATCCTGATCCGCGGCCTGCCGTTCCGGATCATCGGAACCTTCCCGAGGCAGGGCAAGTCCATCGGCTTCAGCCGGGATAACGTGGTCTGCCTGCCGATCCAGGTCTACCGGAAGAACTTCATGTCGGCCAAGGACTCCCTGGGCATCCAGGTGGAGGCCCGGGGCGGGGTGGAGGCCCTGGACGACTCGGTGGGCGAAGTGCGCGCCCTGCTCCGGGCCGCCCGCCACACCGCCTTCCATGACCCGGACCCGTTCGGGATCCTCACCCAGGACTCCCTCCAGGCGCTGTGGAAGCAGATCAGCTCGGCCGCGTTCATCCTCATGCTGCTGGTCTCCTCGGTGAGCCTGGGCGTGGGGGGCATCGTGATCATGAACATCATGCTGGTGAGCGTGGTGGAGCGGACCACCGAGATCGGCATCCGCATGGCCATCGGCGCCCGCAAGCGCGACATCTGGCGGCAGTTCCTGCTGGAGGCGGCGCTTCTGAGCCTGTCCGGCGGCATCCTGGGGGTGGCCGCCGGGGCCGCGGTGGCCTGGCTGGTGCGGAGCGCGGCCGGGTTCCCGGCCCAGATCACCCCGGGCATCGTCATCTCCGCCGTCGTGGTCTCCACCCTGGTGGGCCTGGCCGCGGGGTTCCTGCCGGCGCGCCGGGCCTCCAACCTGCCCGTCATCGACGCCCTCCGGGCGGAATAGGAGAAGGCGTGCTGAACTACTTCCGCAACAGCGCCCTGCTCCACGCCATCGGCAAGGAGAACATCCTGTTCGCCTTCCGCGCCATCGTCAGCCAGAAGCTGCGCAGCTTCCTGACCCTCCTGGGGATCGTGGCGGGGGTGGCGACCGTGATCGCCATGGTGAGCTTCGTCGCCGGCTTCAACGACGCCATCACCGGGGCCTTCTCCACCTTCGGCACCACCCTGGTCCAGTTCCAGAAGTTCGAGCCGCGCTTCGGCGGGCCGCCCGAACTGATCCCCGAAGAGCAGCGCCGCCGCCGCGACCTGACCCTGGAGGACGCCGCCGCCCTCAAGCGCCTGGCCACCCTGGCCGCCGCGGTCTCCCCGGAGCGCTACACCACCGCCACCACCACCGCCATCACGGTCAAGAACCGCCAGGGCGCCGAGGCCAACAGCCCGCTGATCGTCGGGGCCTCGCCCGACTACCTGCAGGCCAACAACATGACCCTGGATGACGGCCGCAACTTCACCGAGAGCGACCTGGCCCATGCCGCCCATGCATGCCTGATCGGCCCGGACCTGGTCAAGGTCCTGTTCCCCGGCCGGGACCCCCTGGGCCAGGAGGTCCTGCTCCAGGGCGTGCCCCTGCGGGTGATCGGGGTGCTGGAGAAGAAGGGCTCCCAGATGGGCGGCAGCTCCGACAACTACCTGCTGGCCCCCATCCCGGTGTTCGACAGCCTGTTCCCCGAGGTCAAGAACGGCAACGGCGACACCATCCATATCGCCACCGTGCCCAGGGACCCGAACATGGTCCACGAGATGACCGACCAGGAGGTGGCCATCCTGCGCCTGCGCCGCGGCCTCAAGGCGCATCAGCCCAACGATTTCGCCATCATGACCTCAGAGGAGGGCCTGCAGACCTTCCAGCAGGTCACCGGCGGCATCGCCGCCGCCATGATCTTCATCGCCGCCATCGCCCTGCTGGTGGGCGGGGTGGGCATCATGAACATCATGCTGGTGAGCGTCACCGAGCGGACCCGGGAAATCGGCATCCGCAAGGCCCTGGGCGCCACCCGCAAGGACATCGCCGCCCAGTTCCTGGTGGAGGCCGTGGCCCTGACCTGCACGGGCGGGGCCGTGGGCATCGGGGCGGGCTTTGCGGTGGCGTTCTTCGTGCGCTTCACCTTCGACTTCCCCGCCGCCGCGCCGCTGTGGAGCGTGGTGCTCGGCTTCGGGATCAGCACCCTGATCGGCCTGGGCTTCGGCCTCTGGCCGGCGATGCGGGCCGCCAAGCAGGACCCGATCGAGGCGTTGCGCTACGAATAACCTCAGCGCGCGGAGGCCCGGGCTTCCTGGACGGCCTTGCGGCGGTCGGTGGCCACGGTTCCGGCCAGGTAGGTGCGCACCCCCTGGGTGATGGCCTGGGCGGCCTTGTGCAGGAACTGCGGGTCCTTGAGTTTGGCCTCTTCGCGGGGGTTGGAGATGAACACGGTCTCCACCAGCACCGCCGGCATCGCGGCCCCGCGCAGCACCACGAAGGGCGCCTGCTTGACCCCGCGCTGCTTGATTCCGCCCAGCTTGTTGAGCTGGCCCTGGATGGCCACGGCCAGCCGTTCCGAATCGCGCAGGTAGGCCTCCTGGGACAGGTCATCCAGGATGCTGGCCACCAGGTTCTCCGGATCGGGGCCCGGGGCCTTGGTGGATTCGGCGTTTTCCTGGGCGGCGATCTCCGCCCCTTCCCGGTCGCCGGCGCCCAGGGACAGGAAGAAGACCTCGGAGCCCTTGGCCTGGCGGGCCCGGGCGGCGTTCAGGTGCAGGCTCAGGAAGAGGTCCGCTCCGGCCTGGTTGGCCAGCTTGGCCCGGTCCCAGAGGGGCACGAAGGTATCCGAGTCCCGGGTCAACCGAGCGTCCATGCCGGCGGCCTCCAGTTCCTGGACCAGCACGCCCGCCAGTTCCAGCACGGCGTCCTTCTCCTTGAGCCCTTTGGCGCCCTTGGCCCCATGGTCGTCGCCCCCGTGGCCCGGGTCCACGAACACCAGCAGCCGGCCCGCGGCGGGCGGACGCTTGGGAGTTTGCCCCTGTGCAAGTAGGCTAATCAGGAGAAGTGGCAGGATTCCGTGGAGTTTCAAGATGGCACAATCCGTAAAAGGCACCCGCGATCTGTTCGGCAACGAACTTGACTGGTTCCAGCGTATCGAGGATACCGCGCGGCGGGCCTTCCAGCGCCATGGCTATTGGGAGATCCGCACCCCGATCCTGGAGGAGATCGAGGTGTTCAAGCGCAGCGTCGGCGAGAGCAGCGACATCGTCCACAAGGAGATGTACGACTTCCTGGACAAGGGCAACCGGCACGTGGCCATGCGCCCGGAGAACACCGCCGGGGTGGTCCGGGCCATGATCCAGCACAAGCTCCTGGCCTCGAGCGACCCCCAGCTGCTCTACTACATCGGCCCCATGTTCCGCTACGAGCGCATGCAGGCCGGGCGCTACCGGCAGTTCTGGCAGATCGGCGCCGAGAGCTTCCAGGTCGCCAGCCCCGAATCCGAGGCCGAATCCCTGCTCCTGCTCTACGATTTCCTGCGGGAGCTGGGCCTGGTCCAGCTCCGTTTCAGCATCAATTCGGTGGGCACCCCCGAGTGCCGGCCGGCCTTCCACGCCGCCTTCCGGGCCTTCTTCCAGGCGCGCGAGGCCCAGTTCTGCGAGGACTGCCATCGGCGCATCCAGGAGAACCCCCTGCGGGTCCTGGACTGCAAGAGCCCCCAGTGCCAGGCCGCCCTGGAAGGCCATCCCGTGCTGGTCGAATTCCTGGACCCGGCCTCCCGCGCCCACCACGAGCGACTGAAGGAACTGCTGACCGCACTGGACCTGCCCTTCGAGGAGAACCCCAGGCTGGTGCGCGGCCTGGACTACTACACCCGCACCGCCTTCGAGGTCCTGTCCACCGATCTGGGCGCCCAGTCGGCCCTCCTGGGCGGCGGCCGCTACGACGGCCTGGTCAAGCAGCTGGGCGGGCCGGACGTGGCCGCGTTCGGCTGGTCCATCGGCCTGGACCGGCTGGCCATGCTCATGCAGGCGCTGCATGGGACGGCGCCCCGGAAGCCGGCCCCCGTGCTGATCCCCCTGGGCGGCCCGGCCACCCTCAAGGCCCTGGCCCTGGCCCGGGAATGGTGGCAGGCCGGCCTGGACCTGATCCTGGAGACGCGCGGCGGGAGCCTCAAGAAGGCCCTCACCACCGCCAACCGCACCGGCGCCCCCCTGGCCCTGATCCTGGGCGATGGCGAGCTGGAGCAGGGCGTGGTGGCGGTCAAGGACCTGGCGGCGGGCACCCAGGAAACCTGGCCGCTGGCCGAAGTGCCGGCCAGACTGTCGGCCCGCTAGGCGATTCCGGACCCGGGGGCCCTGGCCGGGGCGCCCCGGCCGGAGGCGTGGGCGCCTACAGGTCAGGCCGATTCATGGAATTATGAATCAATGGGGCCGCTTCCGCGGGGCCAGGAGGGGCGGTAAATTCATAATTTCAAATTATGTATTTATATAATGAGTTTTACGTATTGATTTATGCAGGGTTATCAACCGGGGATTCCGTCTGCCCGGCAACATGACCTTTTTGTAGTTATATTTCCTCGCAGTGGGAATCTTCCCCAGGGGTCGAGCGCATCAACCGATCGATGAAAAAGGGTGGGAATCTTTATTTGAACCTTTTTTTCGATGAAATCTTTATTGACAGCCGTCTCATTTGAAGGACAATTCAAGACGTTGGTTCCCTCATCAAAGCGAGGTCGTACAAATGTCAAACTCATCAGAAATAGGCTTGGCGATCTCCAACATCGGCATGCTCATCGTCGCCGCCCGGCGCTCGATCCGGCAGCTGGTGGCGGGAAAGGTCGTGCCCCTGGATCTCACGCCGCACCATTTCTGGATGCTCCTGGTCATCGCCAAGGCCGCCCCCCTGTCCCTGGGTGAGCTGGCCCGGGCCATGTGGATGGACAACCCGACCATTTCCAGGATGGTGCAGCAGATGACCCAGCGCGGCTACCTGGTGGTCGGGCCCGATCCCAACCATGGCAGGAGGATCCGGATCCGGCTGACGCCCGAGGGCGCCACCCTCTGCGAAAAGCTGGCGGGGATCGCCGAGGGCCTCCGGGAGGAGGCGGAAAAGGGCATGACCCCCGAGGAGACCGGCGCGCTCCGGGACCTGCTCTGCAAGTTCATGCGGAACCTGGACGTGATGGTCGCCAACGACCTCCAGGGGGTGCCGATCCGGCCCCAGCACGGGCAGGCCGGGCCCGGCAAGCTGCCGTCCGTGTCCTGAGCCGCTCCCTCCGGGCTCCCCGCCCGGGTTAGACTGGCCGGACCGGGAGGAATGCCCATGGGCCGGACGGGAGCGTGGCGGGTGTGGTTGGGGGCGGCCCTTCTGGCCGTCGGTTCGCTTTGGGCCGCGCCCGAGACCCGGGTGGAGCGGTTGAGCAGCCATGCCTACGTGATCTTCGGGCCCGGCGGCAACGTCGGGCTCTTCCTCGCCCCGGAGCAGGCGATCCTGGTGGATTCGCAGCTGGCCGACGGGGTTCCGGAGCTGCTCAAGGCGGTCCGGTCGGTCACCCCGAAGCCCATCCGCTACCTGGTCAACACCCATGTCCACCCGGACCACGTGGGCGGCAATGCCGCCCTGGAACCGCAGGTCCAGGCCATCATCGCCCACGCCAATGTCCGCACCCGGATGGCCAAGGCCCAGGCCCGGCTGGACCCGGCCCGGCGCGGCGGGCTGCCCGGGATCGTGTTCGGCGAGGAGGAGGGCCGGGGCCGCATGGACCTGCTCCTGGGCGACGAGGAGTTCCACCTGCTGCACCTGGGGCCGGCGCACACGGACGGCGACCTGATCTTCGGTTTCCCGGCGGAGCATGTGCTGCAAATGGGTGACATGTTCTTCAACGGCAGCCTGCCCTTCATCGATGTCGCCCAGGGCGGCGACTTCGCCGGCCTGACCGCCCAGATCACGGCCATCTGCGGCTGGCTGCCGGAGGATGCCAAGGTCATCCCCGGCCACGGCCCCGTGGCCGGCCGGCACGACCTGGAGCGCTACCGGGACTTCCTGAAGGCGGTCCAGGCCCATGCCCTCGGCCATCCGGACCAGGAACCGGCCGCCCTGGCCGCGAGCTTCCCCCGGGCGGCCTGGGCCGACTTCAAGCCCATCGAGGGGTTCGTCTCCTGGGCCTCGCTGTTCGGCGCGGTCACCGGCAAGGGCCCGGGGCGGGAGACCAAGCCTTGAGAATCCACCCCGTGGGTGCGATTCTATGAGGCTATGAAACTCGATCGGCTCGGCGACTTCCAACGTACCCACCGCAACGGCGACCTGCGCCTCCCGGACGCAGGCAGGCAGGTGCGGCTCCTGGGCTGGTGCAAACGGATCCGGAACCTGGGGTCCCTGGTCTTCCTGGACCTCCGGGACCGCTGGGGCGTGGTGCAGCTGGTGGCCAACGAGACCGAGGTTCCGGCCGAGCTGCTGGCCCGCCTCAAGGAGGTGCGTGGCGAGTACGTGCTGGCCGCCGAGGGCGTGGTCGCCGAGCGCGAGCAGAAGAACCCGAACATGGCGACCGGGGACGTGGAGGTCCGCCTGACCGCCCTGCGGATCCTGAACAGCGCCCAGACCTCGCCCATCCCCCTGGACGACGGCGCCGAGGCCAACGAGGACCTGCGCCTGAAGTGGCGGTTCCTGGACCTGCGCCGGGAGAGCCTGCAGCGCAGCCTGATGCTGCGCAGCGAGGTGTCCCAGATCATCCGCGCCTATTTCCGGAAGAACGAGTTCGTCGAGATCGAGACCCCGGTCCTGGGCAAGTCCACCCCCGAGGGGGCCCGGGACTACCTGGTCCCGTCCCGGGTGCACCACGGCGAGTTCTTCGCCCTGCCCCAGTCGCCCCAGCTCTACAAGCAGCTCCTGCAGGTGGCCGGCTTCGAGCGCTACATCCAGCTCTGCCGCTGCTTCCGGGACGAGGATCTGCGCGCCGACCGGCAGCCCGAGTTCACCCAGGTGGACGTGGAGATGAGCTTCGTCCGGGCCCGGGACATCCAGGACATGATGGAGCCGCTGCTGGTCGAACTGGCCGCCCTGGTGGGCCGCAAGGTGCATGCCCCGTTCCCGCGGCTGCCCTACAAGGACGCCATGGAGTGGTACGGTTCCGACAAGCCCGACACCCGCTGCCAGGTGCGGATCCAGGACGTCACCGCCCTGTTCGCCCAGAGCGAGTTCAACCTGTTCCGGGCCGCGGCCGAAAGCCACGGCCAGCGCCGGGTCCGGGCCCTGTTCTTCCGCAGCGAGCTGGCCGGGGCCTACAGCCGCAAGCAGCTGGACGAGTTGCAGGACGTGGCCAAGCACCTGGGCGCCGGCGGTCTGCCCTACGCCAAGTGGGGCAAGGACGGCCTCGCCTCCAGTTTCAGGAAGTTCCTGGACCCGGCCGCCGAGGCGGCCCTGAAGACCGCCCTGGGCGTCGACGGCGAGGGCTTGGCGGTGTTCGCCGTGGGCCCGGATGACCAGACCTCCAAGGTGCTGGGCGAAGTGCGCCTGCGCCTGGCCCGGGCGCTCGACCTGATCGACGAGAAGCATTTCGAGTTCCTGTGGGTGGAGGATTTCCCCCTGCTGGAGTGGAGCGAGGAGCACCAGCGGTTCATCGCCTGCCACCACCCCTTCACCAGCCCCCATCCGGACGACCTGGACCTGCTGGAGACCGATCCCGGAAAGTGCCGGGCCCAGGCCTACGACGTCATCCTCAACGGCTTCGAGCTGGGCGGCGGTTCCATCCGCATCCACGACGCCGAGACCCAGAGCCGGATGTTCCGCGCCATCGGCATGACCGAGACCCAGGCCACCGAGCAGTTCGGCTTCCTGCTCAACGCCCTGTCCTACGGCGCCCCGCCCCACGGCGGCATCGCCCTGGGCCTGGACCGGCTGGTGATGCTCCTGGTGGGCGCCTCCAACATCCGCGAGGTCATCGCCTTCCCCAAGACCGCACAGGCCCGCTGCCTCATGACCGGCGCCCCGTCCCCGGTGGACCCCCGCCAGCTCAGGGAGCTGCGCGTCCAGATCGAGCAGGCCCAGCAGTGGCGCGCCGGGGTGATGTTCTTCGAGAGCGTCCCGGCGGAATACCAGGCCCCGCTCTCCGCCCTGCGCACCCTCACCGCCAACGCCCCCACGTCCACCAGCACCCTGGTGCTGGACGGGGAGGTGGTGAAGGTGGAGACGTCGCGGATCCTCGACTAGCTGGCCGGAACGGCCCTCCAGGCCGCGAGGTTCCTGCGGATCCGGGTGTGCGCGTAGGCCTCGCTGTCGGCGCAGTGGACCACCACCTCGTGGGCGCTCCAGCGGCCTGGGCCGGGCCGCCATTGGCGGGCCTCGGCGGGCACCTCGTCCCAGGCCTGGCGGAGCAGGGCGGGGCCCGCCTCGTAGCGGTCCAGGAAGGCCTTCCGATCGGCGGACGTCACGGACATGGGACCTCCTAATCAGGGTCTGATTTTAGTTATGTGCCATATTCCTAGTTAATAAAATTGGTTCCTCGCTGAATCGTGTGGGTAGCGCCCGGTTATAACTGGGCGGTTTGCTAGGCTGGAGTCAGCTCGAATTTCAGCTTGCCGGCGATGAGGTAGGCCATGGTCACGAGGTTGCGGATGGTCCGGTAACCCCGAGCTTTGGACTTGGCAGCTTGCAGCAATGAGTTGATGCCCTCCAAAAGGCCGTTCGCCAGGCCGCTCTTGAACCAGCGCAGAACTCCGGCCAGGTGGTCCTTGAGCGTATCTGCGGCCTTGACCATGGGTTCGATGCCGGCCCCCTTCACCATTGTGATCCACTCTTTCAGGAACATCCCGGCCGCTTGCGGATTCGCCTGCTCGTAGAAGTCCTGGAGGGTGAGTTTCATCCGGTAGGCCTCTGCCGTGAGCAGGTTTGCATCCCGCAGCTCCTGGAGCCTCCCAGCCTGGTTCGCTCTGAGGTTCGAGGGATTCTTCAGCCAGATGTAGCGGGTCTTCTTGAGCTCAGGCCGGTCCTTGGCCTCGCCCCGCCGGACATTGTCCACGGCCTTGTTAATCATCTGCATGACGTGGAACCGATCGAAGGTCAGGTGCGCCTTGGGGAAGTGCGCCTTCAGCCCCTTGATGAACGACGGGGACATGTCCAGGCAGACCTCCTCGATCTTGTCCGGGTCGCCCTTGTGAGCCGTCAGGTCAGCCTTGAAGGCGTGTACGGTCTCATGGCTTCGTCCGGCCACGCCGAATAGGACCTTCTTCTCCTCCATGTCCATGACCAGGGTGATGTAGTTGTGCCCGCGCTTGGCGGCGGTCTCATCGATGCCGATCCGGGTGACGCCGGACATATCCACCTTGGCCCGGGCCTCGTCCACATGGTGGTGCAGGAGCCGCCAGAGCTTGGTGTCATGCTCCCCGACCAGCTTGGCGACGGAGGCCACCGGCATGGCCTGAACCAGGGTCATGATCAGGGCCTCGAACAGAAGGGTGAAGCCTGATCCCGGCCGAGCCCAGGGCACTTGGACCTGCTTGACCCCGTCCACATCGCACTTGCAGCGTGGCACCCGGGCCGTCAGGTAGGCGGCATGCTGAAAGAAGTCCAAGTGCCGCCAGGTCTTCTCCTCGGTGTCGTGGACTTTGGCGGGCTGGCCGCAGACCGGGCAGGGGAAGTCCGCGCCGCGGGTGAAATCGATGGTGATGTCCAACCGTTTGGCCTCCTCGTCGAACTGGAGGTTCTTGACCTCCCAAGGGGCCTGGAGGCCGAGCGCCATGGTGAAGAGAGTGTTGGTATCCATGGCTCCATTCTCCCTGGAATGGGCGCGCCGACCCACCCTCTGTGGCCGGTGCTCGGGCATGGAAAGCCCGCCGGATTCCGCTGCGCGGAACGGCCTACGGCCGCCCTCCGGGTCCGCGTCCTTCCCACACCCTCGGGCGTCGCCTGGAAAACGCTGCGCGTTTCCCACACCGCCCACAGCGACCTTCAGCAGCAGCAAGGTTCTGAGCCCCTTCTTGCCCGGAATCCTAGTCCCGGCCTTAACAGCCAGGGGGAACCCCGGTAGGTCGGGCCTCCCCGAGGAACCCGTCGGCCTTATATGGGTCGGTTACCCACACGAAACAGCGAGGGGCCAAATTGGTTCCTCGCTTATTCGAGTGGGTAGCCGCCGGTTAAAACCGGGGCATTCTTCCGGCTGGGTGCAGTTCCTTCATCCCCCTTCATCCCTGACATCGGCGTTCATCCCCGTTCCTTCTTTAGCCTTGGATGATGCCCCGGTGCTGACCACAGGCGCCGCCCGACTCACACGCCAAAGAAGGAACGGGGATGAACGCAGATGTAAAGGATGGACAGGATGAATGAAACCCAGTCCCAGACTACGGTGTCAACTCCGACAATCCGCGCAACCTACGCCAGATTGAACTCCAGCTTCCCGGCAATGAGGTAGGCCATGGTGATCAGGTTTCGGAGGGTCCTGTAGCCCCGGGCCTTGGACTTGGCTGCCTGTAGCAGCGAGTTGATGCCCTCCAGCAGGCCGTTGGCGAGACCGCTCTTGAACCAGCGCAGGACGCCGGCGAGATGCGCCTGGAGGGTCTCGGCGGCCTTGACCATGGGCTGGATGCCAGACTCACGGACCATGGTGATCCACTCCTTCAGGAACATGCCGGCGGCCATGGGATTGGCCTGCTCGTAGAAGTCCTGGAGGGTGAGTTTCATCCGATAGGCTTCGGACGTGAGCAGGTTGGCAGCCCTCAACTCTTGGAGCCTGGCGACCTGGTTGGCCTTGAGGTTCGACGCGTTCTTCAGCCAGATGTAGCGGGTCTTCTTGAGCGATGGGCGGTCCTTGGCCTCCCCGCGCCGGACATCGTCCACGGCCTTGTTGATCATCTGCATGACGTGGAACCGGTCGAAGGTCAGGTGGGCCTTGGGGAAGTGCGCGCGCAGGCCCTTGATGAACGATGGCGACATGTCCAGGCAGACCTCTTCGACGTTCTCCGGGACTCCCTTGTGGGCCAGGAAGTCGGCCTTGAAGGCGGCCAGGGTCGCGTGGGTCCGGCCCTCCACGCCGAACAGGAGCCGCTTGGCCTCCATGTCCATCACCAGGGTGATGTAGTTCTGCCCGCGTCGAGCGGCGGTCTCATCGATGCCGATCCGGGTCACTTCGGACATGTCCACCTTGGCCCGGGCCTCGTCCACATGGTGGTGGGCGAGCCGCCAGATCCGGGTGTCATGTTCCTTGACCATCCTGGCGACCACGGCCAACGGCATGACCTTGACCAGCGCCATGATCAGAGCTTCGAACAGGAGGGTGAAGCCCGATCCCGGGCGGGCCCAGGGCACCTGGACTTGCTTAACCCCGTGCTCGCCACACGTACAGCGCGGCACACGGGCCGTCAGATAGGCGGAGTGCTGGAAGAAGTCCAAGTGCCGCCAGGTCTTCTCCTCGGTGTCATGGACCTTGGCGGGCTGCCCGCAGACCGGGCACGGGAAGTCGGCGCCGCGGGTGAAGTCGATGACGATATCCAGGCGTTTGGCCGCCTCGTCGAACTGGAGGTTCTTGACCTCCCAAGGGGCCTGGAGGCCGAGCGCCATGGTGAAGAGGGTATTGGTATCCATGGCTCCATTCTCCCTTGAATGGGCGCGCCGACCCACCCTCTGTGGCGGGTGCTCGGGCATGGAAAGCCCGCCGGATTCCGCATCGCGGAACGGCCTGCGGCCGCCCTTCGGGTCCGCGTCCTTCCCACACCCTCGGGCTGTCGCCTGGAGACCGCTGGCGCGTTCTCCACACCGCCCACAGCGGCCTTCAGCAGCGGCAAGGTTCTGAGCCCCTTCTTCGCTGGAATCCAAGTCCTGGCCTCAGCAGTTCAAGAAAGGCCTGGCAGGTCGGGCCTTGCCCGGGGACCTCCCTGGCCTATATGGGTCGGTTACCCACACGAAACAGCGAGGGGCCATAAAATTCCGCATGAATGGTCCTTTTTGTCACCCAGGGGTAACATCTCGCCCCAGAACCTTGCCACCTTCCCGGTTCGAACTATCGTCTGGTATGCCTGACCCCGAGGGAGCGAAGATCGCGCCTCCCTGCGGCAAACGGCTGAACACACGGCTCGGCCCGTGATCCACCCCAGCCCTGGGCACGCCTTCGGCCAACGCCGTGGGCGCGCTTCCAAACCCCGGAGGATCCCATGAAGACCACAACATTCCGCAGCACCATGTTCGGCGCCATCGCCACCGGTCTCCTGCTGCTCGCCCCGGCCTGCGGCCAGATGGCGGGCGACAAGGAAGTGAAGGAACAGGCCCAGAAGGCGGAGGAGGTGGACAAACTGAATCAGCAGGTGGCGGCCGCGGGAACCGCGGAGCACCGCAAGATGGCGGAAGCCGGGCTGAACTCGGTCGCGCCCGACCCTCAGACCATGCAGCTGACGCCCGAGCAGAAGACGGCCCTGGAGGCCCGCATCAAGACCGAGAAGAACAGCTCCTACCAGGCGCTGCTGCAGGAGATCCTGGACAAGGACAAGGAGATCGTCACCCTCAACAGCCGGATCGCCCAGATCCGGGCCAGCCTGCCCAGGCCCGAGATCGCCAAGGCGGACGACAGCCATTTCGATCTGGCCATGGGCTACCTTAAGCGCAAGGGCGTGCCCGAGGAGAAGGCCCGGAGCCTGGTCAGCCGCGTCCTGATCATGGACAAGCTGGCACCCGGCTTCGAGGTCTACCACTTCTACAGCCACGGCGTCTACGGCACCTGGGTCGCCCAGGGCAAGGCCGAGCAGTCCCCGACCCAGCTCCAGGCCGCCATGAGGGCCCAGATCGAGGGTGAGCGCGACACCGCCACCCTGAAGGCCAAGGAGCTGTTCGCCAGCGCGGCGGACCTGCAGGCCCAGAAGGAGAAGCTCACTGCCGACATCGAGTCCCTGCAGGCCGAGAAGGCCAGGATGCAGGATGACCTGAGGACCCTCGCGACCGCCAGCCAGGCCCAGGTCGCCCTCCTGAACTCCGTGCACTACAAGGTCGGCTCGCGCAAGGACCTGGTGCGGGAGGGCGTGATCGTGGTGCCGGTGTTCGCCCGGGACCGGGCCGGCGCCAACTGGTCGGACAGCGTCTTCAACAGCACCGCCGATCTCCGCGCCGCCGACAGCATCACCCTGACCGCCGCCGAGGCGGGCCTCTCCAGGATCAGCAAAGTCGACGTCGTGCCCGGCTCCCTGGAGAAGGACAAGCACTACACCCTGGAATTCAGCCCTGACCGGACCGCGGCCACCGTGCGGTTCCTCGCCAAGGACCGGTTCCGGAACGAGAAGGTGGTGTTCGCACTGGCGGACTGAGCGCCACCCTGGCCTCGCGCAACATGGGTGTGACCTATACGTTCTGAGGAACAGGGCCCTCCCCTGCCACTGGCATCCCCCGGGAGTCTGGTGTTGAATGGTGGGGGAGGTCGCCCATGTCGATTGTTCCGTCAGGCCGTCCGGAGCCCGGTGAATACGCCGAATACATGGCCCAGGCCATCGCGTCCCTGCCTGGGGACGATGTGGCAGGGATCCTGGAGAGGCAGGGCGAGGCCACGGTGCGGCTGTTCGGCTCCTTTGCCGATCGTGCCGACCACGCCTATGCGGAAGGCAAATGGACCGTCAAGCAGGTGCTCGGCCACCTCATCGACGATGAACGGATCTTCGGCTATCGATGGCTTTGCGTGGCCCGTAAGGAGCCCCTGCCGCTGCCGGGCTTCGACGAGAACCTCTACGTCGCCACCGCCGGGTTCGAGGAACGCACCCTCCCGGAGCTGCTGGAGGAATTCACGGCCGTCCGGCGTGCGTCGGTGGCCTTCCTCAGGGGGCTGCCGCAGCGGGCCTGGCTGCGGGCCGGCACCGTCAACGGCTACCGGGCCACGGTCCGGGGCCTGGCCTTCCAGATCGCCGCCCACGAGCTTCACCACGGCCAGGTCCTGGAGGCGCGCTACCGGGGCTAGGCCGAGCCGCCAGCCTCGCCACGAATCCCCAGGGGCAGCCTGGCGCTCAGCGGCGGCAGCATCCCGGGGTGTCCGATCAGGCGCTGATCATGGCGGTAGCCGTCGGTTGCCTCGATCTGCCAGGAACGCCCGAAACGAAGCGCCAGGGCCCGGACCACCTGGTCGAAGCGCCAGGCCTCGTCGGCATTGCCGTCCAGGTGATGGAGCCCCTCGGCCCGCTGCTGCAGAAGCCTCCACAGGGCGGACGCGGTGTCGGCCATGAAGGAGCAGGCGGGGATCCAGAGCCGGCTCGCCTCCACCTTTCCCTGGCTGGCCTGCCATCCGTCCAGGGCCGCGAGCATGTTGTTGCCCCGCGCGTCCGCGTCGATCTGCCAGCCGATCCGGGCGAGGATGGCACCCGGATGGGCCTCCCGGATGGCCGCTTCGCAGCGGATCTTGTAGCGCCCATAGTCATCCTGGGCACGGGTGGGATCCTCCAGCCGGTGCGGCCCATCCGGCTCATGGTCGAAGACCATTGCCGAACTGGTGAACAGGAAGGGGATCTGCGCCATGCGCGCGTGGCCGGCCAGCTGTGCGGCCCAGGTTTCGGGCCCCATGGCCAGGTGGGCGATGGCATCCGGCCGCAGCGCCTCCAGAAACCGGGCCGAGGCCGCGGCGTCGGCAGGATCGACTCGTTCTCTCGGCCAAGGCTCCACCTGCCAGGCCGCATTCCCGGCCTGGGCCGCCAGGTGGGGCGCCAGGGTGCCGTTCAATCCGGTGATGAGAATCCGTATGGCAACCTCCCTGGCATCCCGCAGGGGGACGGGGATCCCTATTCGTGGTATTCCACCAGCTGCATCCCAACGGTATCGTAGCCCAGGACGTGCAGCACGCCCGCAGCGTCGAAACCGATGCCCATGCCCATGGTCAGGGGCGGCGCGACCAGGGTGGGGATCCAGGTGGTCCCGGAATGGACCAGGACGCCGAGGCCGACCCCGGAATCGGCGATCAGGACCGCCGTGCGTGAACCGTCCGGGGATTGCGCCAACCCGCCGCAGTCCGGGTAGCTCGGGGCCGGCAGGGCATAGACCTGCTGCGGGGCCTGCCAGATCCCGCCGACCTTGTGGAAGGCCTGGACGTTGGCGGGAAACTGTCCGTACCAGGCGGCGCTCGTCGCCAGGACCCAGGCCTCGTCGGGGCCGGTGCCCAGCGCGGCGAAATCCTGGATCTCGTCGGCGCCCGGGCCGGCCAGGATGGCCGTCCTCGTCCAGGTCCCGTCCGCCGCCGGCCAGCACTCGTCGAATTCGCCAGGCACCTTCACCAGCAGGTGCGGCGCATCGGCGCTGTCCACGAAGATCCGGGAACCGGTCGGGGTCGGCAGCCCCGGCAGCAGCGTGGCCAGGGGCGTCAGGACGCTCCCGCCGGTCGACGCGTGCAGGTAGCTGACGGCCGTGATCCTGTAGTCGTTCGAGTCCAGGTTGTAGGTGGTGACCAGGGCATGGATTGCGCCGGTCGCGTCCTGCCGCCAGACGTAATCCGGAGCGGCCCCATTGGAGACGATGGAACCGGCCAACCGGGTATTCCCCCAGCCGCTCCCATCGAAGACCTCCTTTTCCAGGGTGGCCCCGGGGTTCTGGCCGTCCGAGCCGAAATACAGCAGTTCGGGCCAGCCCTGGGGGTCGATCTGGAGCGGGTTCCGGCTCCAGCCGACGCCCGTGGACAACCACTGGGGCCAGAGGCCCGGAGCCGCCTGGATGCCCAGGGGGCCGTAGTTGACGGCAAGGGCCCAGGTGCCGTCGGGGCGCATGGCCGCGCCGCACCAGCCCAGTTCGCCGCCCAGGACGCTCGGCCCGGTCATGGCGACCGCACCCGGCGGGTTCGGCGCCATGGCCAGGGCGCTGGCGGTGGTGGCGGTCAGGGTGCCGTCGGTGATGGCCAAGGCATAGCTGAAATATCCGAGATTCGCCGAGGTGTCCGTGAAGGTCTGGGCCTGGGGTCCCAGCACGGCCAGGACGGTGGCGGGGGCCTGGCTGCCGCTGCCGCGCAGGACCGTGATGCTCGTGGCCACGGCGCTCACGTTCCGCCAATCCAGGCGGATCCCCTGCGCCAGGGTTGTGCCCCTCAGGTTGGCCGGGAGGAACAGGGGGATGCTCCAGGGCATCAGGATGAGGCACGGATCACTGGCCAAGGCACCGTCGAGGTTTGTGATCCGGTAGGCAAAGTGTAGGTTCTCCTGGATGGCCGTGTCGGTAAAGGATTGGACCTGGGCTGATTGGGTTGCCAGGACGGCCCAGGGGCCGGTCGGGGATTCGCCCTGGTCCGCAGGCGCGCGCTCCACCCGCACCTGGGTCGCGACCGAGGAGTTGCCGGTCCAGGCGAGCGACACAGCCGGGGTTCCCGGGGCAAACGGCGCGAGGCCGCCGATCGGGGCCAGGACGGGAGTCTGGATGGCGGCCGAATTCGACCACCCACTGCTGCTGCTTCCGTTGACCGCCTGGAGCCGGAACTGGATCGTGATCGCTTCGGGAGGCGGTGCCTTGAAGGTGAGGATGATGCCCGTGGCGTGTGGGTCGATGATCCCGATGCTCAGCGGCTGGAACCCCTGGTTGCCTTGCTCCGCCTCCAGGCTGTAGCCCGAGAAGGACCCGGGCGGCGGCGTCCAGGTGAGGGTGACTTCCAGGAAGGGGGCATTGTAGGACGCAGCCAGGGCGCTCGGCGCCCCCGGCGCCCCGGATCCGCCGCCGCAGGCGGTTGCCAGCAGGGCGAAGAGCAGGACCAGCCCGATGCGAAGCCTCGCATACGCCCCTGTGGAGGCTTTGCCGTTGCCGGGTGGAAGGGATGATGCCCGTTCGTTCACGATCGGCTCCCAAACGTTTGATGAATGGGTAGTTAATGCTACCCCCTTGACGCCGTGTAAACCAGCAAGGGGGCCCGATCGCCTTGACAGCTTCGGGTTCCCGGTAGGGATTGTCGTTCAACAGCAACCGGCGCTCGCCTTCCCGGGTCCGGCGCAGGCAGGACCGCAGGGGCCTTAGCCATGGGCCGAGGCCAGGCTGAACGGGACCGGGCGCCCAGAGGCGGCCGCAGGGTTGGGTGGCCCACCCGGCGCTGATCATGGCGTCAGGTGTCCGTCCCTTCGATCAGCCAGGGGGACGCCCCTGGCTTCCGAAGGGGACAAGATGTAGAAAATGCTTTGGTTGTTGCGCGATGACGGGCCGGGTCCTGTCACCCCCACGTAAATCTTCGGCCCGGCGTCTTGCCTGATCCCGCCGCCGCCCTATCGTCTGGGGTGTCTTCAACCACGGGAACAATGGCCAGGGTTTCCCCAAGTTGGACGCGAATCGTTCCCCCTACAAGGGAGTTCGCCATGCTCACACCTCCAGATGAGGCATCCCTTTCGATTTCCGGCTCCATCCGGAACCGGCCCAGGAAACCGCCGTTTGACGTGAACCCGGAGGTCCCATGAACAAGATTCTGCTGGTCGCATTGCCCCTGACCCTTCTGCTTACCGGTTGCATGGTGGCGACGGGCCGGGATGGTGAACTCGAAGTCATCCCGGTCCTGCCCTCCGTCGTCGAGATCGGTCCGGACGCCTACTACGCCTACGGCGGCTACCACTACTTCTATGACCACGACCGCTGGTACTACGCCCCGTCCCGGGAGGGGCCGCGCCGTGAATTGCCGCGCTCCCATTGGCCCCGCGAGACCCGCCGGCGGTATTGACGCGGGCGGCGCACCAGCCCCCCTCCAGGTCTTTCCCTAAGGAGGCACCCGTCATGCGAATCCAGTCCTTTTCCCCGAGACCCGCGTGCATCCTGCTGACCATGGCCGCTCCGGCCCTTCTTGGCCAGGTCAGCCTCCAGGTCACCATCGGGCCCCCGCCCATCCCTGTCTATGACCAGCCCATGGTTCCGGGGCCCGATTACATCTGGACTCCCGGCTACTGGGCCTGGGAAGGCGATGCCTTCCTGTTCCACATGGGCTACTGGGCGCCCGAGGTGGGCTATTACGGCGGCATCAACTACGGCTTCGGATACGGCGGGGCCGGTTTCGATGGCGGCCACTGGCAGGGCCGGGAGTACTACTACAACCGGGCCGTCACCCACGTGGACACCCAGCGGGTCAGCCGGGTCTACAGCGAGGCGCCGCGGGTCGCCACCTCCACCTTGGTCTCCTACAATGGCGGGGCGGGCGGCTTGCGCGCGGCGCCGACGGCGAAGGAACGTTCCATGATGCAGGAACGGCACCTGCCGCCCACCGCCGAGCAGACCCGCCACCATGAGACCGCCGGCCATGAACGGAATCTCCTGGCCTCGGTCAACCAGGGCCGGCCGGCGGTGGCCGCCACCGTCAAACCCGCCGATTTCACCCCCGGAAACGTGGTTCCGGCCAAGGCCGCCGGTGGCCACGTGGAGGAGGCGACCCTGAAGGCCACGCCGAAAACCATGCCACCCCCGCCCGCCGCGGCGAAACCCGCTCAGCAAGCCCGGCCGCAGCCTTCCGGACCGCAGCGCCCAACCCCGGGGGTCAGGCCCTTCTCAGAGCCTCCGCCAAGGTCCGGGCAAGTTCCTGGGGCTCCCGCCGGCTCCAGGATTCATTCACAAGCAGTTTGAGTTCCCTCGCCGCCCCGGGCAGGGTTCCGACCCGCACCCGGGAAGCGGCCAGGTTCTTCTGGACCTTGGAAGCATCCACGGAGCCCAGGTCGAGGAAGGCGATGTTGGTGCCGCGGGGCACCCTCCGCAAGGTGAAGCCGTCCCTTTCCAGGAATCCATACACATGCTCCGAAGTGGCGACCGCAGCCTGCATCCGCTCGACGAAGCCGGGAAGGTCTTCCAGCGCGCTGGCGGCGAAGGGCCAGGCTTCCGGCAGTCCGCTTCCGAACATCCGGCGCGCATGGAACATGCCCTCCAGCAGCCGATGCGGGCCCGCGAGGATGGCACCGGAGGGAGCGTTGAGGCCTTTATACAGTGAGACATACACCGTATCAAACGGCGCCGCCAGGGCCGCGGGGGCGATGCCGGTGTAGGCGGATGCGATCAACAATCTCGCGCCGTCCAAATGCAGGCCCATGCCGTTGGACCTGGCGAACGCCGTCACCTGATGCAGCTCCTCCGGGTCGAAGAGCTCCCCGCTGCGCCGGCGCACCGGCGATTCGATGACGAGGACGCCAGGTTGGGTGGCGACCCGGCCGCCCCCGGACCGGCGGCACTCCGCTTCGACTTCCGCCCGCGTGAAGGTGGCCGAATCCTGGCCGAGCGGAATCATGTTCAGGCCGGACAGGGTGGTAAGGCAGTCGCCGGTGTCGTTGTAGAGGTGGCTGGTGCCTGGAACCAGCACGCGGACCCCTGGGCCACGTTTTTCCGAGGCGAGGGCCCGCACCGCCAGATGGTTCGCCAGAGTGCCGGTCGGCATGAATACGGCGGTCTCCTTCCCCAGCAGGCCCGCGAACGCCACTTCCAGTTCCGTCACCACCCCGCCAAGAGAGTACTCGTCCGGCATGAAGTTCTTCCGGCCTGCAATCTGCTGAATGCGGTTGGCCTGCTCGATGGGCGTCAGGTGCAGCCCATCGGCCACCATGTTCACCCATGGCAGGTAGGGCGGCTCCGGGGCGACGATGCCAGCCTGGGAAAAGGCGGGCTGAACCTGTCCTGCGACCGCCAAGGCGGTTGCAGCCTTCAGCCATTCGCGCCGCGTAAGGTAGGCCATAATCACCCCATCAAATCAAGCGAATACGGAAGTTCGGCGGGTGGACGAGGGGAACAGTTTCCCGGACCGCGATGGGAAAGGTGCCCCTGCAGATTACTCCAGCGGGGAATCCCGGGTTGGCCTCAAAATGGGAGTGTGCAAGACCCATCCAGCCAGTTCCCTCTGAAAAATCCGCAGGCCCCGTCGATGGAGCTCCAGGGCACTCCCATGGACGCCGAAAGCTTCCAGGAGCCGATGAGGCCGCCCGGAACCCCTCGTACCCAGGGTGGAACGCTCCGCCAGCAGGCCGAGGCCATCATCCGCCAGGCGGGCTGGGACCTGCCGCCGCTGCCCATCGTCTGGTCCCCGCGCATGGCCCGCTGTGCCGGATTGTTCGTGGTGGAAAAAGACCGTCGTGGCGTCTGGCACCCCGAGATCCGCCTCTCCATCCCGCTCCTGCGCCGCCGCGACTGGCCCTGGCCGCAGCAGGTGTGCGGCTGCAACTGCCGCAGCCCGGAGGACATCGTCCAGCGCATCCTTGAGCACGAGCTCATCCACTATGAGTCGTACAGATTTTGAACCCCTTTTGATTCAAGGTTTAGACTGACTAAAAAATACTCAGGACAGGTCAGGGGACATCAGAACTGTCCTAAGATTTTGGGTCGTCGTAACCGCACTTATGACCCGCATTTCCGAGCCGTAGCAAGAACCAGAGAATTGCCGGAAAGTCCTACGGGCCTGATCTAGGCGGCAACGGGAGCGTAGATGAGTCGAAGGAAGAAGACAACGGACTGGCCAGAGGGGTTCGAAGCCTACATCCGAGGTCGCCAGTTCACCGACATGGAAGGACTCCTCATCTGGGATTGCGCCAACATGTTCGAGTCCTTCCAGGAGGCCTTGACACGTTCGACAGACTTGGTGGATGCGGTGCCAGAGAGGGATATGCGGGCTGAGGAGTGGAGGGCGGTTCGGCACCTTGCCGACGAGATCTCGATGGAGCGATCAGGGGCGCCGTTGAGAATGCATGCTATCCGGTGGGGCTGCACTTTGGCTCGGAGGGTGGAGCAGCGATACCTGGCCAAGGATTCGGGTGGCGTGAACGGGACCTTGTAGGGGGCTGTTCATGTTTCATGAACCCTAGGTCTCAATTCTTGAAGACGTTCAGCTATTCAGGTGGTCGAAGCAGAAGGCTTGTTATCCCTGCCGGCGTCAATCATTACGACATTTGGCTGACCAAGCAGGTCCAACTCCTTAAGAATATCGAAAACGCGTTTGAATTCGACATCAGTGAAAAACAGTATGACCTTTATTGAGTTGGATGTATTGTTGGCGGCCTCGTACACTCCCACCTGATTCTGCAGATTCTTCTTGAGCTTACTGTTAGAGGCGAGTTTAAACTCAATCAGGGTCTTGTCCTTGCTGCCACGGGATGCTTTGAAGTCAACGGGACCGCGACCGTTGTTTACTTCCCGATCGATCTCGATCGGGGAGGCAAACCATGTCAACCGATACATGATTTGGAGGTCTTCCTCTCGCTTAATTGGCTTCCCATTCATATAGAACAAGCGATAGCCGTCCTTATTCTCGATGACGTCTTTCAAGAAGTGGACCCGGCGTAAGGATGCGTCAAAAGTGTCGGGTTCCCGGTAGAAGTCCGTTCCAGCCAGGTGGCGATCCACTAATTCGCGCACCTGGTTCACGAATTGCTCTTCTGTTTCCTTGACCTTAAGGTCACTGATTTGGTGGGCCTTGTCCCCAGTCTCTTCCTTCTCTCGGATGTAGTAGTCCAATATCTCTGGGAAGGCTTGGAGGGTCGCAGATGCAGCTTCTTTGACCTCGTCTTCCTTGGGGTTGTCCGACAGCAGCTTCCGGAAATGCTCATCCACGCGTTCGCGAAGCTGTTCATCCGGAATCGAAGGGTAGATATCGTGGAAGCGGCCCAGAAGGTCCGACCGATTGATCCAGGCCTCATCCTTTGTAAGGATTACCTTCGGTGTTAGGATGACAAAATCTCCGTCCCAGTAGGGCAGATCATAAGTACCGCCCTGCCATCGCTGACGCTCGTAGTCGAAGCGGACCTTCTGCACCGCCATCCGCCGACGTTGGGTAGGTTGGAGGAAGTCTCTTGCAAAAGTTTGAGTGTATTCCAGGAGAAAGCCCTTGATAAGGTTCGTGGTGAAGTCACTGAGGTGATCCCGCCCAACGCCATTGTCAAGCAGGCGGAGCTTTTCCAAGTGGCTGCCCTGGGAGATGGTTTCCTCTCCAAAAGACCGAAACGCCGTATGGAGATTTTTGTGAAGTGCTCTGGCGAACTTGCTGCCCAGCCCACTCCCCCAATTACCTTCCTTGCTAAAACCCAGCCAATTTTGACGAACCTCTGGGAAATGAAACCACTCCGTGACCATCCGCAATGGTAGTTCAGTCTCGATGGATCGATCCCGAAGGAAACGGACATAGCGAATGATGTCCTCATGTAGACGCTGATAGGTTTCGTCGTTGCTATCGAAAAGCAAGAAGGGATCGATGAATAGTGGGAGGTCGTTGATTAGGGAGACGTTGAAGGCCCCATATACCTCCAGGATCTCCGGATCGATATCGAAGAAATCCGTGAAATAGATCCGGGCAACAGCCTTGGGATTGATCATCTCTGGATCCTTGGAACTTGAGGGATTGAGGAACTTAACTGCGAATTGGAAGCGCAGAACCTCATACTTGGAAACGTTTTTTCACCGCAACTACGGTTGGCCCCCAATGGCTTTTCACTGGACGGTAAACAGGCAAGGACAATCCGACGAAGAGTCCATCCTGTTTGAATGCATTCTCCTGAGAGACTGGGCCAGTTCCAAGCCACCTGACCTTCACGATGTATTCACAGTCCTCAGGGTTGTCAGGGAAGTTGAAGAAGTTTGGATTTTCAACGTGAGCAGGTGTGAAGGGGACCAGATTCCCGTCCTCATCCGGAACTTGAAAGTCCTTCGCGGCGACAGCCTCAGCTTCAACTTCCGCGACAGCCGTGTACCCTGCGTCGGGAACCCAGACCAAGAGCTGGTCTTGGGGTTTGAGCTTGAGAAGACGAGGCCCCCAGAATGGTCCCCCGCCCGCAGCGACATAACCCCACTTCATGGCGTCCTTCCAACTTCGTTCTAAAGGGCTCCCGAATGTCATGCACCAGACACCATTCCAAGTCCCCTTCGGAATCTGAGAGCCGCCACCAGTCTTGATCGAAGGTTCCTCCTCCTTCAGCCAGTGACGGGCAAGAAACAAAGACCCTCCATCTTTGTAGACACGAAAGAAGACTGCTCTGATCGGAATGTCCCAAATCTCACGTAGGTAGGTGATGATGCGCTCTGTTGAGGCGTCCATCTCTGCTGCAACCACTACCAACTGGTGAGCGCTTCCAACAGTGCCGTCAATACCGGGATAATCAAGGCCAGGGTATTTCGTCTTAAAGGCATCCTCAAGGGCAATGGGCGTCAGGCCTTTGTGATAGCGCGCCTGGTAATCCATATAAATTCCGCCCAGATCCTCTTGGTCAAGGCTTTGCACCCAGCTGCCGTAGTCTAGGACTTGAGCTGTAACAGCTCGCTCTGTTTGGTGCTTCTTCAGTTCAATTACGATGACGGATCCCTCATCGTCCAATGCGAGAAGGTCGATCACCTTGCCAAAGGAGGTTCGGACCTGACGGCCGATCAGCATCCAATCGGGTTCCAGGATGGAGATGTCGTCGCCTATGAAATCTTCGAGATAACCCTCGCTTGGGAGCTTTGAATTAGTCAAAGGAGTAAGTTTGTCCCCTACCCGCCAGATGGCTTGCTGGAATGGCATGTCGGCTCCGGATTTGGATGTCCTTTGAGAATGAACCCAAAAATGCCGAGGAGGGAAATAGAATTTACGGAATTCAAGGAATATTCAGGATGTTTAGCCGCACAACTATAACTAGGGAAAAACTTTACAACGCTGTCTGGACTGGGCCGGTCCAGAAGGTCGCCAGAACCCTTGGCCTCTTGGACGTGGGCCTGGCCAAGATCGCCAAGAAACTCCAAATCCCCGTTTCTGGTCATGGCTACTGGGCCAAAGGCCCAATGGAACGGAAGCTGTTGAAGGGAACCTAGACCATCAACAGTTCGAGCATCTGCTCAATGTGCTGAAACTCGCCCTCGGGAAACCAGATGGCTGAGATGTGTGCGTCGGCGAGGCGTTGTTCGAGTTTGGCCTTCTTTGCGGGATCGCTGGGACACCCCAGAATTGTGTAATGGTGTGGGAGGGAATCCCCCCGTGCCAACAATGTTGAGACAGAAACTTTGCACTCGTCTCAGCTATGGTGGGCATGGAAGGAATTGGAATGACGAAGGTTGTCAATTTAGGAAATGGCGAGGTCCAGCTGACCCGCCCAAG
>Ga0316225_1000589_pt1 | contig 43302 bp, 30 predicted proteins | sample TBH18015metaG_FD_206010 | JGI IMG/M metagenome (GOLD analysis project Ga0316225, IMG submission 206010) | Freshwater microbial communities from Trout Bog Lake, Wisconsin, USA - TBH18015 | ecosystem: Environmental > Aquatic > Freshwater > Lake > Hypolimnion/Profundal zone | place: USA: Wisconsin... | reverse complement strand
TCACCACGATGATCATTTCGATTCCGACTGGCGCCAAAATGTTTAACTGGTTATTCACGATGTATCGCGGACGTATCCGCTTTGAGTTGCCAATGCTTTGGACGATTGCCTTCATGATCACATTTGTAATTGGTGGCATGACTGGTGTGCTCTTGGCCGTTCCTGCAGCCGATTTTGTTTTGCATAACAGCCTATTTTTAATTGCGCACTTTCATAATGTGATTATTGGTGGTGTGGTGTTCGGTTCTTTGGCTGGCATTACCTATTGGTTTCCAAAAGCTTTTGGCTTTAAATTAAACCGTTTTTGGGGTCTATGTTCTTTTTGGTTATGGACGGTTGGATTTTATTTGGCATTTATGCCGCTCTATGTTCTGGGCCTCATGGGAGTTACACGCCGTTTAAGCCATTTTGAGGATCCATCTCTGCAAATTTGGTTCATCATTGCTGCTGTTGGCGCGCTCATGATTTTTTCGGGAATCATTTGTTTCGTAATTCAAATTGTTGTGAGTATCTTGCGTCGTGAGTCGTTGCGAGATGTCACTGGAGATCCATGGAATGCTCGCACTTTAGAGTGGTCTACATCATCACCCCCTCCTGATTACAACTTTGCTTTTACACCCAAAGTGTATGAGTTGGATGCATGGGCTGATATGAAAAAACATGGCTATGTGCGCCCAGACTCTGGGTTTAAGTCGATTCACATGCCAAAAAATACCGCAGCTGGCTTTGTGATTGCGAGTTTCAGTGCGGCCTGTGCGTTTGGCTTGATATGGCATATGTGGATATTGGTGGCGCTATCGTTTGCATTGACTTTGATTGCCGTCATTACGCATACCTTTAATTACAAGCGGGACTACTACATCCCTGCAGCTGAAGTTGCGCAAACTGAGGCGGCAAGAACCGCATTTTTGGCGACCCATGGCCACTAATTTAAATACCACTACTACTATGAGTTCAATCGATACTAACGCCCGATTTTATGTTCTAGAGGACCATCCAGAAAATGGTTCGCTATTGGGTTTTTGGCTTTATTTGATGAGTGACTGCTTGATCTTTGCATGTCTTTTTGCGGCATATGCCGTGCTGGGTCGCAATTATGCGGCGGGGCCATCGGGCGCAGATTTATTTAGTCTGCCGATGGTTGCGCTCAATACTGCTTTGCTATTGTTTTCCTCTATCACCTACGGTTTTGCCATGCTTGAGATGCAAAAGCAGGCGATGCGCAACACTTTAATTTGGCTGGGTGTTACCGGTGTATTGGGAGCCTCTTTTATTTTCTTTGAGTTATCTGAATTTATTAGTTTGATTGCCGATGGTGCAGGCCCTGGCCGGAGTGGATTCTTGACTTCATTTTTTGCTTTGGTTGGTACCCATGGTTTACATGTCAGCTTCGGAATTATTTGGCTCATTACATTGATGTTTCAATTGAAGAAGTATGGATTCAGCACAGAAAATCGTCGTCGCTTAATGTGCTTATCGATGTTTTGGCACTTTTTGGACGTTGTTTGGATTGGGGTATTTACTTTTGTGTATTTGATGGGAGTTTTATCATGAGCGTTCATGAACATAATCATGATGACCACAGTAGTCATGAGCAGCATGGCGGTAGCATGGCTGACTATGTCAAAGGGTTTATTCTTTCCGTTATTTTGACCGCGATTCCTTTTGCCCTGGTAATGACAAAAGCGTTCTCCAGCAATAAAACGACAGTGTTTGTAGTTTTGGCTTTTGCATTTGTACAAGTTTTTGTGCATATGAAGTATTTCTTGCATATGAATGCAAAATCGGAGGGCGGCTGGAATATGCTGGCTTTAATCTTCACTGCAATTTTGGTGATTATTATGTTCTCAGGATCGGTGTGGGTGATGTACCATTTGGACAATAATATGATGCCTAGTTCGGCGCAAAATATTCATGACATGCCATAGGCCTGCCGTAAGTTCGCTGACCAAGACTGGTTCATCAGAATGCATGTAGAAGAGAGCGGTAATCAACCTAAAACCCAAAAGATTATTTTTTTGGGTTTTTTGTTTTTCACCTGCATGGTTTTTGTGGCGCTAGGCGTATGGCAGTTGTATCGTTTGCAGTGGAAAAATGCACTCATTGAGCAGGTTGATCAGCGAGTCCATGCCTCAGTAGTTCCAGCGCCATCATCCGATATGTGGCCGGGAATTAGTATCGCAAGTGATGAGTATCGTCATGTCATTGCTCGCGGGGTCTTTCTGTACCAAGACTCCGCAGCCGTGCAGGCTTCTACTGAGCTTGGCCCGGGCTTTTGGCTATTAACGCCTCTGCAACTGAAAAATGGTGACATTATTTATGTGAATAGGGGTTTTATTAAGAGCCCTCACCCCTATCTTGATTTTGATCAGTCCAATCAGGTTCAGCCTGTGGCGGTCACAGGTCTTCTGAGGATGGGCGAACCCAAGGGCGGGTTTTTGCATACCAATAACCCCGTCCTGAAGCGTTGGTATTCGAGGGATGTTCAAGCATTAGCGCTGAGTCAACATTTATTGAAGGTTGCTCCCTTTTTTATAGATGCTCAAGAGGTATCGCCATTAGATCAACGGGCTCCAATAAACCCTGAAGGAGGGGAAGCGCCAGTCATGGGTTTGACCGTGATTCATTTCCCTAATAATCATTTGGTATATGCCTTGACGTGGTTTGCTTTGGCTGGCATGGCGTTATTTGCTATAGCCAAGTCAAGATAAAAGCGCGCCTTCAGGAATTTCAAATACCAGTTACATTAGAGCTTTTCATTGGTTGGTATTTGTTCATGATGGAGTTTACGGGTCTCGAGGCGCTGGCTGGCCGCAAGAATATGCGGCAGTTAATTCAATTGCGGTGGGTGGCTATTCTGGGGCAGGCTGCGATTATCGCTGTCGTCCAGTTTGGCTTGGGCGTTCATCTTCCCTTACCTCCTATGTTGGAGGCATTGGCTTGTTTAGTGGCCTTTAATGTGGCTTGTCAGCTGAGGTGGCACGAGCAACAGTTTGTGGGCAATCGCGAGTTATTTCTATCGCTCCTGGTGGATATTGCCGTACTAACTTTACAGCTCTACTTTAGTGGCGGCATAACCAATCCATTTGTTTTTCTGTATCTCATGCAAATCGTTTTAAGCATGATTTTGTTGAACCTCCGGGCGGCTCTACTTATTCTTGGCATTTCGATTGCTTGTGTGGCGGGCTTGGTGCTTTTCTCCAGGCCGCTAGATATTCCCATGAATCATGATGTGGGGTTTTCAAGCCTGTACATTCAAGGGACGTTAGTTTGCTTTACGCTGAATGCCTTATTACTGGTTTTCTTTATGCACCGTATTCGGTCTAATCTACATGATCGAGATGAAGAAATTAGTAAGATGAACTATCAAGCCGCTGAGGAGCGTCACATTATCCGAATGGCGCTATTGGCCTCGGGTGCTGCCCATGAGCTTGGTACCCCATTAGCCACATTGTCAGTAATTTTGGGCGACTGGCGCCGGATGCCAGAAATTCAGAATAGTTCTGCATTGCAAGAAGATATTGCGGAGATGGAAACGCAGCTGCAGCGCTGCAAGTCCATATTGACTGGGGTGCTGTTGTCAGCAGGAGAGGCTCGCGGGGAATCTTCTCTGAGAACTACTATGAAACTCTTTTTTGATTCACTGGTTCAGGAGTGGAAACAATCGCGCCGCATTACACATTTTGAGTATGTGAATGGCTTTGAGGTTGATGACGTTGAGATGGTTTCGGATACCACTATTAAGCAGATGCTTTTTAATCTCCTGAATAATGCCCTTGATGCTTCTCCAGATTGGGTCAAATTGGAGGTGTTTAAGGAAGATGCATTCCTGAAATTAATCATTACCGATGCCGGTCCTGGCTTTGCGCCTGATATTTTGGCGCAATTTGGAGTGATTTATCAATCTACCAAGGGGCACTTGGGCGGAGGGCTTGGCCTATTTCTCGTCGTGAAGGTTGCCAATGAGCTTGGTGGAACGGTGCGCGTGCATAATCTCCCAGCTGGTGGTGCGCAGGTTTCAGTGCAAATTCCACTGGCATTCATTGAGTTAGAGTAAAGCATGAAATTGAAAGAAGATCGACTGCTGTTAATTGTTGAGGACGACGCGATTTTGTCGCGTACGCTCGGACGCTCTTTTGAGCGACGTGGGTATGAAGTATTGCGCGCTTCTAATATAGAAGACTTGGAAGTCTTGCTCAATCAATATAAGCCTGATTATGCAGTTGTTGACTTAAAGTTAAATAGCGATGCATCAGGATTGGATTGCGTTAAAAAATTGCATGCGCACCATCCAGAAATGTTGATTGTAGTGTTAACGGGGTTTGCTAGTATTGGTACAGCGGTAGAAGCGATTAAATTAGGAGCATGCCAGTACTTAGCGAAACCTTCAAATACCGATGATATTGAAGCGGCTTTTGCACATGTTGCAGGTCAAGATCTTAAGTTTACCGGGCGCCAAACTACTTCAATTAAAACCTTGGAGTGGGAGTACATTCATGAAGTGTTAGCTCAGAGCGGATTTAATGTTTCTGAGGCCGCAAGGCGATTAGGCATGCATCGTAGAACATTAGCTCGCAAGCTGGAGAAAAAGCGTATCCAATAACGGCTGGATACGATGTTTATTCCTTGACCGGTTGAACTGTTACTGCCACATTCAGCGTGTGGTCTGCTCCCCCATGAATCACACCTCGAATGGGCGAGACGTCATAGTAGTCGCGGCCTTGTGCAAGATGGACATAATCTTCCCCTGGGGTGCTGCATCCCCAGCGATTATTGGTTGGATCTAGATCACACCATATGCCGGGTGCAAGTTGTCCGTTGGCATCGATTTTGGGGATGTAAACAGATACCCACGCATGGGAGGCATCCCCGCCAATCATCCGGGCGTGCCCAGGAGGAGGGGTGGTTAAGATGTACCCGCTCATATATTTAGCAGGAAGGCCAATGCTGCGCAAAGATGCAATCAAGATATGAGCAAAGTCTTGGCAGACCCCTTCGCGTTTTGCGAGCGCTTCCAAGGCTGGCGTTCCAATATCAGTACTCTTGCTGACATAGTGAAATTCGCTATAGATACGACGCATTAAGTCAATGGAGGCCTCTAAAATCGGGCGCCCTAGGGTGAAATTGGCTCTTGCAAATTCAGAGAACTCTGGCCTTAGAGCAATAAATGGGGATGTAAAGAGAAATTCTGAGGCGGCATCCCATTGGGTATGTGAATGGTAGCGAAAGTATTCTCGAACCCTCTCCCAGGCAGGGGTAGCTTGTGGCTGCAGATCTGGAAATTGATTTGCTTGCGTCTGAATGCGTGACTTTGCTGAGATTAATAATTGGTGATGGCGATTTTGCAATGAAAAGAAGGTGCAGACATTGCCATAACTATCGATGTTTTCAGCGCTCCAGGCTGGCTTTGGGCTAACTGTAATTTCTGTTTGCAACACAGTTTGAGTGTCTAAGCTGCTTGGTTTAAGGTGGGCGAAATGTTGAGCAATCTCTACGTCTGGATCGTAGGTGTATTCAGTGTCGTGGATAATTTCAAGAAGCATGACAATGGAATTTAAATTTGTACACTGTATTCATTGTGATGAATTAAATTAAAGTAACGCGCGCTAATTTCATCGGATACCCTCCAGGCTGTTTGCGAACAGTTTTGCAGGCAGCTTCTGAGTTCATAAAAGTTTCCAGAATGATCCATCTCAGACAGTACGTTGATATCGTAGTCCTGAAAATTTTTGACACTACGAGTCAGGTCATCGGGGTGTTCGCGATCGGTCCCTGCGAGTTTAGATAATCGAGCCCGCAATGCTTTGCTCACCCAGGCTAAAGAACGTGGGTTCTCATCATCCATGACAAGTAAGCTTAGTAAGGGGATGATCTCGCGGCTTTGTTGATGCTGTGCATGAAATGTGATTGTGCTATCAAAGAGGCTTAGCAGTGCGGTATACCCAGAACCATCGGCATTTGTATTATTGAGTAGGCCCGCCTCAATCGCAGAATCTAGTGCAGTGGTGAGAAAGGAGAGTCGCTCAATGTGACGTCCAATCGCCAAGAGTTGCCAGCCATCGTCACGCGTCATCCGGTCTGTTTGTGCACCAGTAATGGCGGCCAGTGAGCTGCTGGCACGGGCTAAGGCATCAATGGCGAGGGATGATGAAAAGTCTTGGAAGGTTTTGGCTTTCTGACAATTTGATTGAAAGTGTTCAATGCACTGGTTGATGGTGCTCCATTGTTCTGGGGAGAGGCGTTCTCTTACGTTGGATGCGGTGCGCTTCATGGCATTGAGATTGAAGCCGACGCTAGTAGCCGTATCGCTTGCATCGAGTGAGTCAATCAATGTTCTCTCAAAAATACGATGTCGAATATCGCTTTGGTCAAAGTTGCTTGGTACCCCCTCCGGAACTAAGCCATATTGTCGACAAAGGTTTTCTAGCCATAACCATAAAGGTTTGGATGATACATATTCACTATTAATTTTCTCAAGATAGAGCTTGGCAAGACGAAGAACATTCTCGCTGCGCTCAGTGTAACGACCAAACCAGTAGAGGTTTTCGGCTGCACGACTGGTGACAAGTCGTTTGCGCGGAACTACCTCTTTGTGGGATATTGGCTGGCTGACATGATGGTCAACTGCTTCGCTATATTGAGTGGTTTGCACCCACACATCGGCGCTACTGCCGCCACGCTGCATGGATGCAATTCCGGAATCAGTGCTGGCAATGCGAGCAAGCCCGCCAGGTAAAACCTGCCAATCGTGAGAACCATTACTCAAGGCAAATACCCGCAGCATATAAGAATGGGGGGTAATTAAGGAGGCATCATTGAGGTTAAAGGTATTGAGCCAAGTTGGCATTTGTGCCAATGGGATATAGGTTTGAACGGTATGCTCATCCGGCTGTCGGGTGATGCGACCCACCCATTCGTCCAATTGAGTTTGAGATAATTCGCCACCCAGTGTCGATTCATAATTTTGATAGCCAGACCCCTTGGGGTAGGTGGGTTTGATGGCGCTATGCCGCATATTGGGGATGGCCGCTTCTAGCGCAGCTCTTTCACCACACCACCAAGTATCCATTGCAGGAAGTTGAATTTTTTCATTCAGAAAGCGTTCGCTAATGGCAGGCAAAAACCCCAGAAGCGCAGGCGATTCTAAAAAAGCCGAGCCGGGGGCATTAGCTAGTACGACGTTCCCAGCGCGAATGGCTTGCAAGAGCCCGGGGACTCCTAGTGTGGAATCTGATCGTAATTCCAGGGGATCTAAGAATTCATCATCTAAGCGTTTGAGCAATATGTGAACTGGCTCTAAACCACGGACGGTTTTTAAAAATACGCGCTGATCTCTAACTGTTAAATCTCCTCCCTCTACCAGAGTTAAGCCGAGATAACGAGCGAGATAGGCGTGTTCAAAATAGGTTTCGTTGTAAGGGCCTGGCGTTAGTAGGGCGATATGGGCATTAACACCGGCTGGACTTTTTAGTTTTAAGGCATCAATCAGATTTCTATAGGCATTTGCTAGCGGTGCAATCTGCATGCGTTCATATGCCTGAGGGAATTGCCTTGCAATTAAATTACGGTTTTCTAATAAGTACCCCAGCCCGGAGGGGGCTTGGGTCCGTTGAGAGAGAACAGACCATGTTCCATCGGGGGCTCTTGCTAAATCAAAAGCAATAATGTGTAAATATTTTTGCTTATTGAAATTGACTCCATGCATAGAGCGTAAGTAGCCGGGGTGACCGTGTATTAGTGCTGGCGGTATGAGGCCTTCTTTGAGCAAATCTTGGGGGCCATAAATATCGCTCATGATGGCTTCTAGTAGGCGTGCTCGCTGCAGTACGCCAGACTGAATTTCTGCCCATGCCTCTGCGGTAATGATCAGCGGGAATAAATCTACCGACCATGGTCTTTGAGGCCCAAACTCATCGGCATACACATTGTAAGTAATGCCGTTATCCCGCACTTGCCTACTTAACTCTAGCGTGCGTTGATCTAAATCACTCAATCCAGAAGGATCTAGTTGCTCAAAAAATGTTTTCCAGTGGGGGAGTAATGCTGCAGAGTCACCGCGTAATTCATCAAAGTGACCAGGCTTTGCTGGTGGCGCAAGGCGCTCAATATCGTCGATCAGAGTTTTGCTTCTGGGGGGTTCTGGAGGGTTGATTTGATGAGCGTCCACGGCCTTATTATCTCATCGACGCATATCGAGTGTGAATGGGAATTCTCTGCTCGCTGGTAGATCAATATTGGGATTGATGCCCTCAATAATTCCGGGGGTATGCCCCATGCGGAAGAAGCGTGACAAGCGTCGACTTTCTGCTTCATAGGCATTTACTGGGAAGGTGTCGTAATTGCGTCCGCCAGGGTGGGCTACATGGTATTGGCAACCACCAACTGATCGCTTCATCCAGGTATCAATGACATCAAAAACTAAGGGCGCATGAACCCCAATGCTGGGGTGTAGGCTTGAAGGCGGATTCCAGGCTTTGTAGCGTACGCCTGCAACGTATTCTCCAGCCACACCAGTTGGTTGGAGAGGCAAGGGCTCGCCGTTACAAGTAATCGTGAAGCGACTTTGGTTTAAGCCAGTAACCCGAACCTCAATCCGCTCCAGAGATGAGTCAACATAGCGCGCTGTTCCGCCTGCCGTGCTTTCTTCACCCATCACATGCCATGGCTCAAGGCCATTGCGAAGGGTAATTTCAATTCCCATGGTTTGCACTTGACCAATGAGGGGGAAGCGGAATTCCAAATGAGGCGCAAACCATTCTGACTTGAAGTCATATCCGCAGCGTTGCATCTCTTCGATCACATTGTCGAAGTCCATCTTAATAAAGGTGGGTAGCAGGCAGCGATCATGGAGTTCTGTCCCCCAGCGGGTGGCGGGAGCAAGGTAGGGTTCATCCCAAAAGCGCGCAATCAGGGCGCGGATCAGCAATTGCTGCACAATGCTCATGTGTGCATGCGGCGGCATTTCAAATGCGCGAAGCTCAAGCAAGCCCAGGCGACCGGTTTGACTGTCTGGAGAATACATCTTGTCAATGCAAAATTCACTACGGTGCGTGTTTCCAGTAACGTCGATCAAAATATTACGCAATGTTCTGTCTACCAGCCATGGTGGCATGCTTTCACCGTATTTCTTGCGGTTTTCATGAATTTGCTTGAGGGCAATCTCCAGTTCATAAAGCTGGTCGTTGCGAGCCTCGTCGACTCGGGGTGCTTGGCTGGTCGGACCAATAAACATCCCGCTAAAGAGGTAACTTAAGCTAGGGTGGTTATGCCAGTACAAAATTAAACTGGCGAGTAGCTCAGGTTTTCGTAGGAAAGGGCTATCAGTTGGGGTGGCGCCGCCCATCACAAAGTGATTGCCGCCGCCGGTACCAGTGTGACGGCCATCAGTCATAAATTTTTCTGCTGATAAGCGCGATTCAAATGCAGCTTGGTATAAAAATTCAGTATGAGATACCAGCTCATGCCAATTATGGGCGGGATGAATATTAACTTCAATCACTCCTGGGTCGGGAGTAACTTGCAAAACCTTCAGTCGAGGATCCCGGGGAGGCGGATAGCCCTCAATCACAATCTGGAACTGCAATTCTGCTGCCGTAGTCTCCACAGCTTGCAATAGGTTTAGATAGTCTTCTAGACGCGCAAGTGGGGGCATAAAGATGTACAGTGCACCACTTTTCCCGCCGTGTTTATTTTCGGCAGCAGGCCCATTGGCTCTCATCGGGTCACGAGTCTCAACGCACAGGGCAGTGCGGGTGATCCAGGAGGCGGATTCTTGAGAATGTGGATAGCGTACTTCCCCGGCGTTATTGATTGAAGCGCCTTGCCTGTCTGTTGTGTGGGTGTTGAGTGGTTTGGGTTGCGGCAAAACGGGTGCAGCACTTGGCAGAGGGGGTCTTGGGGCAAAAGGATCTTGCTCAATTAAATATGGGTAGTCACCTTTGCTGGTCCAAGGTAGTGAGTCAAGCGGGAGTCGGTACCCCATTGGGGAGTCGCCTGGTAAGAGGTACAGGCGGTCATCCCGGTATAGCCAGGGGCCGGTTGTCCAGTTGGTATCAAAGTAATGAGTGCTTTGATTGGCCTCAATGGGGAGGACATAGCCAATGATTGAATCTAGTTTTTGGGTAAACACGCGCTTTAAGCGGGTACGCTCCATCTCATCATCGAGATTGGACTCAAAGGGGTCTACATTAATGGGTAGTTTTGATTCTCGCCATAAGTAATAAAACACATCCTCATAAGCAGGCTCAATGTAGCGATCTTCTAAACCCAGATTTTTCGATAATGCCCTGATAAATCGATCAGCATCTTTGTTGGTGTAATGAATGGGATCACGTTCATCTGCAAACAATGCAGGGTTACGCCAGATGGGCTGACCATCTGCCCTCCAATATATAGAAAGCGCCCAGCGTGGAAGTTGTTCTCCCGGATACCATTTCCCTTGTCCAAAATGTAAGAAGCCACCATCACCATATTCTTTGCGGAGTTTTTCTACTAAATCAGTGGCGTACCCTCGCTTTGTGGGACCAAGTGCATCCACATTCCATTCGCGCTCATCACGACCATGAATGGATACAAAGGTGGGTTCGCCCCCCATAGTTAAGCGGACATCTTGTACCGCTAATTGTTTGTCTACGGCGTAACCTAGATCAACAATAGCTTGCCATTGGTCTTCGCTGTATGGTTTAGTGACGCGCGGGGATTCGTAAATTCGCGTGACATCCATAGAGTGGTGGAATATCACCTCACATTGGTCAACGCCACCTTCAATGGGGGCAGCCCCAGATGGTTCTGGGGTGCATGCTACCGGAATATGCCCTTCCCCTGCAAATAGGCCGGATGTTGGATCCAGGCCAATCCAGCCAGCACCCGGTAAGTACACTTCACACCATGCATGTAAATCGGTGAAGTCGACTTCGGTGCCGCTGGGCCCATCCAATGCTTTGACATCAGGTTTTAGTTGGATTAAATAGCCCGATACAAAGCGTGCGGCTAAGCCACAAAGACGCAGCAGATTAACCATCAACCATGCCGAGTCTCGGCATGAGCCACTGAGTAAATCCAGTGTTTCATCGGGAGTTTGTACCCCCGGCTCCATGCGGATCAGGTAACCAATATCGCGCTGAATTTGTTGATTGAGTTTTACTAAAAAATCGATTGTGCGCATTTCGCTGCGATCAATCGATTTCAAGTATTTATTCAGGGTTGCATTGCGCATTCTTCCTAAGTAGGGCCGCAACTCTTTTTTAAGATCGGAGTTGTACTTGAATGGATATTGTTCTGCCTCAGGCTCTAAAAAGAAGTCAAAAGGGTTATAAACAGCCATCTCGGTAACAAGATCTACCGTGACTTTAAAGTGAGTTGTTTTTTCCGGAAATACCAAGCGAGCTTGATAGTTGGAGTAGGGGTCTTGTTGCCAGTTAATAAAATGGCCACCAGGCTCAACCTTGAGGGAGTAAGAAAGAATACGACTGCGGCAATGTGGTGCTGGGCGCAAGCGAATCACTTGCGGACCCAGCTTCACTGGATGGTCGTATTCATACTCGGTAACGTGGTGCAAAGAGGCGTGTATAGACATATCTCAAAGTCTATGGGCGCCCCTATCAAGGGGGCTTGAGGCTCGCACAATGTTAGTGCGTAAAAGTGGGGTAAGCCCAATACTGTGCACTACGCATCAAAACGGGGCGTAGGTCCTGGGGTGATGATTTTCTGGGTAATCAGGCGCCATGGGATCACTTTGTTTTAGTCGCCAAATCAAGCAGTTATCCCTGGTGACAATATTGCGCTGAGGTATTCAATAAAATGATCAATACTATATTAATTCGAATTTTGGCTAGGAAAGTGCGGTATTCGAAGTCAATATCCAAAATCAATCTATCTAATGTTCCAGAAAAGGTATAAACATGACTCAATCTAGTCGCCGATATTTTTTGAAGACCTCTGCTGCAGGGGTTATTGCTGCAACAAGTTCGCAGGGTTTTGCACGCACTTCGGATATCTCTCAGAAGACTATTGCAGAAGTAAGGGCTTTAGATGCTGCAGAGCTTCAAAAAACTACTGCTAGTTGGGATGATGGCTTAGCGCACCCCATTCCCTATAAGAACCCTCCAGGTAGAGGGAAGGACAGGGCAATCGTGTTAGGGGGTGGCTCAGAATACATGAGCTCATTTTTGGTGGGTTATTTTCATGCAATGCTCGCTAATGGTATCGATTTGCGCTTGGCTGATATTGTGGTGGGGACATCTGCTGGTGCAGTGCTGGGAAGTGCTTTATTGGGAAGTCGTCTAGACTTATTTTCGGCAGAATTTAATTTGCTAGCCGACTACCCCAAGATTATGGCCAAGCTAGTGCCAACCAAAAAGTTCTCGCCCAGTCAAGAGCGTGTAATGAAAATGGGGCTCAATGCAAAAAATGGTGACCCCGATACGATTCAGGCTATTGGTCATGCTGCGATGGCGGCAAAGTCTATCCCTTCACAAAAGTTTGAAATGAATATGAAGGTTTTTTTGGGTGACATGCAGGACATTCCGTCAAAGATGTACATTACGACAATTGATTGTTATACCGCTGAGCGTTTGGTGATTGCGCCAGACTCTGGCGTATCCGTTACAACAGCATGCGCTGCAAGCGCTTCAGCACCCGGTGTTACTGGGCCAACTTGGGTGAAAGATCGCGTCTGTATGGATGGCAGTATTGGGTCGACCGAAACCCATTGCGATATCGTGGCGGGATCTAAGCGCGCATTGGTGGTTGCTTTGGCAGATACGCTTGAGCAGGAAAAGGCAGGGCTTCGCTTGAATCATTTGCCCAATACGATTTTGCAGGAAGTGAAAGATCTAGAAGCGGGTGGAACCAAGACAAAGTTGGTAGTGGTTGGAATGCTGCCTGGCAGAACAACCATGAGCGTAGTAGATCCTGAGATTATGGAGCCAGCCATCAAATATGGATACGAGCGAGGCATGCAAGATCTGCCCGAGATGAAGAGTTTTTGGGCCTAGATCTGTAATTTGCTTAATAAACTGATGCCATCGAAACTGCTGGCATTGGGATGTCTCAAGAATACTTGTTGGGCAGTCTTTGCGCCGGTATTGATGTGTGCCACAACATTGCAATGGATAATAGCGTTCATATCATTTTTTGCGCTATTTTCGGAGCATTCCTATGGAAATTAAGGTTAACTTTCTCGATAAGCTCCGTCTTGAAGCGAAATTTGATGACTTCACGGTGATTGCCGATCAGCCCATTCGTTACAAGGGCGATGGCTCTGCTCCTGGCCCCTTTGATTATTTTCTTGCATCTTCAGCTCTATGTGCAGCCTATTTTGTGAAATTGTATTGCGATACTCGCAATCTTTCTACTGAACATATCCGCCTCTCACAGAATAATATTGTCGATCCAGAGAATCGTTATCAGCAGATTTTCAAGATTCAAGTGGAATTACCTGCAGAAATTTCTGCTGTAGATCGCCAAGGGATTTTGCGCTCGATTGAGCGTTGTACAGTAAAAAAAGTAGTGCAGGCTGGCCCGCAGTTTGTGATTGAAACCGTAGATAGTTTGGATGGCGATGTGCAGGGTCTATTGGCCTTCCAAGCGGATTCAGGTACCAGTACTTATATTGCGGGTAAAGATTTGCCGCTCGAACAAACGATTGCCAATATGGCTAGTGTGCTCGCGAACTTGGGGATTAAGATAGAAATCGCTTCGTGGCGCAATATTATTCCCAATGTTTGGTCTTTGCATATCCGCGATGCCCATTCTCCGATGTGCTTTACCAATGGCAAGGGGGCTACTAAAGAAAGTGCTCTAGCCTCTGCTTTGGGTGAGTATATTGAGCGATTAAGTAATAATCACTTTTATGCGGGGTCGTTTTGGGGTGAGGAGTTTGCTCATGCAGAGTTTGTCCATTACCCTGATGAGCGTTGGTTCAGGCCCGGACCCAATGATGCATTGCCACCGGAAATTCTAGATGAATATTGCCTAGACATTTATAACCCCGATGGCGAATTGCGTGCCTCACATCTAGTAGATACAAATTCTGGGAATGTAGAGCGGGGTATCTGTTGTTTGCCTTATAGGCGGCATTCAGACGATCAGATTGTTTATTTTCCATCCAATCTAGTTGAGAACTTATATGTCAGTAATGGTATGAGCGCTGGCAATACTTTGGCTGAAGCACAAGTGCAATGCTTATCAGAAATTTTTGAGCGCGCAGTTAAACGCGAAATACTGGAAGGTGAAATAACCTTACCCGATGTGCCCCAGGAAATCCTTGCAAAATATCCCAGTATTTTGGCGGGTATTGAGGGGCTGGAAGAGCAGGGCTTTCCGGTGCTAGTAAAGGACGCATCGCTGGGTGGGGTGTATCCAGTGATGTGTGTTGCCTTAATGAATCCTCGAACTGGTGGTGTGTTTGCCTCCTTTGGTGCGCACCCTAGTTTTGAGGTTGCATTGGAGCGCAGTTTAACGGAGCTCTTGCAAGGCCGTAGCTTTGAGGGTCTCAATGATTTGCCGCAACCTACTTTTGCCACTGAAGCGGTGACCGAGCCGAATAATTTTGTTGAGCACTTTATTGATTCCAGCGGTATTGTGTCTTGGCGCTTCTTTAGCGCAAAAGCAGATCACGAATTTGTTGAGTGGGACTTCTCCAGTCAGGGCGAAGATGCCAATGCGCAAGAGGCTGAAACTTTATTTGGGATTTTGAGAGACATTGGCAAAGAGGCTTATATGGCTATCTATGATGAGCTAGGTGCTATTGCCTGTCGGATTCTCGTCCCAGCTTATTCCGAAGTGTACCCCGTTGAAGATTTAATTTGGGATAACACTAACAAGGCCTTGTTGTTCCGTGCTGATATTTTGCATCTCTTTGAGTTAGATAACGCCAGTTTGGCTGCCTTGCTTGAGCGTTTAGAAAATAATGAGTTAGACGAGTATGGCGACATTGGAACATTGATCGGAGTCGAGTTTGATGAAAATACGACTTGGGGTCAATTAACTGTTTTGGAGTTGAAATTACTCATTCATCTTGCTTTAGGACAATTTGAACAAGCTCAAGAACTGGTTGGCGCCTTTCTGCAGTACAACGACAATACTATTGAGCGGGGGCTGTTCTATCAAGCATTAAATGGAGTCCTGGAGATTTTGTTAAGCGATGATCTGGAGATTGATCACTACATTGTTAATTTCCGTCGAATGTTTGGTGATGATCGGATGGATGCTGTTCTTGGCTCGATAGATGGTAGCGTGCGCTTTTTTGGTTTGACGCCAACAAGCCTGAAGTTAGAGGGTTTAGATAGACACCATCGAATGCTCGATAGTTATCGCAAGCTGCATGCAGCTCGGGCCAAGCATAGTGGCAAGTCGGGAGCCAAATAAATCAATGGCTTAGCTTGTAAATCTAGAAAGAATTTAGATTTAGAGTATGAATGGGCAATGGGCGGTTCTTCAGAGTGGTAGTCCGTTTTTACGCCTTTTTTATACCGTTAGCCTCAAAATGACCTTGTGAAAAACAGAAAATCGATCCTCATCACAGCAAGTCATCCGGTGGCTTTGGGTTTGATTTGTATTGCTCTGGCCTCAATTTTGAGTGTGGTTTGTACGGTGTTATTGGGTGGAGTCGATCTGTCCAATATCGTGATGATCTTTTTGCTCAGCACCTTTTTAATAGCCCTCTCATTGGGTCGTACTGCGGCCATTTTTTCTGCTTTTATCAACGTCGGATTTTTTGATTTCTTTTTTGTTACGCCGCGATTTTCATTCTCGGTCGATGATGGTCAATATGTCATCACATTTTTGGTAATGCTGGTAGTGGGCTTAGTCACGGGGCATCTGACGGCAAAGTTAAAAGAGCAAATTTTGGATGTATCTACTAGGGAAAAGTTGGCTAAAGCATTGCAAAGTCTTTCCCAGGGTCTTTTTAATGCCAAATCGGATGATCAGATTATTCAAGTCGCCAAAGCTGCTTTAGAGACTCCGATGGGCATCTCTATTGAGTTATTTATTGGCGAGAGTCCAGAACAATTGAAAGTATCTCGGTTTGACTCTCAAACGATCGCATGGGCAATGCAAAGTGGATCTCGTATATTTAATGAGGTAGACGAGTTAGATGGTCAGTCCACTATTTTTATTCCGATTCGTTCTGAGTTAAAGACTGTGGGAATTCTGATTGCATCCGATCCTATGCGATCAATTAGGAGATACGGTCGTGATGATATTTTGCAAACTGCCGCTAATTTAATTGCGTTAGCTGTTGGTCAGTTACGCTCGGTTAGGGCTCAAGAGCTAAGTAAGGTAGAAGCCGCTACCGAGCGCTTGAAGAGTGCGATTTTGTCATCCCTTTCGCATGACCTTCGTACGCCTCTTACCACCATGATTGGATTGGCTGAAAACTTGCAAGAGCGCAATCAATCCATGGACGCCGAGAGCAAATCAGATCTCGAAACCATTCGAAGTCAGGGTTTACGCCTTTCTAGCATGATCGGTAATTTGCTAGAGATGGCTAGATTGCAGACACAAGGACCAACGCTTAAAAAAGAATGGCAACCCATAGAGGATGTGATTGGAGCAAGCATTAAGCATTTCTCTGCTTCTTTCCCAGGAAGGGCAGTGAAAACAACCATCGCCAGCAATGTTCCCCCTTTGTATTTTGATGAGGTATTAATAGAGCGTGTATTGTGTAATTTGCTCGAAAATGCTGCCAAGTATTCGATTGCATCCTCGCAGATTGAAGTGAAAGTGGAAAGTGTCGATCCTGTTGTCAGAATTTCGGTTGTGGACTCTGGCCCCGGGTTTTCACAGGACCCCAATCAGCTTTTTAATATGTTTACAAGAGGTTTATCCGATACCAACCAATCTGGCGTGGGATTGGGCTTGGCAATTTGCAAGGAAATTGTGCAGGCTCATGGCGGCTCGATTTCTGCTCATAACAATGAGTCCCGCCCGGGCTCAACCTTGATGTTTACTTTACCCATCTCTGAAAATCCTGGGTTGCCAATATTATGAGTACGGCAATCATCAAAGTGCTGGTGATTGAGGATGATGTAGATATTCTCGGTCTGATGGTTAAGGTGGTTAAGGGCATGGATTTCTTGCCCTTGGAAGCCCAAACAATTTCCAGCGGTATTCAACTAGCTGCACAAGAGAAGCCAGATCTCGTCTTATTGGATTTGGGATTGCCAGATGGTGACGGCATAGAGTTCATTGTGAATTACCGCTCATGGTCAAACAATCCGGTCTTAGTGCTCTCAGCGAGAATGCAGGAGCACGAGAAAGTAAAGGCGCTAGATGCGGGCGCGGATGACTATTTAACTAAGCCATTTGGTACGGCAGAGCTTATGGCCAGAATGCGCGTTCTACTGAGGCGTCAATCCAGGCTGGATAGCAATACGCCGATATTTAGTTTTGGTGACGTTGAGATTGATCTGAGTCTGCGCAAGGTTAGTAAATCCAATATAGAAATCCATTTGAGTCCAATTGAGTATCAATTACTGAATATTTTATTGACCAGTAATGGGAAGGTGGTTACACACCGTCAACTGCTCAAAGAGATTTGGGGTGGTCAACACACTGAAGATAACCACTATCTTCGAATTTATATGGGGCACCTTCGTCAGAAGCTTGAAGATGACCCCGCTCAGCCAAAGTTTTTATTAACCGAAACGGGCGTAGGGTATCGCCTTGATATTTAACTAGATAACACAGAGGACGCGATGGAAAAGATCATTAATTTTTTTAGAGGTAAAGCGCTTGATCCCATGGATCCCAAAACACGTCATGCCATTGCCATTATTCCCTTGCTGGCTTGGGTTGGTTTGGGAGCTGACGGTCTATCCTCCTCTTGCTACGGTCCTGAAGAGGCCTTTTTGGCCTTAGGCAGCAATCACAATATGGCTCTGTTCTTAGCGCTGGCGACTGCCATCACTGTGTTCATCATTGCCTTGGGTTACAACCAAATTATTGAGCTCTTCCCAACGGGTGGCGGCGGTTACCGTGTCGCCACGGCTTTGCTGGGGGCTAAAGCAGGCTTGATTTCTGGTTCGGCGCTACTGGTAGATTATGTGCTGACAATTGCCATCTCTCTGGCAAGTGGTGTCGATGCCGCATTTAGCTTGGTTCCCCCCGAGTATCAAGACTATAAATTGGTGATTGAATTAGGGTTGGTTGTTTTCCTCATCTTTTTAAATTTCCGTGGCATTAAAGAATCCATTCTCATACTCTTGCCAATATTTTTAGGGTTTTGTATTACTCATGCCATCCTGATTGTTTATGGTATTGGGGTGCACGCACCAGAGTTGGGCCATCTTTGGCCGAATGCCATTTCTGAGGCGAATGCCTTGGGCTCTAATCTTGGTTGGATTATGGTGGCCTCACTTTTCCTGAAGGCTTACTCCTTGGGTGGCGGTACCTACACAGGCTTGGAGGCGGTATCCAATAACGTAAATACACTTGCTGAGCCACGCGTTCCCCATGGCAAGCGAACTATGTGGTACTTGGCATTCTCTCTCGCGATTACTGCCGGCGGAATTATTTTGCTCTATATGCTTTGGGGTGCAGAGAAGGTTGATGGTCAAACACTCAATGCCACTGCTTTCGGTGCAATCATTAATCACTTAAATCCCAATGGTGGTGGCGTTAATGATGTTGCTTTGGCGGTAGTGCTTTTATTGGAGGCGGGATTATTGTTTGTGGCAGCACAAACTGGTTTTCTGGATGGCCCAACAGTGCTGTCAAATATGGCTGCTGATTATTGGGTGCCAAGACAGTTCCGGGAGCTTTCTAGTCGCCTAGTAAGGCAAAACGGAATTTTGGTAATGGGCATTGCCGCCTTCTTGATCTTGATTTTTACTGGTGGATCAGTAGCAACCCTGGTCGTTCTTTATAGTATTAACGTGTTTTTGACCTTTAGTTTGTCTTTGTTTGGAATGTCCGTCTACTGGGTAAAGCATAGTAAAGACAAAGGATGGTTTAAGCACTTCATGCTGAGCGCATTGGGATTCTTAGTGACTATCTCAATATTAATGATCACCATTACTGAAAAATTATTTGAGGGTGGCTGGCTGACTATCTTGGTAACCAGCATTGTGATTGTGCTCTGCATTCTGACTAGAAAGCACTATGAGGCATTTAGAGCTGAGTTGTCGAAGGCCGATGAAGCGTTTCCTGACCTGTTGGTGGATAAGACTGTAACCCCTTTGCGGCCTGACCCTTCAAAACCAGCCGCCATTATTTTGGTTAGTCGTCATCGCGGCGCAAGTATGCATGCCTTGATGTGGGCGATGCGACTCTTTCCGCATTACAAGAATTATGTCTTCTTGGCAGTTGGTGAAGTTGATGCCACAAGTTACGATGGCCACCAAAAGATGGAAGGGTTGCGTGAAGAAATGCAAAAGTCAATGTCTTACTATATTGAGTTCTGCAATCAACATGGTTTAGCTGCGACTTCAAAAATTGCTTTTGGAACTGATCCTGTGAAGGAGTTCATTAAGATTACTAATGAAGCTTATGTTGAGTTCCCGAATGAAAGTATTACGTTTGCGAGTAAGCTGCTATTTGCCAAAACAAACTTCTTTACAAAATTTTTGCATAACCAAACTCCACTGGAAATTCAAGAACAGTTGCATTTCACTGGGCGCCAAATGATCCTATTGCCAATGCGAGTGGGTTGATACGGCTTAAACTTTCCTGACTTTGGCCACCTTCGGGTGGCCTTTTTTCTGGATGGTGTTGAGCTATTTAGGCTAAATCTTTGAGAACTTGCGCCTCAATCGAGCCCCACTCGTCATCCGTAAATAGGCGCGAACGAGTGTGAAATGCCTTCCCTGTATTGCCTTCTAAGGAGAAAGTTCCGCCTTGGCCATCAATCACATCCAGAATGAGCTGGGTATGTTTCCAGTATTCATACTGGAGCTTCCCTATATAAAATGGCACGCCTCCCACTTCTCCCAGTTGAATGTCATAGGGCCCGATTGTGAGATCTGTGGGAAGGTAACAATTGGCAGCGCTGTTATCACAGCAACCACCGGATTGATGAAATAGGATCTCGCCATACTCCGCTTGGAGTTGCGCGATCAGTGCAAGCGCTGCGTCCGTAGCAATAACTCTTTCAACCATATTTCATCCTCTGTGAATTTTTGGGGAAAAAAAGGGCGGATGAGTCCGCCCTTGTAATGGACCAGATGCTGATGAGTTAGAAGAAACCAAGTTTAGTCTCGCTATAGCTTACCAAGAGATTCTTGGTTTGCTGATAGTGATCCAACATGACTTTATGGGTTTCGCGACCAATGCCCGATTCTTTGTAGCCACCAAATGCGGCATGTGCAGGGTAAGCATGGTAGCAATTCGTCCAAACACGGCCAGCCTTAATAGCGCGACCCATGCGATAGGCTACGTTGCCATTGCGACTCCAAACACCGGCCCCTAAGCCATACAAGGTGTCATTGGCAATCTCCAAAGCTTCTGCTTCATCTTTGAAGGTGGTGACTGCTAACACTGGCCCAAAAATTTCTTCTTGGAAGATGCGCATTTTGTTGTGACCTTTAAAGAGGGTGGGCTGCACATAGTAGCCACCTTCTAGCTCCCCGCCTAAATGGGCTTGTGAGCCGCCCGCCAATACTTCGGCACCTTCTTGTTTTCCCAAGTCTAGGTAGGACAAAATTTTGGTCAGCTGTTCTTTGGAGGCCTGTGCCCCCATCATGCTGTCAGAGTCTAGTGGATTAGCATGCTTAATGGCGGCAACGCGTTTCAGGACTTTTTCCATGAACTTGTCATAGATGCTTTCTTGAATTAATGCTCTCGATGGGCAGGTGCAAACTTCACCTTGATTAAATGCAAATAAAACCAAGCCCTCAATTGCTTTATCTAAGAACCCATCATCTTGATCCATGACATCGGCAAAGAAAATGTTGGGGGATTTGCCGCCTAGCTCTAGAGTGGCTGGAATTAAGTTATTGGCAGCAGCTTGGGCAATCACGCGACCAGTAGAGGTGGAGCCGGTAAATGCAATTTTGGCAATTCGCTTGCTAGTGGCTAATGGCATCCCAGCTTCACGACCAAAGCCATTGACGATATTGAGAACACCTGGTGGCAAAAGATCGGCAATGATTTCAACCAAAATCAAAATCGAGATAGGAGTTGATTCTGCTGGTTTTAAGACGACGCAATTGCCGGCGGCTAATGCTGGAGCAAGTTTCCACGCTGCCATCAAAATAGGGAAGTTCCAGGGAATAATTTGGCCGACTACACCTAGTGGCTCGTGATAGTGATACGCTACCGACGTCTCGTCTATTTGAGACAGCGCCCCTTCTTGAGCGCGAATGCAGCCAGCAAAATAGCGGAAGTGGTCAACCGTTAATGGGATATCAGCATTAAGCGTTTCGCGAATCGCCTTGCCGTTGTCTACGGTTTCAGCGTATGCCAAGAGTTCTAAATTCGCTTCAATACGATCAGCAATTTTGAGTAGGATATTGGCGCGATCGGCGGCTGCTGTTTTGCCCCAAGCATCTGCTGCTTTATGGGCGGCATCCAAAGCCAACTCAATATCATCAGCTCCCGAGCGCGCTGCTTTGGTATAGACCTTCCCTGAAATAGGGGTAATGACATCAAAGTATTCGCCTTTAACGGGGGCAGTCCATTTGCCACCAATAAAGTTATCGTACTGGGATTTGTATTGAATTTTTGCGCCTGCAGCGCCGGGTGCTGAATAGATCAAAGTGTTCTCCTAACGGGGTTTATGAATCACGCCACCATGACTCGAAGACGGTGGCGTTTGATGCACTGTCATCCAGTACTCAGACAGAATCAATCAAATGCAGTGCAGCAATTAATGAATTATCAAAATTCACATCAAAATGAGGGTATTTCCTAGTCTTTCTGGTGGCTAACTGTTCATTTATGTGACAACCTGTTAATCCAGTTATCCATCAGGGTTATGCCTCATCTGTTGTGAAGCATTTTTTACTATAGTTAGCATTCAACTCCAATTGAGTTTCTTATGAATGCATTGAATCTACGTGATATCCGAAAGAGCTGGTTGCTTCATGGCAATCTGCCTGCAGGAAATTTGGAGGCGGCACTCGGCGGAACTGTTTACCGTTCATGGCAACGGTGTTTACAGTCTGGTCTTGAAGCCTATCAAAAATGCGTGCCCGATAATATTTTGGATGGCGATATCCTCAAGTCCAGAATAGAGCAGCGTCATGAATTGATTGCATTGGCTAAACCAACCATGAATTATTTACATGGCTTGATGTTAGGCAGCGGCGGCGTGATCCTATTGAGTGATCATCAGGGGGTGATTGTTCATGCGGTTGGAGATTCACAATTTGTATCAAAGGCAGACCGAGTTCTGCTCAAGACGGGCGCATCGTGGTTAGAAAAACATCGTGGTACGAATGCGATTGGAACGGCGTTAATTGAGAGAGCGGCGGTATCAGTAAATGGCTCCGAACATTTTCTGGAGGGCAATGGTTTTTTAAGCTGTACAGCCGCTCCGATCTTTCAGCCGGATGGAATGATTGGTGGCGTCTTGGATATCTCCACCGATAAGAATGCATATCACCCCCATACTACTGGGTTGGTAAAGGCGACAGTCCACTCTCTGGAGAAGCAATTATTTGCCGCAAAGCAATCCCAGTACGCTTTGGTTTTGAAGGTGCATGGCACTCCTGAGGGTATTGGGTCAATGGGTGAGGGGGTGATTGGCTTAGATGAGGCTGGGCTAGTAATTGGCATAGATCGTGTCGCTCTATCTTTATTAGAAATTAATGCTATTGATATTGGGCAGGTAAAAATATCGCAATTGATTGAGTTGTCTTTGAGTCAACTTTATGATTGCGCCAAAAAGAATGCAGTCAAGATCTACAAGAGTAAAACGCATCATTTCAAACCATTCTTTTTTACGGTTTCGCAAAACATATCCTATCGCCCCTCTTTTTGCGCTGAGACTGCGGCAGCAAGTGAAAGTAGCGGTGATGCCGATTTTGAGTCTAGAGACTTAAAGCAATTCTCCAAACTCGCCATTCAAAAAACATTAGAAAAAACAAATGGCAATATTAGCTTGGCGGCAAAGTTGCTCGGCATCAGCAGAAATACCTTATATCGCTATATTAAGAATTAATTCTTCGTTGGATTGAATATCTTCTCGGTCGAGAATACTCGCCGTCGTCTACCTCCAGTACATTGATGCCCCAATATTTTTGATCTAGGTCAATGGGCATATTCAGGTTTATCCCATACTGAAAACGGTAAGGCTTGTATTTCTACTTTTCCTCAGAATTGGGATTTTATGAAGCAGTTGGTCAGCGCTATCTTTGTTGCAGTCGGCATTGTTTATAGTTTTCAGTCGCTAGCGGGACAAGAGTTATCGCTTGTGAGGGGTTCTGTAGAGCGCGGTAGCTACCTGGCCCATCTTGGAGACTGCGTCGCTTGCCATACCAATAGGGAGGGCAAACCATTGGCTGGAGGACTCGAGTTGAAGACGCCTTTTGGTGTACTGTATTCAACTAACATCACGCCAGATAAAAAGACTGGTATTGGCTCTTACACTTTTGAGCAGTTTGATCGCGCCATGCGAACAGGGGTAGCCGCTGATGGGCATCACTTGTATCCCGCTATGCCCTATCCATCCTATTCGAAAATCACTGATGCAGATATGCATGATCTTTATCAGTATTTAATGGTTGGGGTTGAGCCAGTAAATAGCAGCAATCTTCCTAGCCAAATGAAGTGGCCTTTTAGCATGCGCTGGAGTCTTGGTTTTTGGAATGTTTTATTTGGCGGGGGGAAGCCATATGCGCCGGCGCCCAATCAATCTGCGGAATGGAATCGTGGAGCATATATTGTTCAAGGGCTTGGGCATTGTGGCGCCTGTCACACCCCCAGGGGATTGCTGTTCCAAGAAAAAGCCATGAGTCAAGAGGGGTGGAGCGGCACATACTTTCTTGCAGGCTCTACAGTTGATAACTGGCATGCAGTCAACCTCCGAAATCTATGGACTAATCCGGAGATAGTTGCTTTTTTAAAAACAGGAAGAAATCAGCATGCCACTGCTTACGGCACGATGACTGAGGTAATTGGGCTTAGCACGCAACATTTTACGGACAATGATTTGAATGCTATTGCAGACTACCTTAAGTCCCTTAAAAACGATGAGGCACCTAGACCTCAGGGGTTGGCCTCTGGCGCTGGTGATCCGTTATACCAAACAACTGCTGGGTTGACTTATATTCAATTCTGTTCCACTTGCCATCGGGATGATGGCAAGGGGGTTCCTGGTTTGTTTCCGCCTCTCGCTGGTAATAAATCTATTTTGTCGGAAGATCCCACCTCAGTCATACATGTTGTCTTAAGTGGTTGGAATTCTGCAGCAACTGCAACACATTCTCGGGTGGTTGGAATGCCTGAATATGCTACTTTGAGCAATCAAGAATTAGCGGGTGTGATTTCATTGATTCGGAATAATTGGGGTAATCGCAGTCCCGCAGTGAGTGCATCGCAAGTTAAAGCAGTTCGCGAAGAGATTCGCTTTGAGGGACGCCCATCTATAATTTTCAATACTCCGCGTTTTGCCAGCATGCTAGGACAGTCCAATGCCAGGCAGTTAGTTTATGGAATGCGCTTGATGTCTGAAACGGGCACATTGCTTCCTGAGAATGTTGGCAATACATTAAATTGCAGCAGTTGTCATACCAATGCCGGTACGGTTGCATTTGCCTCCCCATTTGTTGGTGTAGCTGCGCAATTTCCAAGTTACGCACCGCGGGCTGGGAAGGTCATCGATTTAGCGGAAAGAATTAATGGCTGTTTTAGGAGGTCCATGAATGGCAAGCCACTTGCAAAAGATTCTGCTGAAATGCAAGCGATGCTGGCTTATATGAACTGGGTTAATGGACCCTACCAGAAGGGTGACGCAATTCCAGGGCGTGGCGTCGGAAAAATTGATAAAACTCTATTGCCCAATGTTGATCGCGGAAGGAAAGTCTACCAATCACAATGTGCCATTTGCCATGGCGCTAATGGAGAGGGTGTAAAGATGGCAAATGGCAGCTATGTCTTTCCCATGGTGTGGGGCGAAGAATCTTTTAACCTAGGGGCAGGCATGGCCCGTACGTTTACTGCCGCGGCATTTATTAAGCAAAATATGCCAATGGGCCACAATACGCATTTTCCACTGGGGCAAGGCGCAACCTTAACTGACCAAGAAGCAATCGATGTAGCCCAGTTTTTTACCCATATGAGTAGGCCTGATTTTGTCGATAAGGCGAAAGACTGGCCAAATGGTGAAAAGCCCAAGGACGCCAGGTATTAGCTTGCCCAAACTAAAGGCGTTAGTTAGCCTATACTTTTGACTTTGTGAAGGTGACAAATTCTTGAGTATGAAAAGCCTGTGAAAACTATTGAGATTAGAAGCGCTTGGCAGGGTAATAGTGATTGCCTCTCTTGTTCTATTAGGAGTTCGGCCTTATTTGCTGAGTTAAATGAGGAGGACTTTGCCAAAATTCACCTGCCCATTGATGATCTGAGGCATGAGGCAAATTCTGAAATTTATTCTCAGGGCGCTTTAGCTTCGCACCTATTTACCCTGCGCGAAGGCTATATCAAGCTGTTGCATTTAAATTTAGATGGCTCTAGCAGAATAGTGCGCTTGGTGACCCCGGGCGATTTATTCGGTATGGAGGCCTTATTAGGAGAGCAGTATTCTCACTCCGCCGCCGCCCTAACCAATATTCATCTTTGCCGAATTCCAAAAGATATTATTTCTAATCTTGGTGAGCAGTCACCAAGATTGCATCGGCAGATAGTGAAGAAATGGGGTGAAGCCTTATCTCAGTCTGAGTCTTGGTTTTCTGAGATTAATACCGGCAGAATTGAAGTGAGGTTGGCGCGATTTTTTCTTAAATTGGCTAAACCCTCTGGGGTTTCAGCAATTGCTCCTGTTTTCAAGCGCGAAGATATGGGTTTAATGATGGATGTTAAGCTTGAAACCATTAGTCGAGCTTTGGCTTCGATGGCTGAGCAAGGTTTGATTTCAAATATCACCCGTCTATCCGTTCAAATCCCCAATCTAAAGTCCTTAGCCGAGTTTGCCGCAAAAGGGCTCTAAGCTATCTCCGAAGCATCTTTTGTTGATGCAAGGGGTTTTAATTGTGGCTGGGCCTCCAATATAAGGATCAGTAAGGGTTTATTTCTAGTGACATTCCTTCCTTGGGGAATACATTGGTAGGGTGTTCTAGGACAATTGTAAGGAGGGCTCGCATGAATTCAGAAACTTTTCTAACGCGACGAAAACTGATTGCGGCGGCAATGGCTGGTGGAGCCAGTTCTTTGTTCCCGTCATGGGCTTTAGCGGCCGAAACAGTCACCTTGCCATTTGCGTACGGGGAGCGCGATCTCATGACGTTTCCCGGGAAAAAACCAATGATTGTGTTGACTTCCCGGCCGCCACAACTAGAGACACCATTTAAATACTATGACAACCATGTGATTACCCCGAATGACGAATTCTTTGTCAGGTACCACATGGCAGGCATACCAACAACGATTGATCCTGCTACTTATAGGTTGAAAATTGGTGGTAATGTTGCTAAGCCCTTAGAAATTTCCTTGACTGATTTAAAGAAGAACTTTCCTTCACAACGTATTGTGGCAGTGAATCAGTGCTCTGGAAACAGTCGGGGATTTTTTGAGCCTCGGGTAAACGGTGGTCAGCTCGGCAATGGCGCCATGGGAAATGCCGTGTGGGTTGGTGTGGCGTTGAAGGATATTTTGAATGCGGCAAGCCCCGGAAAGGGTGCAAAGCAGGTGACCTTTAATGGTCTAGATCATCCAGTGTTGCCAAGCGATGCCGACTTTGTAAAAGCTCTGGATATTGATCACGCCATGGACGGTGATGTCATGGTGGCCTACCAAATGAATGGTACGGACATTCCTTTTTTAAATGGTTACCCCATTAAATTGGTTGTACCTGGCTACTATGGAACCTATTGGGTTAAGCACTTAAGTGAAATTAACGTGGTAGATGACGTTTTTAATGGGTACTGGATGAATCCAGCCTACCGTATTCCTGACAATGATTGCAGTTGTGTGCAGCCGGGAACTACCCCTTCAAAAACCATCCCGATTAACAGGCTTACGATTCGCTCTTTTATTACTAACCTGGCTGATGGTAGCGTGGTTACAGCAGGGAGGCCCACATTAGCTCGGGGCATTGCTTTTGATTCTGGGTACGGAATTAAAAAAGTTTTGTTCTCCCAAGATAATGGTCAAAGTTGGGTTGAGGCTAGACTGGGCGAAGATCTCGGCCGCTTTTCTTTTAGGGAGTGGCGTGCCGAATTTACACCCAAGAAAAAGGGAGCTCTTGACCTCCGAGTAAGGGCTTTTAATCATGCCGGAGAAGTGCAACCCATGACGGCAACCTGGAATCCCGGAGGCTATATGCGTAATGTAGTTGAGACCGTAAAAATTACTGCGGCGTAAGGAAAAGCAGATGAAAAAAATTACTCTTGGTTTTTTTGCCCTCATTGCCCAGATAAGCTATGCCAATACGATTGAGCTTCCAGCCGATACGGTTCAATGGCGGCCTTCACCGCTGCCAGGGTATCAGTTGGTTTTGCAAAAATGTTCCGCATGTCACTCGGCCCACTATGCTGAATATCAGCCTCCCAGTACTGGACTAGCCTATTGGAATGCTCAAGTGTTGCGCATGAAAAATGTCTTTAAAGCCCCGGTAACCGATGAGGATGTGCCAGTGATTGTGGAGTACCTCAATGCAAGCTATGGGAAGAATAGAAAATAGGGTGACATCCCCGCATGATTGGGTTGCCCTTTTGATATCTCCTGCTAGATTGCTTGTTTAAACAAAAAAAAAGGGGGGTGAAATCCCTTTCTATGGTTCCTGACCCCTTTTTTTGACCCTCTATTGCGGTATTTTGTGAATTTGTTGCTTTGCAACAAAAATTGCTTGCCATTCTCTCTAGGGCTTACTAAAATGGTGCATCGCAACAAATTAAACCCATTTTTAAGTAAGGAAAAGAATATGTCACAAGCTCTATTAAATGAACAACTCGCCCAAGCTCAAGCAAAGGCTGTTGAAAACGCAAAACATTTAGCCCAAGTGGCTGTTGAAAGTGCTCAAGAATTGGCTGAAATCAATCAAGCTGCCGCTAAAGATGCTTTAGCTGCTGCTCAAGAGGCTAGCGCTCAATTATTGGCAATTAAGGATCCGCAACAGTTGGCTAAGTTGGTTCAGCCAGAATCTGCGCAAGAAGCTGCCAAGTATGCTGCTGCATATCAAGCTAAAGTAAACAAAGTAGTACGCAACGGCAATAAACAAGTTGCTCAAGTAGTTGATGCTTCTATTGATGATGCTCGCGATGATTTGGTGAAGTTTGTTAAGGAAGCCACTAAGACCGCTCCTGCTGGTTCTGAGGCATTCGTGTCTGCATTTAAAACTGCATTTGAAACATCGCTTCAACAGTTTGATCAAGCTCGTGCTACTGCAACGGATGCATTTGCAAATTTTGAAAAGAGTGTTGATGCTGCATTGGCCAATATTCAAGGTCAATACAGTGTCGCTAAGCCAGCTGCTAAGACCCGCAAAGCTGCTTAATTCGTTTTAACCGCATTAGCAGAAACCGCCTTCGGGCGGTTTTTTGTTTGTCAGGTTGCGCACAGAGAATTTGGCACCAATGCACAATCGTGCCTTAAACTGGAACCGTTGCCAATCAAACACCTTTCCTGGAGATGACATTGCAAAACACCGAACTCCCACTCATTGAGGATATCCGGTTGCTGGGAAAAATATTGGGTGATGTGATTCGCGAGCAAGAGGGTGTTGAGGTCTATCAGCTCATCGAGACAGTGCGAAAGCTCTCTGTCGCCTTTCATCGCGATACCAATCAAAAGGCCAATCAAGAACTCAAAAAATTACTTAAGGGCTTGAGTGCGCCGGTTGCAATGAAGGTGTTGCGAGCATTTACCTACTTTAGTCATCTAGCGAACTTGGCAGAAGATAGACACCATATTCGCCGTAGAATCTTTTATGAGCGCAAGGGCAGTCTTCAGTCTGGTAGCTTGCCCTTGGCAATCGAGCGTCTACATCGCTCCAAAATTAGCAATGAGCAGATCTCTGCATTGCTTGCCAAAAGCTATGTATCGCCAGTGCTCACGGCCCATCCCACAGAAGTTCAGCGCACTAGCATTCTGGAGGCTGAGCGCGATATTGCCAATTTGCTGACTGCACGCGACCAGATTAAAGAGTCCTCCAAGGCCAGCAATCCCACTAAGGACGTATTGCTGGTTAAAGAGCTCGCGGTCAATGAGGAGCAAATTCGTGCACGGGTCTTGCAACTTTGGAATACGCGTTTACTGCGCTTTACTAAGCTAACAGTAGCTGATGAGATTGAAAATTCATTAACGTACTACGAGACAACCTTCTTAAGACAGATTCCAAAAATCTATGCTCAGCTAGAAAATGAGCTCGATGGTGCCTCGGTTGCTAGTTTTCTCAAGATGGGGCAGTGGATTGGTGGTGATCGGGATGGTAATCCGAATGTTAGCGCCCAGACTCTTGAGTATGCTATTTCACGGCAAGCGGAAATGGTGTTGCGCTATTACTTAACCGAGGTCAATGATTTAGGTCGCGAGTTATCGGTTTCTGCTTTGCTACTTCCATTTCCAAAGAAGATGCAGGCCTTAGCCCAAGCCTCTCCGGATGGCAACGAGCATCGTCAAGATGAGCCTTATCGTCGGGCGCTCACCGGCATATATTCTCGGTTGGCTGCAACCCTAAAGATTTTGACGGGGGCGGATGCCGCCCGGCATGCGGTGCCTCCACAAAATCCATACGCCACTGCAGAACAATTTTTAGCAGACCTCAAAACAATTGAAATCTCTTTAATCTCCCAAGGGGCTAAAGCACTAGCGGATCGGCGTTTGCATGGATTAATTAGGGCAGTTGAGGTATTTGGGTTTCATTTGGCTACGATTGATTTGCGCCAAAGCTCTGATATGCATGAAACCGTCCTGGACGAGTTGTTCCGCGCTGCGCTGGTTCACAAGAACTATTCCAGCCTGAGTGAAGATCAAAAGCAAACATTATTGTTAGGTTTGTTGAAAGATCCAAGGCCGCTACGCGTGGTGGGTCACGAGTACTCAGATTTTGCGATCTCGGAGTTGGCTATTTTTGAGATGGCAAAAAAGGTCCGTCACCTATTTGGTAAGAATGCGATTCGTCATTACATCATTAGCCATACTGAAACGGTCAGCGATTTACTAGAAGTGATGTTGCTGCAAAAAGAAGTGGGCTTATTGCAAGGTTCGCTCGGTAAAAAGGTGATCGCCGATTTAATCGTGGTGCCTTTGTTTGAAACGATTGAGGATTTACGGCATGCTGCCCCTATCATGCGCGATTTGTATGCCTTGCCAGGCATTCTTGATTTGGTCAAGCGCTCAGGATCTGAGCAAGACATCATGCTGGGCTACTCTGATTCGAATAAGGATGGTGGGATTGTTACGAGCAATTGGGAGTTATATTGCGCAGAAATTGCTTTGGTCGAGGTGTTTGCACCACTAGAAGCCGAGCATGGTGTGAAGTTGCGCCTGTTCCATGGTCGAGGGGGCACGGTAGGCCGTGGCGGTGGCCCTAGCTATGAAGCTATCTTGGCTCAACCACCCGGTACGGTGAGAGGTCAAATCCGACTAACCGAGCAAGGAGAGGTTATTGGCTCTAAGTATGCCAATCCCGAGATTGGTAGAAGAAATCTTGAGACCTTAGTGGCAGCGACCTTAGAAGCCACCTTATTAAAGCCTACCAAAGCTGCTGGAAAAGCATTTTTGGAGGCGGCAGCCAAATTATCGCAATCAAGTATGGATGCGTATCGTAGCTTGGTCTATGAGACACCGGGCTTTGCGGAGTTCTTTTTTGCTGCCACCCCGATTGGGGAGATTGCCAAACTCAATATTGGCTCACGACCAGCTAGTCGCAAACCCAGTCAGAAAATTGAGGACCTACGGGCAATCCCCTGGGGATTTAGTTGGGGTCAATGTCGCCTGACGCTTCCCGGCTGGTATGGTTTTGGCTCCGCAGTTGAGATATTTTTGAGCTGTGCTCAGCCTGCGGATAAAAAAGCGGCCCTGAGCCTATTGCAGAAGATGTATAGGGAGTGGCCATTTTTTAGGACTTTGCTTTCTAACATTGATATGACAATTGCCAAGAGTGATTTGGCTTTGGCGTCTCGTTATAGCGAGTTAGTTTCTAATGTTGCCTTGCGCAAAAAGATTTTTGGGAAAATTGAAGCAGAATGGAATAAAACTGTTTTTGCGCTAAATGCCATTACCGGAGAAAAAGTGCGCTTAGCAAGCAATCCCGCACTCGCAAGATCTATTCGTAACCGTTTTCCATATATTGATCCGCTTCACCATTTGCAAGTTGAATTGGTGCGTCGCTATCGCTTGGATCAGAGTGATGAGCGCGTAGAGCGCGGGGTGCATATAGCTATCAATGGTATTGCAGCAGGTTTGCGGAACACTGGTTAATATTGAGGCTATAGATTTTGCTAATGTGCGGGTGTCGTATAACGGCTATTACCCTAGCTTCCCAAGCTAGAGACGAGGGTTCGACTCCCTTCACCCGCTCCAGTGTGCAATGGGGTTAGTTGTAGCGAGTATGGAAGTGATGCAATCTCATCAGAGATAAAAATAGTAATGTTTACTTGAAGGAATATATGTTGTTATTTGATCGCTATACCTTAGGTGGTATTGAGTTGGCTAATCGGGTTGTCATGGCGCCTATGACGCGCAATAGAGCTACTGAGCAAAACACACCCAATGCATTGATGGCGCAATATTATGGCCAGCGTTCGGGTGCAGGTTTAATTATTAGCGAAGGCGTTTCTCCGTCACCTAATGGTGTGGGTTATGCTCGGATCCCAGGTTTGTTTAATGAAGCGCAGATTGCCGGTTGGAAATTAGTGACTGATGCCGTTCATGCTAAGGGTGGGAGAATATATGCGCAGCTCATGCATACCGGCCGCGTATCACATCAAGATAATTTGCCGTCTGGAGCAAGGGTTGTAGGACCTTGTGCTGAGGTGTGCCCTGGGGAAATCTGGGTTGATCAGAGCGGCAATATGCAGACTCATACCTTGCCCCATGCGTTAACTGAAGTTGAGATTAAAGGGGTGGTGCATGAGTATGCCAATGCGGCAAAGCTAGCCATCCAGGCTGGTTTTGATGGGATTGAGCTTCATGCTGCTAATGGATATTTAATGGAGCAGTTTCTCAATCCGCTGATTAATAAACGCACTGATGGGTATGGCGTAAACATTGCTGGTCGTAACCGCTTTGTGATTGAAGTTGCGGATGCTTGTATTAAAGCAATTGGACCTAATAAGGTTGGCATTCGGATTTCTCCGCAAGGCGTTTTTAATGGCACTGGGGATTTTCCAGATTTAGAGCCTCAGTTTTTATCACTGACGCGCCATTTATCGGAAATGGGCCTGGTTTATCTCCACTTGGTAGATCACTCTGCGATGGGAGCTCCCCCGGTGTCGACTGAGCTTAAAAAGAAAATTCGTGAAGCGTTTGCTGGGACCTATATTGCCGTGGGTGGTTTTACAGCGGAGTCTGCTGAAAAGGCATTGCAATCGAACGAGGCGGATTTGATTGCCTTTGGCCGTCCCTTTATCTCCAACCCCGATCTCGTCGAAAAGCTAAAAACGGGTGCCAAATTAACTGATCCTGATATGAGTACGTTTTACACATCTGGAGAACAAGGTTACACGGACTATTAACATTCAGTTTGTATAAGCTAGAAAAGGAAAATGGGTGAGCGCGTGTTTTGAATGCGGTCAGTGCTGCCAATACTTTCGGGTTAGTTTTTATCATGCTGAAGTTGATGGCAACGGGCTAGGCGTGGTACCGGAGAGTATGGTTACCCAGCTTTCTCCGCACTTGGTTTGCATGAAAGGCACTGAGCTTGGTGGCGGTAAATGCGTAGCCTTAGCCTATTCTTCTGCCGAAGGGTATCGTTGTTCGATCTACGAAAAGCGCCCCACCCCTTGTCGTGAATTTAACATCGTTAATGATGATGGACAGATAAATCCAGATTGCCAGAAATTGAGAGCATCTATTGGGCTTCCAGTCGTTTCTGTAGATAGCAAGGCGGGGAGCTAAGAAACCAAACCATCAGGCTTGATCGATTCGGCTGATGAAGGAACTTCAAGAATTGATACCAATCGTTGATATTCGAATTAGAATGAGACGTGATGGAATTAGCCAATCAAACTTTTTATCTTACGGGACTGATTGTTCTATTGGGATTAATGGCGGGATTTTTTTCGCGCCATGAAAGTCATCGGGCTACAAAGTACATCTTCTACTGGCCTTTAGGAATTCTATTTCTCGCTATATCGATGGCAGCATTTTTTGCTGCATCATGGGGTGGTCAAATTTTCCTCGGTATTGCGAATATCTCCCTCATTGGTGGAGTTATCTCGATCGCTGCTCTTTTTAAGTCCTGGCGACATTCAGTTGGGCGCCTTACTTTGCCGGTTGCTATCCTAATATTGTTAGCCGCTTCGGCGATGTATGTTCATTTGCTGATAAATGGAACGACCTCTGAACGCATCTATCTAATGAATGGGGTTTTAGCCATCTTGGCTTGTTGGCAGCTGTATGAATTAATGGCATTGATTGATGGCGGGAATACGGCTTATCAAATTAAGCTCTTAATTGGTATTCAGTTCATGCAAATCATCGTGCGCTTGCTACGCTCTACTCATTTGTATTTTGCCACTGGAGCTAGCCTGCAGAGTCTGTATCAAGAGGGCGGCATTGGTTTTTGGTTAAGGGTTGTCTCAAATCTATTGCTTTTGATAACCTGTGTGTTAATTACCAATTACTATCTAGAGCGCTTATGGCAAGAGCATCGCAATCATGCTCGAGCAATTGAAAATGGGATGCTTCATAGTCTAAACGCCCTTTCAATGGTGAGAGATAACGAAACTGGCAATCATATTGTTCGAACACAACACTACGTTGAAAGATTGGGGAAAACTCTTAAGATGCTGGGGTCATATGTGGATCAACTATCTGATACTGCGATCGAGGATATGCGTAAGGCAGCACCTTTGCATGACATTGGAAAGGTTGGTATCCCGGATGGGATATTGAAAAAAGAAGGTGGTTTAACGGAAGAGGAGTGGGGAATTATGAAAACCCATGCTTCCTTGGGGCAGAATGTATTGAGCGCTGCTCAAATGGGTGATGTTCAACATGCCGGGGTATTAGATGTGGCTATTGAAATCGCTGGTTCACATCATGAAAATTGGGATGGGTCAGGGTACCCAAGGGGCTTAAAGGGTTTTGAAATTCCACTTTCCGCCAGAATCATGGCTTTAGCCGATATGTATGATGCTTTAGTGAGCGAACGTGTCTATAAACATAAGTGGACACATGAGCAGGCCTATGAGGAGATTGTTGGCAACAAAGGTAAGCGATTTGATCCGCTCGTTGTTGAGGCTTTTGTGCATGATAGCGATTACTTCAATGAAATTGCAAATCGATATAGTGATAGCTAGAAAAAGAGCTTAATGGTTTACATTCCTTCTCGACATGTAAAACGCAATATTCGCTTAATTCAATTTGCTGCACTAGGTTTAAGCTTAATTTTTCTGGTGAATGCAGCGGTATCGGCTTATTTGCTGCGGGAAAATACGGTTAAGGCCCGCATGAATCAATTAGCCAATCTAACAATTATTTTGGCGGAGCATACCTCTCAGACTATTTTTTCAGCCAATACTGCATTAAAAAGCATTGCGGATATGGTAAGTCTGGCGCACATCCAAAATGAGGATCAATTTAGAAATTTTGCCATACAAAGGCAGCAATACGATTTGCTGCTTGATAAGACCGCCTCGAATTCAATTATCGATGTGGCAACTTTAATTGGGAGAGATGGCCATGTGTTAAATTTTTCTAGATCATTTCCTGCGCCCCCTATTGATCTTTCTGAGCGCGACTATTTTCAGTGGCTAAGCACGCATAATGACTTACAAACTTTCTATAGCGTGCCAGTACAGAACAAGGGTACGGGTAAATGGGTTTTTTATTTGGCCCGTCGCGTCAATGGCGCAGATCATCAATTTCTCGGTGTGATTCTAGTTGGTGTTTCTGTTGAAGTTTTTTCCAGTTTGTATGAGCGTATTGGATCTAGTCTGGGGAGGGGATCCTCGGTCACCCTTTACAGGGATGATTACCGATTGCTGACGCGGTGGCCTTTTGTTGACAACATGATTGGTAAATTAAATACCAGGGGCGTTATTCAGTCCTCCTTGGGTAGCGGGGTAATTTTTACGAACTCCCCCGGATTTAATATGAACGATGCCCCAATCGAGCGCATGGTATCTTTTCGAAAGGTTCAGAATTACCCTCTTATTGTCGGCGCCACGGTCTCTAAAGACTTGTATTTAGGGGATTGGTATCGGAGTGTTGTTGGAGTCCTCTACACCACATTGTTTGGTTTAATTTGCATCGGTTTTGGCGCCGCAGCTCTACTTAATATTTATAAAAAGAATGCGCAAGCCCAATATATTGCCCATCATGACGCCTTAACAAAATTACCTAATCGCTTGTTATTCTCGGATCGGCTCCAGCAAGCGATTGCTTTAGCAAAAAGGCTGCATACTCAATTTGCAGTGCTGTATGTCGACCTAGATAATCTAAAGACAATTAATGATATCCATAGTCATTCTGCTGGTGATGCGGTTTTGATTGAGGCTACCAAAAGAATGGCTTCCTGTATTCGTGAGTCTGATACAGTTGCCAGGATTGGCGGCGATGAATTTGTGGTGTTATTGCTAGATGTGCAATCAGAGGCCAATGCCATTGCTATAGCAAAGAAACTCTTGGAAGCGGTTTCAAGACCTGTCTCTTATGATGGTCAAGAGCTGTTGACGAGCGCGAGTATCGGGGTTGCACTTTACCCAGAACATGGTCAAGATGAACATGCATTAGTCAATAATGCTGATATTGCTATGTACGCTGCCAAAGAGCGTGGACGGAATCAGGTTGTGGTTTTTGGCGATGCCGTTTTATCAGAAACAATGCGCGACTTATATTAAGGAATTTCATGTGGTGGTGCAGCTGGTGGCAGTGTAATCAGGTAGCGCATTTCAAAGAAAATGCTATCGCCCTGGCACGGTGCACGCATTTTGAGTTTGCTCGCTAAATTTGCAGTGCTCAAATTTTGGGCTAAAAATTTTTCATCCTGTTGCGTTTGGTGAAATATTTCGTAGATCACCCCATCCGCAATCGGATCTTTGCAATTGCTTAGTTGGTTCAGATACAGGGTGCGCTCTGATTTGGTCAGCCTATTCGTTCCTCCGCCATCTTGTATCCATAGCTTGATAGTGGAGTTGCGCTTCAAATTAATGAGCATGTTCGCATAATTCTGTGGCGTCATATTTCCAGTGAAGAAGCTGGAAATATAGGTGGGCTTCCCGGCATTGATGCTGGATTCGCGCTGTAAATAGGATTGCAGGACCTCTAATTTGTCTTGATCTCGCCATTCCTTATCATCTATTTCTAGCGGAAGATACCAGCCTAGAATTGCGTCATTTGGAAGGGCTGATACCCAGTAATTTATTAAAGATTTATTTTCTTGAGTGAGTTTGTTGAAATAATTCCGAAGAGTCGAGGGCGACTCATGAAGTTTTGAAAATACATCGGGATCACTCTTGAGGCCAATAATGAGTTTTAGACCAGCATTGTTGGCCTCGATTACTCTTTGAACAAGCCAATCTCGATCCCCATTTCCTTTTAAAAAATCTCCATATTCAGACCATTGGATTATGAGAGCATCAAATCCTTGTTGCCGTACTGAATGAAATAGAGTTGGCCATGCCTGAGTGGATATTTTTGTGTCTGCTGCTTGAGGTTGATAGAAAATCGCAGTCAAGGCCATCGCGCTGATTGGAAAAAATAGACCCATGAATAGAGCAAAGATAGCTATATTTTTTCTCACCAACGTCCTCCGAAAGTTAGAAATACGACATCCTTCTCATTGAGGTAGCTGGTAAAGGCATGTTGAAATTCTAGGCCAATACTTACTTTGCTTGGGTAAGCGTTATATTGAGTATTTCCGCTCCAGTAATTCCATCGTAGACCTGCGCCCACTCTTAGATCATGATTGGCCTGGTCATTAAGGGTGTTGAGCTGCAGGTGAGTGTAGGGTTCGATGGTTTGACCTATCTCAATTTTATCGTGATAGCTAATGCGATAGTCCGAGGTAAGTGAGGTGATGCCAGTGCTCATGTAATGGGCTGCATCTAAGTACAAATTTTGCGCCATCCAACCAGGGCCACTAGGGTGCCAATCATCGCTATATATGCCATTATTAAAAAAAGATGCGCTTGCTCTGAGCATGGCCGTAGTTTGGTTGCCTGCGGTGTGGTCAAGTGGCGTTTGCTCTTCAATTGCTAAATTGATGGTTTGATCGGTAAAGGGCTTCCAGCGTAAGCCGCCGGCTATCATTGGCGCATAGAGTGGAATTGAGGTGTTTAAGGTTCCACTGCCAGCAAAAATTCGGGAATAAGCGGATATTGTTTTTCCATCATCGATAGCCGGATCTCCCAGTCGATAGGCAGCTTCTGCTTGCGAATAGCTTCTAGAAGAAAGGCCTGGTTGTCCGGCGTAAGGAAGGGTGGTGACTTGGTTGCCGCCAGTCGCATCTACAGAGAATGTCCAACGACGAGATAGATCTTCATGCATTCTTTGCATGCCAAAACGACTGTTATCTATATCCGGATTATCTCCACTTGTGTCTGCGCGGTTGTAATCATCAATTGCTAATTCCGAAAACCGTTCGGCATCTGTATTGAAACCCAATCGTTGATCGACATAAGCTAATTGTTGAATAAGATGAGGATCATCGGGATGTGTTTTGTAGGCTGACAGCAATAAAGTGCGCGCTTGTTGAAAATCACCATTTTGATAATAAGCATAGCCTAGTGAGGCTTGGGTATTGCTATTGGATGGGTCAAGCTTTAGCGCCATCTCGAGTGAGGTAACGGCTTGTTGACTTTGCTTCATGCTTTCCTGGATAGAAGCTAGTTGCGTATAGTAGTCAACAGTAGGTTGCATAGCGATTGCTTGATTCAGAAAATTAGCCGCTAATTGAGGGTTATTCGGGATTTCAAGCTGTGCCCTGAGCCACCAATATAGGGCATTTTTCGGGCCGTCGTGGGTATCATAAAGTTCAAGCCATGCGGAAGCCGGTAGCGTTTGTTTAGCAGAGATTGAGCTTAATGCTGCACTCTCCAGGTCTGTATTTGATAAGTGATCAACGGGAATGGATTTCCATGTCTCCAGTGCTTGATCAAAGTCTTTTGCGGCAAAGGCTTGATAGGCATAACTTCGTTTGTTGTTGATGCTTGGATTCAGGATCATTGCCTGCCGAAAGGCATGTGCCGATAACCCAGGAGCACTTTCTTGATAGCAGTCACCTAGCAGCCGCCACTCCGCATCGGTGTACTGGCTGGAGTAGTCATTTAATAGCGTTCGTACGGCAGGGCAATTCTTGAGCTCGGCAAATAAATGTGCTTGTATTGCTCTTAAGTCCGGAGCATCAAGAGGTTTAGCAAGTGTATGTAGTGCATCAGAGTCGATCAGGTTGGGATATTTTCCAATCATGACCACCAAATTGCGCATTAATTTTTTTTGTAAGCTCGGATGAGCATCGTTATAAGGGTAGCCATATAGTAAAACTTGAATAGACTCTTGCTCGCCCCCACTGGAAGCCAGCTGATAGCTTAGTTGCTCGAGAAATTCGGGGTTTTGACCAAACTCATTTAAAACATTCTTTAAGTATGTTTGTGCAAAAGCATGATTGCCGACCATGAGGGCATTTTCGAGTACGAGTTCGGTTTGATGGATTTGATTTGATGGGTAGCGAGGGTGATAGGCTAGTACGATGTCGGGTTGATTGATAAAGGTGCTGGCCAGTAAATTAATCCAGCCATATTCGTCATAGGCGTTACCAAAAGGCGGATGGTTATTTCTGAGAATATTTTCAAGCGTGCTGGAGGGTTGGGGTAGAGACTGAGCTTGTAAGAGGAGTTGGTGGGACTGAGCCTCTTTTGCGTGCTGTAACAGTTCAGTCACTTCTGGCTGATGGGGTGTGTATCGATCTTGAATGGATAGGACTTGCACCGCCAATTCATACTGCTCATTTAAAGTGTAGGCATTTGCTAGGTAAATAGCAGTATCAGGATTTTTTGGTGCCCACGAGCGTGCTTGCTTAAACTCATCGATTGCTTGATTAAAGTGCCTAGCTGCAATAGCATCCAACCCCTTTTCTACATGCGGGTAGATGACAAATTCTTGGAGAGTGTTGATATTCTCCCCCGCGCTTGTGGCTGAGGCCAGGTTTTGAAGACATAGCACCCCTAATAGCGCTAGAAATGGCGTTCTTAGATCCAATCTTATGCTCTCTTCGCCAGTAACTCTGCCATATCAGGCTGAAGTTGTTTTTGGAGGTCTAGAGCCTCATTTAATGTGGCTTCTGAAACAATCTTATTGTCCACAAGAAACTTTCCTAAATTATCTGGGGAGCTTTCATGTTGCAATAAGAGTGCGTTTAACGCTGTCGCATCAATACGGCCGAGAGACATTAATATCTCAGCAAATAAGAATTGACGGGATACATAAAAATTCCAAATATTTTTAGATTCTGTTTGTGAGATTTGACCAGATTGAACGGCTTCATCCAGCAATTTTCTAGGGTCATCGCCCTCCATATTGGTGTACCAATGGCGTAAGCCTACTGTGACCTCGCCGTGTTGGGCCAATATAGTTTTAATGGGTGTATTTAATTTCCGAGAAATGGCAGCGAGGGAGACTGGGTCAATATTGGATTCAGAGGCTAGTACCAATTTCCCTGCTTCTTGGCGAATAGGAAGGGCTGCATAATGCAACGCTAGTGATTTAGGTAGTAAGCGAATTATGGCTTCCGGAATGGCGTATGAATCAATCGATTCAGTGGTTATTCCCGCTTGGCTAGCGAGAGCGGTAGCCAATTGCTTGGGGGTGATGTTTCCCTGATAAATAAGCCACCCACCAATCTTGAGTCCTTTTTCCTTATGAATCAGGGCTGCTTCTAGTTGCGCTTCTGTAATCACGCCTTGTTGAATCAGAATTTGTCCAAGCATATGGCGTTCACGATTTTCTACGCCAATTGAAGGAAAGTCGTGCATGGTTTTATCCCATGACACTCGATGTGGGTCACCATTTTTAATGATGGTTTTAATGGCATGCCAATTGGCTAAAAAATTGATGTAATTTCCCCAGAATAGACGAGGCAGCGACAGCAGACCTTCACCCAAACCATAATATGCGGTGACAAAAAATACCCGCTGGAACATGCGATTGAGCATGAGGAAGAAATTAATCCATAAAATTATGACTAGGAATGTGTCGTCTGAAAAGACTGACAAGAAATGGTATGCATTGGGCCATAGATTTTGATAGAGCCAAAGTGCAGTGAGTTGAATCAGGATGAGGGTGGCCGCAAAACTAACGAAATTGGTAAGCGCTCCCTTTCTATCTCTCCATAAAAAATAGTTTAAAACCCAATTTTTACTCCAATGATGGGTTTTGTAGCCTTGATATACGATCCCCGTGATCCATCTAGATTTTTGTCTTACGGCCGCTTCAATGGTGTCGGGGAAATACTCTCGCACGCAGATAACATTTGATTCGCGAATGCTTTGTGCAAAAGGTTTGTCTTTGGCGTCTTCGTTCGTTTCTGATTTGAGGACGGGAAAGCGAACAAAAATTTCTTTTAACCCCTTTTCTTTAAGCCGGATACCAATGTCATAGTCTTCAGTCAGGCTTTGCGCATCAAAGGCAATGCCATCGCCATCCGCCAGGAGAATGGAGATGGCTTTTCTGCTAAAGCAAGTACCCACCCCTGCACTAGGAACTTGGCCGGCTAGAGCTTCGCGTATGGGAATATCTTTACTGTGTACTTCCGTGAATTCATCGAGGTAATGCATGCTAGTGAAGTTTGTCCACTTGCGCTCAAATGGGTAGACGGGGACTTGAATCAAGTCATTTTTAGGAACGAGATAATTAAATAGTTTGAGTTCCATGCTGGAGATAACATCTTCAGCATCGTGCAAGATAAATCCAGCAAACTCTAAATGAGTTTGCTTCTCAAATTGCAAGATTGCGTCCAAAATATTATTTAAGCAGTCGGCTTTGCTGGTTGGTCCTGGCCTTGCGCAAACCACTTTATGCACATTGGGAAAAATTGCGCATGCTCTATCGACATCGCTTTGTGTTGCCGAATCATTGGGGTAGGTTCCAACAAAGACGTGATAATTTTCATATTCCAAGGTGGTGGCAGCCAACTCTGCCATTTTCCCTATGACTCCGGTTTCATGCCACGCTGGGATCATGATGGCCAAAGGTTTTTCTGGGGGCCCATTCAAGGCGCCGTACTCTAAGTAGTGATTCTTTTTATAAATCGTTTGGCTTCGCCACACTCGCCGAATCCAATAGCTAATATCGATGAATACATCATCAATACTGCTGATAAAAATAATGAGCGCAACAACGATGGCAATGTATTTAAGGAAAAATAGATAGATAGAGATGCAATCTACAACCCAAAATTGAGCGTTTTCTACCATGTTTTTAGTGCTCTTTGTATTCAGGGACTTGCGAATGAATAAATTGGACTATTCGTTCGCTGGCTTTGCCATCGCCAAATGGATTTTGGGTGGCTTGCATGGTTTTATAGAGTCCATCATTCGCTAGCAATGAGTGAATCATCCCTGTAATTTTTTCTGGAGAGGTGCCGATTATTTTTGCGCAGCCTGCATTTATTGCTTCAGGACGTTCTGTTTCAGTTCGTAACACTAGTACGGGTACTGAAAAAGTTGGCGCCTCCTCTTGAATGCCGCCTGAGTCAGTCAGAATTAACCAAGAATCTGCGATAGCTTGTTGCATCTCTAGATACCCTAAGGGGGGCAGTAGGTGAATGTTGGGAATGCCTGACAATAGCTGGTGAATAGGCTCATTCACGGTGGGATTAAGGTGAACCGGGAAGAGTGTGTGAATGTTTGGGTAGCTATTTGCAATGTCTCGTATAGCTAGGCAAGCATGTTCAATTTCAATGCCCCAGTTTTCTCGCCGGTGCAGAGTGATCAGAAGTTGTTTTCTATCTGTTTTATGCGGGATGATGTGGTGATGGTGGATGATCCATTGTTGTGCATCAATCACGGTGTTTCCAGTAACGCAAATCCTAGCGGGTGAAATGCCCTCTTTTAATAGGGCATCTGCAGCACTGTTGGTGGGAGCAAAATTAAAAGTGGCAATTCTGGTGATCATTTGTCGCAAACCTTCCTCGGGGAAGGGGCGGTTGAGGTCGTAAGTTCGCAAGCCTGCTTCAATATGCGCAATCGGAACTCGCTGGTAGAAGGAGGATAAGGCCCCTATAAAGGCACTTTCAGTGTCGCCTTGGATGATCGTTAAATCCCAGTTGTCTTGCTCAAGGATTCGATCAATCTGAGCCCTTAAATTGATTGAGAATTCTGAAAGACTTGCACCTTCCCTCTGAAGAGTAATATCTGGCGTGATGGCAAAGCACTCGAGAATATTTTTTGCCATCTCATCATGTTGACCTGTATGCAACCAAATTGGGTTTGCCCAACTGGTATTTTTAAGGCGATGATAGACGGGGGCTAGCTTGATGATCTCAGGGCGTGTCCCACAAATAATCAGAATTTTGAGCATAAGTAGAGGGCTGACTAGTGTGGTGTTGAGTGCGGGCTAAATGGTTGCCTGGACTGCTAGCGTGCTGCAAAATAATATTGAAAAACAATAACTTAAATTATATGTCTTGAATCGGGCAAGAACCATTTAAATTTCTTGCATCTAAGGGGAAAACCTTAGTTTTTCCCAATTTGCATAGGAGCATTTTTTGGATCCATAATGGAAAGATGAATGCTGAAATCAAAGACCAACGCAATCCTTCACATGCAGCTATAAGACAGGAGCTCGAGAAAAGGGGGTGGGCTTTATCTGCTCTCTCAGAAGCAGCTGCTGCGTTAGCCAGGGCGGACTCTACGGATTTATTAATTGCCGAAGTTTGTAATGCAATTGCTGCGCAAGGTCCCTATGTTCTTGCTTGGGTTGGTAAGGCGCGAGATGACGCTGAAAAGACGGTTTCGGTGATGGGTGGCGCAGGTTCTGCGCTTGCTTATATTGAGGGCATTGTTGTTAGCTGGTCCGAGCAGAATATTACTGGCT
>Ga0316225_1000549_pt1 | contig 46062 bp, 39 predicted proteins | sample TBH18015metaG_FD_206010 | JGI IMG/M metagenome (GOLD analysis project Ga0316225, IMG submission 206010) | Freshwater microbial communities from Trout Bog Lake, Wisconsin, USA - TBH18015 | ecosystem: Environmental > Aquatic > Freshwater > Lake > Hypolimnion/Profundal zone | place: USA: Wisconsin... | reverse complement strand
CAGGAGGTTCTCCAACTCACATCCCAATACCGTGGACGCCACGGTCAACCCGTCGCTCTGACGGCCGAACCCCGGCGTCCATCGCCGAAGGAAGCCTCGCGCCCAATCCGGCCGCCAAGCTGCCCGAGATCGCTCGCCGCTCGGATTCCTCCATCGGCAGCGATGCGAGGACGTGCCGGATCGCCAAATCGCCGAAGCTGTCGCCAAGCATCCGGCCGCTCCGGGTGCTGCAATGTCCGGCTTGCAATACGCGGGACATCCAGCGGTGTTTAACCGACGGTGTGATTGAGGTAGGGATGACTGAAGGCATCATTGAAGAGCAGGATTTGGATTCCCGGGTATTCCATCAGGACGAATTGGTGGCCATTGCACCCCCTGGTCATCGCTTGTTGGGGAGGAAGCAAGTTATGCTGGACGAGCTTTGCCGGGAGCCGTTTATCTTGCGGGAGGAAGGCTCCGGCACCAGGGCCGTCATAGAGCAGGCTCTGGCGGCGCGAGGGCTTGCGGTGAAACCCATAATCTCGCTTGCCGCCACCGAGACGATAAAGCACGCCGTCGTCGCCGGTATTGGCCTTGCGATTGTCTCCCGACTGGCGATTGGGCTGGAAGTCAAGTTCGGCTCGCTGGCTATCATCCTAGTGAAGGACTTCGAGATCCGCCGGCCGCTTCACCTCCAAAGGCTGCGTGGCAGGGACCGGAGCCTGGCCGTGCAGCGGTTTGAAAATATTCTTGCTTCACGAAAAGACCGAGAGCCACTTTGAACACAGCAACGCCGGGAGGGCTGCCCGCGCTAATGCGATGATTGCCGCCAAGGCCGACCAAGGGATAGGCAGGAAAACGCCATGGTTGTCGGGTTGGTCATCGGGAAATCGTCATAAAGTTAGCGCATATTCGACGGCGGCCAGCGCATGCAGATGCGTCGTGTCGAACAGCCGAACGCGACTGTCCTTCGCACTGCTGAGGAGTCCCAGCTCCGTGCAACCCAAGATAATCCCTTCTGCGCCCCTCTCCCCCAACCGGCCCATGATGCCGGCCAACCGCGCTTTGGACTCCGTGCGGATGTTGCCGAGACAAAGTTCCTCGTAAATGATGCGATGCACGGTTTCGCGATCCTCGCTCTCCGGAGTAATCACTTCCAAGCCGAATTGACCGGTCAACCGTCCACGGTAGAAATCGTCCTCCATCGTGAATCGTGTCCCCAACAGGCCCACCCGCCGGATGCCCGCTTGCTTAATCTTCTCGGCGGTCACATCAACGATGTGCAACAGCGGAACGCGGATGCCGGCCTGGATTTGATCGGCCACCTTGTGCATGGTGTTGGTGCATATCAGAACCAGGTCCGCACCGGCCCTCTCGACATTTTGGGCTGCGGCGGCGAGCAACTGAGCCGCCTTCGTCCACTTACCCTGGCGCTGCAAATCGGCCACTTCAGCAAAATCAACGGAGTAGAGGACGCATTCCGCAGAATGCAACCCTCCTAATCGTTCCTTCACCGCTTGGTTAATCAGGTTGTAGTATGTGGCCGTTGATTCCCAGCTCATACCGCCAATCAGTCCGATGACTTTCATAGTTCTGCGTTCAGGTATTCAGGCATAACGGAGGCCCAGCCGTAACGAGAAGAGGCTGAACCGCCGTTCCTGGATGTTCCGACTTGTGTTCTGAGGTGGTTGTCTGGCTTGTTCGTGCGATATCAGCTTTTGGCGGCGGGGGGCAGGCTCAGCCTGTCCTTAGGCAGTCTCTTGAACGTCATGAACCAGTCGAGCGCGTAGGCGTCCGGGTCCGGCTTCTCCATGCGCTCTTTGGCCGTGCCGCAGGAGCCAGGTGGCGGCACGATGACATCGTCGCCGGGCTGCCAGTCCGCGGGCGTGGCACACCCATGCTGGTCGGTCGTTTGCAGGGCAATCAACAGCCGTTTGAGTTCCGGGAAATTGCGCCCATTCGACAGCGGGTAATAGAGGATGGCACGAATCTTCGCCTTGGGATCAATGAGGAAGACGGCGCGCACCGCCTGGGTATCGCTCGCGGCGGGTTGGACCATGCCGTACGTCTTGGCCACCTCCATCTTCACATCCGCGATAAGCGGGAAGGTGACTTCCACGTTGGCCATGTTCCTGTATTTGATTTTCTCCTTGATGGTGCGCAGCCAGGCGATGTGCGCGTAGTGACTGTCAATGGACAGGCCGACCAACTCGCAGTTTAGCGCCTTGAACTCGGGCATCATGGTGGCGAAGGTCATGAACTCGGTGGTGCAGACCGGCGTGAAGTCCGCCGGGTGGCTGAACAGGATGACCCATTTGCCCTCGTAATCTTTTGGGAAGTGGATGGGACCCTGCGTGGTGTGCGCCTTAAAGGCGGGAGCGGTTTCGCCGATCAGTGGGATGCGGGCGGTGGGAGCGGTATCAACGGCATTGGATGTAGTTGTCATTTTCTTGCTTTCAGCTTTGCTGGGCGGATTCTTTGTTTATGGTTGATGGCAATTTCCCTCGTGTGGGCCGTGGCCGCCGTGTTCATGATGCTGCGCGCAGGCTATGCCGGAGTCTTTCCATTGGCCCGCCAGAAAAGCTTCGACGGCTTTGGAAGCGTCGCCAGAGCAGCCGCGATGGACTTGAATGCCTTGTCGTTGGAGCACATTCATCGCGCCCTCTCCCATGCTGCCCGCCAGCAGGATCGAAACGCCCTTCTGTTTGAGAATGGCGGCAATATTCGACTTGCATCCACAGCCCGGCGGCGAAAGCACGGTCCCGGTCTCTTGAACGACCTGGTCCCCGCTCACACTGAAAAGCGTGAACTGGGCGCAATGGCCAAAGTGGTCATCGACGGTGCGGTTGGCGCGGGTGGGCACGGCAATTATGGGAACCTCCTGGCTGTCGCCGAAGGGGGCATTAGGACTTCCGTTTTCAACAGGAATGACATGTTTCATGATTATCTTTCGTTTATTGGTTATTAACTAAAAACAGTTACCAGCGTAAACTCCACCGTTCCGAACGAGCGACTTCAGCTAGCGGCTACGCCAGCCGCCCCACATGGCCGATCCCCTTTTCTTCATCGCATTTACAAGTGCTGCGATGCTCGGGGTCGGCCAGAATCAGGACCCTTTCGGCAGCGGGCAGCCCGCCGCCCAACCTTCCAACGATGGCCGCAGCAGCCAGGCATGGCGAACTCTGGCTGGCCCAGCGTCCCCAGGCGATAGGCGGCGATCACCGAGTCGAGTTCACCACAGATTTGTGGCAAAACGCGTATGCCCACCTGTTCCAACGCAGCCTGCAACCCCTGCGAGATGCCTCCGCAGATGAGCACCTTGATGCCCAATTCCGTCAAACTGCGGACGATTCCCCCAGGCTGGTTCTCAAACAGGACGACTTCCCGGCGCTCCAATTCGGCGTCGCCTTTGAGACGAACCATAAGCAGCCGCGACGCCACATCGAAGACGGGCGACACACGGCTTTGGCAATTGGGCACCGCAATCAGCACACCTCCCGTAACGCGAGTTTCGTGCCAACGCCGAATTATCAAACGAATAACGCAAATCTCGGCGTGAATCGGGGTGAACTCCCAGGCTTCGAACCACCCGAGCCGGCTGCGGTCCGTTGCAAAACGCCACTCCCGGCTGGGGCACCCGTGGCAATTCGAGAGTCTCGACCTTGCGTCTAGCTAAAGTCAACTCATGGGGGCGGCGACCTGACGGTCGCCGACTCAGGGAGGCCCAAGCTTGCTCAAGGCGCCGATTTCGGCGGGGTACCAGATTTGGGATTTGCGGCCTCCACCCGCTCTTTTGCTTGCTGGATCAGTTCCACGAGGCTCAACATTTTGGGGAGAGGTGGAGAGGCGCCGGCGCGCTCCACTTGAACCATGGCTTCTTCCGGCAAATGCGCCTGCAGAAAGGCGCGCACATCGAACCGTTCCCACCAGCAGTCCAGGATTAGCCGGCAGGGCTTGCCGCCGGTTTCTTGCCGGCAGTATCCGAAGGCCACCTCGTGGCCCAGGCGACGGCACCGCAAATGCACCTCTTCATCGTGTTCGTTCAGCATGGCTTTAGATCGGTTCGGACATCAAGTTGCTCACATAGGTTTGAACACGGATCGCGCTTGAATCGTGCCAAACTCAAGGCCTCCTGGCACTTGTGGCCAGCTTCAATGCCTTCAGCTTGCGGAAGAGCGTGCTGGCATTGATGCCCAACTCCTTCGCCGCCTTCTGCCGGTTTTCACCGTTCCGGCGTAGCGCGTCCGTGATCAGCAGCTTTTCCATCGACTCCAACGTCATGGCCTTACCGCGGCGGAACGCTTCGCCCAGCGTACCGCCCCTCAGCGCCGGCGGCAGGTGTTTCAGTTCGATCACCCCGCCTTGGCACAACACAAAGGCGTGCTCGATAATATTCTCCAATTCCCGCACGTTGCCGGGGAATGGGTGCTCCATGAGGCGCGCGAGCACCTCCTCGGAAATCCCCGCAATATCTTTGCCCCTGAGCCGATTAAACCGTGCGATGAAATGATCGATGAGCAGCGGGATGTCCTCGCGGCGGTCCCGGAGGCTGGGCAGTTCGATCCGAACGACGTGAATCCGATAGAAAAGGTCCTCGCGAAAGCGTCCCTGTTCCACCAGCTTGCTCAAGCTCTTGTTCGTGGCCGCGATGACGCGCACGTCAGCCTTTACCGGTTCCACCCCGCCCAGTGGCTCAAACACCCGCTCCTGTAACACGCGCAATAGCCGGGCTTGCATCGCCGGTGAAATATCGCCGATCTCATCCAGGAAAATGGTGCCGCCCTCCGCCAGCGCGAACCGGCCCGGCTTGTCGCGCCGTGCATCCGTAAACGCGCCCGCTTTGTAGCCAAACAGCTCCGATTCCAGCAAATTGTCGGGCAACGCCCCGCAATTGATCGCCACGAACTTCTTGGCGCGCCGCCGGGACAGGTTATGCACCGCGCGCGCAAAGAGTTCCTTCCCCGTGCCGCTGACCCCTTCGATGAGCACCGTGCTGTCGCTCTCGGCAATCTGCGGCAGGATTTCGAAGATCTGGCGCATCGCCGCACTGCGCCCGATGATGTCCGAAAAGGAATTCTGCTGCTGCAACTCCCGGTGCAACTCTTCAACGAGGCGCAAATCGCGAAAGCTCTCCACCCCGCCAATGATGCGGCCGCGCTTGTCCCGCAGGGCTGCCGTGGAAATGCTGATGGGAATTTTCTGGCCCCGGGCATCAACGATATAAACCACTCGATTAACCACCCGGCGGCTCGTGGAGAGGGTTTGCTTTAAGGCACACGCGTGCTCACAGATGCTGGCGCGAAACACGTCGCAGCAGCGCTGGCCGATGGCGTCGGCGCGCTGGATGCCGGTGATCTGCTCGGCGGCGCGGTTAAAAAACGTCACACGCCAGTCCGCATCCACCGTGAATACGCCATCCGGGACATAGTCCAGCAGGTTATCCAACATCGCTCGCAATCTATGCCGCCGACCGTGGCGACACCAGCACGAACGAGCGGATGTCGGCGGAGGTGTTGCAAAATGCCAAGCTCGGCCTGCCCAGAAGCGGCGTTTTGGCTTCGCTTGAAGCCGGATCACCCAGCTTCAGCCTCCTGGCACGCCAATTGCTTTCTCTCCTGTGATTTGACATGCGTTCTGGCAACACCCAACTCAAGGCCATGAAGGCCAAGGCTCATCCCTTCTGCCTGGTCTGCAGCGGATCGAACCCTTATGGCTTGGCATTGGAATTCGACGTCAACGACGATGGCAGCGTCACTGCCTCGTTTCTGGGACACCCCGCCCTGGAAGGCTACCCGGGACGGTTGCATGGGGGCATGATCGCCTCGTTGCTGGACGGGGCCATGACCAATTGCCTGTTCGCTCACGGCCATGTGGCGGTTACCGCGGAATTGAAGGTGCGCTACCGCAGCCCCGTGGCGATTGGCTGCGAGATGGTCGTCCGTGCCTGGATGGAAAAGCCCCATCCGCCGCTCTACCTCATGCGGGCCGAGTTGAATCAGGAAGGTTGCGTCAAAGCCACCGCCACAGCTAAATTCATGCAGGATCATGAGTAAAGCCATCATCATCACGACACTCATGGAGAACAGCGTTTATGCCCGCGGCTTGCTAGCGGAGCATGGTCTGGCCTTCCACCTCCAGGTGGGGCAGCGCAGCCTCCTCTTTGACACCGGCCAGAGCGATTTGCTTCTGCACAACGCGCTCCTGCTGGGCGTCAGCTTGGCAGAAACTGAGGCCATCGTTCTAAGCCATGGCCACAACGACCACACGGGAGGCCTGGCGGCCGCCCACGAAGCAGCGCCGAAAGCCCGGCTTTTTCTGCACCCTGCCGCTCTTTCTCCGAAGTTTGTCCGCGATGCCGATGGCGCCAACCCCTCGATCGGAATGGATGAGGCGAGCGCAAGGGGCATCCGAGACGCAGCCGAAGCCGTAGTCTGGACGAGCGAACCCACCGAAGTGCTGGACGGCATCCTTGTCACCGGAGAAATTCCACGTCCGAGCGCCTTTGAAGACACCGGCGGCCCTTTTTTCTCCGACGCAGCTTTCGTTCAACCCGATCCGCTGCTGGATGACCAGGCGCTTTTCTTTGACACGCAGGACGGCTTGGTGGTGCTGCTCGGTTGCGGTCACGCGGGGGTGGTCAACACGCTCAATTACGTCCAGCGCCTCACCAACGGCAGGCCAATTCACGCCATTCTTGGCGGGCTACACCTGGGGACAGCCAGTCCTGAAAGGTTGGAGAAGACGATCGCCGCGCTTCGTAGCCGGGACGTCCAGAAACTTGCCCTTGGCCACTGTACCGGCCTGTCGGCGATGACGCGATTATGGGGGGCGTTCCCCGATCGATGTTCATCCTGTGCGGTGGGCGTCCGAATGTATTTCCAAAGATAGAACCCCCCCCGAAGACTTAAGACGATTTATGAAACGACCAACGGTTTGCGCCCTCGGACTCATCGCCTCACTGCAACTTCTCCCCCATTCCGCGCTGGGGTGGGATTACACGTATCACCGGGTCGTCAATCAGTTGGCGCTCGCCAGTTTGCCGACGAATTTCCCGGCGTTCGTGCATACACCGGCAGCCGAGGAGCGCATTCTTTTTCTCTCGGGCGAACCAGACCGCTGGCGCAACGTGCAGGACGTGTCTTTCTCCCACTGCTCGGCGCCGGACCATTACCTGGACCTCGAGGAACTGGCGGTGTACGGACTTAAACCGGAGTCGCTACCGGTTTTCCGCTACGAGTTTGCGGCCGAGCTAATCAGCTTCCGCAAGGCGCACCCGGACCAGGTGCCCCCCATCAATGCAGAAAAGAACCACGATCACACGCGCGAACTGATCGGGTTCGTGCCCTGGGCGATCACGGAAAACTACGGGAAGCTGAAATCCAATTTCGCCTACCTCAAGACCTTCGAAACGAGCGGCGGCACGGCGGAGGAAATTGCCAACGCCCAGCAAGACGTCGTCTATATCATGGGGACGCTGAGCCATTATGTCGGCGACGCCGCGCAACCCTTGCACTCGACCGTGCATCATCACGGCTGGGTGGGAGAGAACCCGCACGGCTACACCACCAACGGTCGCATCCATGGCTGGATTGACAGCGGTTACCTGAACAAAGTCGGTGGGGTTAAGGCCAGGGACCTGGAGAATAGGCTGCGGCCGGCGCATCCGGTCATGGTCAACGGCCATCCGGCCAAGCCGGAAGAGGTATTCCAGGCAGCGGTGTTGTTTGTGGTGCAGCAGAACAAGTTGGTAGAGACGCTTTACCAGATGGACAAAGACGGGCGGCTCTCCGGCGAAGGTGAAAAGGGGCTGGAAGCCAAGCCGTTTCTGGAGGAGCAACTGGTCAAGGGGGCGCAGATGCTCGGCGACATCTGGTACTCCGCCTGGCAGCAGGCACCGCCGGATACTTTCCTGGAACGTGAACTCGCGCGGCGCGACCGCCCAGCGAATAGCCCCGCCAAGAACTAGGTTCACTACCCCAGCAGATGACCCCGGAACCTCCCGATGTCGAGTTGGTACGCCGCGCTAAAGCAGGCGATTTGGACGCTTTTGAGGCATTAACCAATCGTTATGAGCAGCGAGTGTACTCATTGGCGCTCAGGATGTTACGCCAATTGGAGGACGCCGAAGATGCTACCCAGCAGACCTTCTTGAGCGCCTTGGAGAACCTGGCTGGATTTCGAGGCGAGGCCAGTTTCGCCACCTGGTTGCTGCGCATCGCCACCCACGCGGCGCTCAAGATAATTCGCAAGCGGAAGGGGCTGGATACCGTTTCGCTCGACGAAGCGTCTGAGGCCATCAACGATTCGGACGCGATCCCACACCCGGAATACATCGCCGACTGGCGGCAGTCCCCGGAGGAATTAGTGCCCAGGAACGAAATCCGTCGCCTGTTGGACGACGCGCTTGCCCAACTAGACGAAAAACATCGATTGGTATTTCTTCTGCGTGACGTCGAGGGGTTATCGATCAAGGACACCGCCGACACCCTGGGCCTGAGCGAGGCCAATATCAAAGTCCGCCTGCTCCGCGCCCGCCTGCAGCTCCGGGAGCGGTTGACGCGCGCCTTTGGGGACCCCGAGCAACGTTCCATGAGAGCGCACATTCACAACTGAGATTCCACTTGGGATATGCGCCTATTGATTGTCGAGGATGACGCGAAGGTTGCGGGTTTTCTTGCCCGTGGCCTGCGTGCTGAACGCTTCGCCGTCGATGTTGCGGGCGACGGCACCATCGGGTGGGACATGGCGTCGACCGTGGACTACGACCTGATCATTCTGGACTTAATGTTGCCCGGAATCGATGGGACCGAACTTCTGCGTCGGTTCAGGCGCAAGGGAGGAAGCGCCCCTGTCCTGGTAGTGACCGCACGAGATGCCACCGAAGACAAAGTCGAGACTTTCGAGGCTGGCGCAGACGACTACTTGACGAAACCTTTTGTGTTCGCCGAACTTCTCGTCCGAGTGAGGGCACTGCTCCGCCGACCTCCGGCCAACCGTAGCCAGGTGTTGCGGGTGGGAGATCTCGAAGTGGATCGCCTGACCCGTCGGGTGAGCCGCGCGGGAAAGGGCATCGAGTTAACCTCCAAGGAATACGCGTTGTTGGAGTACCTCGCAGCTCACGCAGGCCGCGCGGTATCTCGAACCATGATCGTCGAACACGTGTGGGACGAAAGTTTTGAGGGGCTGACCAACATTGTCGATGTGTACGTGCGCCACCTGCGCGCCAAGGTGGATGATTCCTTCTCTGCCAAGCTGATTCAAACCATTCGCGGAGTCGGATATTCCCTCAGTAGAGAACGGACAAGTTGAGAGCTCTTTCACCCGAACCGAAATCGCTTTGTAACTTTTTCTTCGGCGGCGGCTCAGCTCTAGAGGATCGAGAAGTCATGAAGTGCGAAGAACTGCTAGTGATGCTGAACGAATACGTGGACGGCACGGTGGACCCGGCTGTCTGCGAGGAGTTTGAGAAGCACATGGCCGGGTGTAATCCCTGCCAGGTGGTGGTGGACAATATTCGCCAGACGATCACGCTCTATAAGGAGGGGAAGCCTTACGAATTGCCCATCGGATTTCGTCAGCGACTCCACGCCGCCCTGGCGCAGCGTTGGAAGGAAACACATTTTACCGCCGGGAAAGCCGCAACGCCGTGAAAAGCCCCTCGTATTTTGACGAAGCCGCCGCGCGATGGGACGACAACCCGCGGCGGGTGGACCTCGCCCGCGCGGTGGGGGCCGCCATCGCCCGTGGTGTTCCCCTTCAGCCCTGCTGGCGCGCCCTCGACTATGGGGCTGGCACCGGCCTACTGACCCTAAACCTCCAGCCGCGGGTTGCGTTCATGACCGCCTTGGATTCCTCCACCGGGATGCTCGCGAAGCTGGATGAGAAGCTCGCCGCCGCCGGCATTGGCAATGTCCAAACCCGCCACTGGGACCTGGAGGCTCAGCCCTTCCCCGAGCCGGGTTTTGACCTGGCCGTCAGTTCCATGACCTTGCATCACCTCCGTGACGTGCCGCTGGTCTTCAAACGGCTGGCCTACTTGCTCAGACCGGGAGGCTGGCTGGCCGCCGCCGATCTCGACACCGAAGACGGCAGCTTTCACACCGATTCCGTTGGCGTCTTTCATCACGGCTTTGATCGGCTCCAAGTCGCCGAATGGCTAACCGATGCCGGTTTCCTCCGCATTGCCACCAGCCATGCCCATTCCTTAACCAAGCCCGATGCCACGGGTCGCGAGCGCGCCTACGGGGTGTTTTTGGCCGTTGGCCAAAAGGGCCGCGATTGAGTTCGTCTCCGTCCGAGCACTGAATGAATCCGACTATTCTAATTGTCATGGTTGCCGCTTTGGCGGCTTTCTTCATCCTGAAACGCGTCTCCTTCGTGTCCGCGGAGGCGGCCCAAAAGCTTTTGCGACAGGGAGCGATGGTCATCGATGTTCGCTCGCGCGAGGAATTCCAGGAAGGCTGCCTGCCGGGGGCGATCAATATTCCCCTGGGCGAATTGCGCGACGGGTTGCCACGCCGGGTGAAGGCCAAAAGCCAGCCCCTGCTGCTCCATTGCCTGAGCGGCGGCCGCAGCGGCATGGCCCGGAGCCAGCTCAAACGCATGGGTTACGTGAATGTCTTCAACCTCGGCTCGCTGGAACGGGCTCGGAGAATCGTCGATGGAAAGAAATCCATCGCTGGATGAAGCTCTGACTGGCAACGCTTCCTGAATATGAAACATCATGCCTTACAACATTTTCGCCGTCCTCCCGAGCGCCTCAACTGCGCCCAATCGGTGCTCTATGCGTATCAGAAAGTCTCGGGGCATTGCACCATTCCCCTGTCAGACATGAAGCCCTTTGGCGGTGGCCGCGCCCCGGATGGGCTCTGCGGCGCCCTCTACGCGGCCTGCACGGTAGCTCCGGACCAGGCGGAGCCGCTGAAAGCCCGGTTTGCCGAAATCACCGGTTCGCTGCTTTGCAGGGAATTGCGGAAAGCCGATGAACATCCCTGCGAAATCTGCGTGTCAACGTCGGCTCAGCTTCTGGAAAGCGAGCTGGGGCTAAATCAGCCGAGCGCCCCTGAATCAGTCTATTCCTAAAATCCTATGCCCTTGAAAGTCGTTGTCATCGGTGGTGTTGCGGCCGGACCGAAAGCGGCAGCCAAAATCATGCGCCTGGACCCCCAAGCTGAGCTAACGCTCCTCGAAAAAGGCAAGTTCATCTCTTACGCGGGTTGCGGTTTGCCCTATTACGTTTCCGGCCTGGTCAAGGAGCAGAAAGACCTCATGAGCACGCCGATTGGAGTAGTCCGCGATGCGGCTTTCTTCCAGAAGGTGAAAAACGTAAAGGTCCTTGTCGAGACCGAAGCCCTGGAAATCGACCGCGCGCGAAAGCGCGTTCGTGTCCACCGAAATGGCGAAAATGGGGACGCCTGGCTGGATTACGACAAGTTGCTAGTTGCGACCGGCGCCAGACCCGTTATCCCTCCGGTCCCACAGGTGAATCTGGAGAACATCTTCACCCTGCATAACCTGCCTGACGCCGAAGGCATCAAAGCGTTACTGGCGGCGGTCAAGCCTCGGGATGTCGTGATGGTTGGTGGCGGATTGATTGGCGTGGAAGCCGTCGAGGCCCTGGTTCAATGTGGCTGCCGCGTAACGGTGGTCGAAATGATGCCCAACATTCTGCGCATGCTGGACTGGGAAATGGCGAGGTTGGTCGAACGCCACATGGAATCCCATGGGGTCAAAGTCCTTACGAACACAAAGGTAACCGCGTTTGAAGGCAACGGGCGCGTCAGCGCCGTCTTAACCAGCCAGGGTCGGTTGCCGGCAGACCTGGTGATTCTCGGCATCGGTGTCAAGCCCAACGTGGATCTCGCCCGTTCGGCAGGGCTGGAAATCGGCCTCACGGGGGGCATCAAGGTGGACGACCGGATGCGCACGTCCGACCCGGAGATTTATGCCGCCGGCGACTGCGTGGAAAGCACCGATCTCGTGAGTGGCAAACCGTGTTACGTGCCGATGGGTTCAACGGCCAACAAACACGGGCGTGTGGCCGCCATTAATATCTGCGGCGGCCAGGACCGTTTTCCGGGCGTACTCGGCAGCGCGGTCTGCCGGGTCTTTGACTTTTGTGTCGCTCGCACCGGCTTAACCGAAGCCGCCGCTCGACAGCAGGGCTATGAAATCACCACCGTTTTGGTCCCGGATGCTGACCACCCCCATTACATGCCGAGCGCCAGACTCCTAATCATCAAGTTGGTGGTGGATTCACGCACCCGGAAGCTTCTGGGCGCTCAGGCGGTGGGACCAGGCGCAGGCGACAAACGAATGGACGTGGCGGCCATGGCGATCACCGCCGGAATGACCGTGGACCAACTCTCAAAGGTCGATCTGTGTTACGCGCCCCCCTACTCGCCCGCGTTGGACAATGTCATCACGGCGGCGAACGTGGCGCGCAACAAACTCGATGGCCAGATGGCTGGTATCACGCCCATGGAGGTCAAAGCCCGGCTCGATGCCAAGGAGGATGTTCTCCTGCTGGACGTTCGCAGTCCGGCCGAGCACCAGCAGGAGCATTTGGCCGGATCGACCCTCATTCCCTTGGGCGCCTTGCGGTCGCGGTTGAGCGAATTGCCAAAGGACAAGGATATCGTCGCTTTCTGCAAGGTTTCCTTGCGCGGTTATGAAGCCGCCAGAATTCTCCAAGGAGCGGGGTTTTCACGTGTGAGGGTGATGGACGGCGGCATGGCCGTGTGGCCGTACAAGAAGGTGCAGGCGTGAAGCAACATCCGAACATCCTGGAGGGATCGGTCAAAGTCCCAACCAGACCGTAAGGCTGATTTATGGACGTGCTAACCCTTTCCCGGATCCAGTTCGCGCTGACAGCAGGGATACATTACCTGTATCCTCCCCTCAGCATTGGTCTTGGCGTGATCCTGGTCCTCATCGAAGGAATGTGGTTGAAGACCCGCAATCCGGTTTTCCATCAGATGGCGCGGTTCTGGACCAAAGTGTTTGCCCTCACATTCGCCATTGGTGTCGCCACCGGCATCGTGATGGAGTTTGAGTTCGGCACGAATTGGGCCACCTATTCGCGCTACGTGGGGGACGTTTTTGGCAGCGCCCTGGCCGCGGAAGGCATTTTTGCTTTCTTCCTCGAATCCGGCTTTCTGGCGATCCTGTTGTTCGGCTGGGACCGCGTGAGCCGGCCCGTGCATTTCTTTGCCACCTGCATGGTCTGCTTGGGCGCCCATTTCAGCGCCATTTGGATCGTCGTGGCCAATTCCTGGATGCAAACCCCGGCCGGCTTTCACATCGTGGGCGAAGGGATGAAGGCCCGCGCGGAAATCACCGATTTCTGGGCGATGGTTTTCAATCCCTCCTCGATGGATCGCTTGTTTCACACGCTGTGCGGGGCCTGGCAGGCAGGTGCTTTTCTCGTCGTCAGCGTCAGCGCGTGGTATTTGCTGCGACGGAAACATGACCAGTTCGCGCGGGCCTCCTTGCGTCTTGGACTCATCGTTGGACTGGCCGCCTCCCTGCTGCAATTGGTCAGCGGGCACGGCAGCGCGCAAGGCGTGGCCAAGAATCAACCGGCCAAGCTCGCCGCCTTCGAGGGACTTTACGAGACCACGCCCAATGCTCCCCTCGTGCTCTTCGGCTGGGTGGACGAGAAGGATGCCAAGGTCATCGGACCTAAGCTTCCAGGGATGCTGAGTTTTCTGGCGCATAACGACACCAGCAAAACGGTCACCGGCCTGCGCGAAGCCGCCCCAAATCCCAAGGACCGTCCGCCAGTTAACTTTACCTTTCAACTCTTCCACCTTATGGTGGCTGTCGGGTTCGGCCTGATTTTCGTCGCCTCGGTAGGGTTCCTCTACTTTTGGCGCGGGTCGCTGTTTGAAAAGCGGTGGTTGCTCTGGCTGTTGGTCTTGTCGGTGCTTGGACCACAGATCGGCAACCAGGCGGGGTGGTTCGCCGCCGAGGTGGGCCGCCAGCCGTGGATCGTGCAGGGTCTACTCCGCACGTCGGACGGCCTTTCCGCCGTGGTTAAAGCCAACACCGTCCTGACCGCCATCCTGCTGTTCAGCGCTGTCTATGTGCTGCTCTTCGCGGTGTTTGTGTACCTGCTCAACGACAAGATTCAACACGGGCCGGATGAGGCCGACCTGATCCCGTCCGGAAAACTCGCACTGCCGGAAAGGAGGAAGGCATGAACTTCGGTTCCCTGGATCTCAACACGGCTTGGTTCATCCTCATCGGCGTGCTGTTCACCGGCTACGCGATGTTGGACGGCTTCGACCTGGGTGTCGGCGCGTTGCACTTGTTCACCAAGACCGACGGCGAGCGGCGCGTCATGCTCAATGCCATTGGCCCGGTCTGGGACGGCAACGAAGTATGGCTGGTCACCGGGGGCGGGGCGTTGTTCGCGGCGTTCCCAAATGTCTATGCGACGGTGTTTTCCGGCTTTTACCTCGCGTTCGTGCTGCTGCTGGTCGCCTTGATCTTCCGGGCCGTAGCCATTGAGTTCCGGAGCAAACAACCGATGCGCTGGTGGCGGCAGATGTGGGACGTCGGGTTCAGCGCGGGCAGCATCGTTTCCAGCCTGTTGATCGGCGTGGCGATGGGGAACATCGCATGGGGCATCCCGCTGGATGAAAATGGCGAATTCACCGGCACGTTCTTCAGTTTGCTGGGGCCGTATCCCCTGCTGCTGGGCGTCACCACGGTAGCCCTGTTCATGATGCACGGGGCGATCTACGCGCTGATGAAGACCGAGGGCGAGTTGCACGACCGACTCCGGAGATGGATCAACAACTGCATCATCTTCTTCATCATCTGCTACGCGGTGACCACGATGGCAACGCTGCTCTACGTGCCGCATATGGCGGCGAGGGTGCGGGCCAACCCGTGGTTGTTCAGTATCGCGCTGGTCAATATGCTCGCCATCGCCAACATCCCACGGGAAATCCACCACAACCGCGACTGGCATGCGTTTGTCTCCTCGTGCGTGGCCATGATTGCCTTGATGGGCTTGTTCGGGCTGGAAATGTATCCGAATCTGGTACTCAGCAGTCCCGACGCAGCCAACAGTCTGAACATCCATAACGCCGCATCCTCACACAAAACTCTTGGCATCATGCTCACCATCGCCCTCATTGGCGTGCCGGTGGTGCTCGCTTACACGGTGAGCATTTATTGGATTTTCCGGGGCAAGGTGAAGCTCGACAAGATGAGTTATTGAAGAGCGGTGCGGCGTTGCAATCCATGGCTTTACTGACCCTCGGCTTCGCTCTGACGTTGGCCGCCCTGATTGGCTTCTCGCTGGGGGTGCTCGGGAGTGGCGGTTCGATTATCACCCTGCCAGTTCTGGTCTATGTCGCGAGAGTTCCACCACCGCAAGCGGTGGGCATGTCGCTGGTCATCGTGGGCGGCACGAGCGCGCTAGGCACTCTGCTCAATCTGCGGCGAGGCGCTCTCGACCTGCGGGTGGCCACGTTTTTTGCGTTGACCGGAATGGGTGGGGCGTTCGTTGGAGCCAAGTTCACCCACCTGGTTTCCGCCCCCATGCTGCTGTTTCTGTTTGGGACGGTGATGTTCGTTGTCGGAACACGGATGTTGCGAAACCGCGAGACCCGACCCATCGCCCATAAATGCCATCCGCTGCCTTGTTTGGCCACCGGTACCGCCGTGGGGGTGTTAACCGGGTTTCTTGGCGTGGGCGGCGGATTTCTCATTTTGCCTGCGCTCGTCGTCTTCGCGGGACTTGAGATGAAGCCGGCCATTGGCACCTCACTGGCGGTTATCGCACTCAATTGCTTTGGAGGTCTGATTGGCCAAATGCGCTACCTGAGCTTGGACTGGCTGCTCACCCTGGGTTTTCTGCTCGCCGCCATGGCGGGAATGGTCGCGGGAACGGCGTTGGCAAAACGACTGTCGGCGGCTGCCTTGCGGCGGGGCTTCGCCGGGTGCGTAGTGCTGCTCGGAGTCGGGCTGGTTGCGCGGAACGGGACTACTTTGATCGCGGCGCGTTGAGGTTTGCAAGTGCTTTGTAACCTCTCCCGGGCTGGTGGCTCAATATAGGGGGAAGTTTGATCCGGAACAGCTTCAAACTCACAACCACGGATAAGACTTATGGCAAGACGAACAACAAATAAAAAGGCGGCGGTAGCCAGCCCGGTGCTCGTACATTTTGAGTTTGTCCATCAAACGGCGCAGCGGGTCTGTCTCGCGGGCACGTTCAATGATTGGCATTGCTCGGCTACGCCGATGATTGCACTGGGCGAAGGCCGCTGGGCCAAGGAACTTCTGTTCCGGCCGGGCACCTACGAATACCGCTTGGTCGTGGACGGCGAATGGGTCACGGACGATCAGGGGAAGGAGACCTCGGCGAATCCATTTGGCTCTCACAACACCGTTCTGCGAGTCCAGCCCCCAGCTTGAGCAAAGGCAGTCCGCCCTCGGGGCCGCGTCAGGGGGTGGGAGAAAGCGGGCAAGCCGGGGGAGAAATAATGGCCCAATGCTCCTGGACCCAGGCCGGGTCGAGTTCTGACGTTGGATATGAGCGGCAGGTTTCTTGAACGCGGCGGGCTTTGGGTCGTCGTCCAGGGCGTGCTGCTGCTGGCAGTCATCGTCTGTGCCCTGGTTTGGCACAATCAGTGGCAGAGCTTCCCGGTAATGCTCTTTGGCGCGTTGTTGCTGTTGGCGGCGGCTGCCTGCGGCATTGCTGGCGCGCTGGCCCTGGGCCGCAACCTGACTCCCTTTCCTCAGCCCTCAAGGCCCACGCCATTGGTGCGAAGTGGCATTTATGGGTGGATGCGCCATCCACTCTACACGGCAGTCATCTGCGCTTCAATCGGCTGGGCGCTGGTGTGGCAAAGCTGGCCTGCATTAATGGCGGCCATGGCTTTGGGACCTTTCCTTGATGCCAAAGCTCGACGGGAGGAGCGATGGCTGAAGCGCCGGTTCCCGGACTATGCTCGCTACGAGGAACATGTGAGGCGATTCCTCCCGTGGGTTTACTAAACCAAATTCGTTTCCAGGATTTCACGATACTCAAGATCATGCTGACCGCGGCCATCGTCGGCGGGCTTGGGGTATGGAAGTTGCAGGGCATGGGCCATGCGGAATACCAAATCAAACCGGCCAACCTGCTGGGTGTGGCGCTGGGAGCCGCCCTGTTCGGCGAACAAGTCCCTGGTGTAGCCCTGTGGCCCGAATGCTGTCTGGTACGGAGGGGGCATCGCCACGGGAAGTTTCCGTTGTAACTTTTCTCTCACTCGTGGCTCAGTTCTAGCAGTAACGGAAATCTGGAACATATGAAGAACATGGTTGAATTGTCCGAAAGTAGTTTCGCAAAAGAAGTTTTGCGCGCCGACTTGCCAGTGGTGGTGGATTTTTATGCGCCCTGGTGTGGTCCCTGCAAAATGCTTGCCCCGCTCCTGGAGCACCTCGCCGTGGAGTTCCAGGGGCTAATCAAATTCACCAAGGCGAACGTGGATGAGACGCCCGAACTGGCGGCCACGTATCACATCACGGGCGTGCCAACCCTGGCCTTATTTCGTGGCGGCCAACAGACCGATGCGTTGGTGGGCTTCGTAGCACCGAAAACGTTGAAGTCCTGGCTCGAAGGCGCCGCTGCCGCAATCCCACACGCTCCCGAAGCTTCGCCGCGATGAAGCCACCCACTAAGGTTATGATTTTACGCGTTATCATCGGTGTTATCGTGGGCGGAGGCTTGGGCTTCGCCTATTACAAATTCGTCGGCTGTTCAAGCGGGACCTGCCCGTTGACGAGCAATCCCTTTATCAGCACCCTCTACGGCATGATCGTCGGTGCCCTCGTGGCGGGCAGCGTTCACTAAATCCAAACCGCACAAACTCCATGAAAATGCACATGATCATCCGCCGCTTCGCCGGCGCCTTCATCCTCTTGAGCCTCGTGCTCGCCCACTACCACAACCCCAACTGGCTTTGGTTCACGGCCTTCGTCGGCTTCAACCTCCTGCAATCTTCCTTTACCAACTTTTGCCCGTTGGAAGTCATTCTCAAAAAGCTCGGCGTGGGCGGTTGCGGCTGCGGAGGCGACAAGTCAGGAACCTCCTGCTGCGCAAAATGAAAAGCCAACTGGGATTGTTTGGGTGCTTGCTGGGATGCTCGCTGGCGGCGGGCGGGGCGGAACCGTGGACCCTGGAGCACGCGCTGGATTACTCGCTGGCCCACAACCCCGATGCGCAAATCGCACAACAGCGCATCGCCCTCGCGCAGGCTGGGCTGGAGCAAGCCAATTCCGCCTTCTGGCCACGGCTGCAGGTCCAGTCCAGCTATAGCCGCACCGACAATCCCATGCTGGCCTTCGGCAGCATTCTTAACCAGCGGTCCTACAGCTCCTCGCTGAATTTTAACGACGTTCCCGAGATGGATAATCTCAATGCGCGGGGTGTCGTCACCGTTCCGCTCTACGCTGGCGGGCGGAATGTCGCGGGTCGGCAGGCCGCCAAAGCGAACAGCGAGGCCGCGAAGCAGGATAGCGCCGCCGTTCGGAACGCCCTGGGCTTCGAGGTGACGCGCGCGTTCCATACGGTGCTTAAGACCCGGCAATTCATCCACGCGGCCGAAGCGGCCGTCAGCTCGTTTGAGACGAATTTGGTCGTTGCCGGGAAGCGTCTCGAAGGCGGCACTTTGTTGAAATCCGACGCTCTGGACATCGAAGTGCGCCTGGCGCAAGCGCGCGAGGACCTCGTCCGCGCCCGGAATGCGAATAGCCTGGCCGAACGGGCGCTGCGTAACCTGCTGGGTATCGAAGCGGGCGGGTTCACCGTGGCCGATACCGCTCCCGCAGTCACCGCGCCAAGCTTGGGAGGGCTGGAGCAGCGTCCTGAACTGGCAGCCGCTCGCGAGCGCGAAGCCGCCGCACAAGCGCAGGTCCGCGGCGCGAAAAGCGGTTACCAGCCGCGCATCAGCGCCTTCGGCAGCCTCGACTACGATTATGGCACGGTCACGGGCGGCGACGGCAAGAGCTACACGGCGGGCGTGATGGCGCAGTGGGATTTGTGGGATGGCTTCTCGACCCGCTCCAAAGTTCGGGAAGCGAGAGCCAATCTCGAATCCGCCCGTGAGGAACAGCGCAAGTTGCGCTTGGCGCTCGATCTCGAAGTCGAGCGGGCGCGGCTCGATCTCAAGGCGGCGGACGAGCGCCTCACGGTAAACAGCAAGACCGTTGAGCAGGCGGCGGAAAGCGCGACCCTGACCCGCAACCGCTTCGAGCAAGGGCTTGCCCTTTCGACGCAATTAATTGATTCCGAGACCGCACTCGTTGCGGCTCGGGTTCGGCGCGCCGAGGCCGAGTCTGACCAGCGCATCGCCATTGCCGCGCTGCGAAAAGCCCTCGCACTCCCACAACTTGACTCCCATCAGCCCAGCCAATGAAATGAAGCGATCCAACCCAAGAACTGCCAGCCTTCTTTCGGCCATTGCCGTCACCTTCGCGCTCGCCGGTTGCGAGTCGAAACACGAGCCCGGAAAAGAGACGGTACCAGGCCTTCCCGTGGCCCAGGTTCGTGTGCAAGCCGTCGAGAGCAAATCACGGCCCCTCACCGAAGAAGTCGCCGGCACCGTGCGGGCGAAAGTGCGAGCGACTCTGGAGGCCCGGCTGAGCGGTCGTATTGAGAACTTGCCCGTCAAGCTCGGCGACAAGGTCCAAAAAGGGCAATTGGTTGCGCGGCTCGATGCCGGCGAGATCGCGGCCCGGCTGGAACAGGCGGAAGCCTCCCTGGAACAAGCTGAGCGCGAATGGGAGCGCGCTTCCGCGCTGTTCGAGCAGCAGAGCGCCACGCGGGCTGAATACGATTCCGCGCAGTCCCGCGAAAGGGTCGCCCAGGCCGCCGCAGCCGAAGCAAAAACCATGATGGGTTACGTGGGAGTTACCGCCCCGTTCGACGGCGTCGTGACCCGGAAGTGGGCGGACGCGGGAGACCTCGCCGCCCCCGGCAAGCCGCTGGTTGATATTGAAGACCCCTCCGCGCTGCAAATGGAAGCGGACGTGCCGGAAGCCATTGCCTCGCACCTCCAGCGCGCTGCGCGGCTCGGGGTTCGCGTGGACGCCGTGAACGGGGAACTCACCGGCACCGTCAGCGAAATCGCTCCCGGAGCCGATCCTGCCAGCCGCACGTTCCGGGTAAAGCTGGAACTGCCGTCCACGGCGGGGCTGATGCCGGGGCAATTCGCCCGCCTGGCCGTGCCCATCGGCGAGCGCAGTGCGGTGCGCGTCCCGGCAGCGGCGGTAGTGCAACGAGGCCAGTTGGAGGTGGTTTTCTCGGTAGCCAACCAGCGCGCTCGGTTGCGCTTGGTCAAAACCGGAAAGCTGGTGGGCGATGAAGTTGAGGTGCTTTCCGGACTTGAGGCTGGCAACACCGTCGTCATCAGCGGCGCCGACCAATTAACCGATGGTCAACCGGTGGAGGCGAAGTGATGTCCTCGCCCGGTTCAAAGCCCGGTGACCTGGGCATCGCGGGACGCATCGCGCGCGCGTTCATCGATTCCAAGCTCACGCCCCTCGTCGTCATCACCTCCGTGCTGCTCGGAGCGGCGTCCATCGTGCTGTTGCCGCGCGAGGAGGAGCCCCAGATCAAAGTGCCGATGATCGACGTGCTCGTCTCGATGCCGGGATTCAGCGCTCAGGAAGTCGAGGGGCGGGCGACCCGCCCGATGGAGAAGCTGCTCTGGGAGATTCCCGGCGTCGAATACATCTACTCCACCTCACGGCCGGGCGAGAGCCTGGCCATCGTCCGGTTCAAGGTGGGCGAGGATGTCGAAAAGAGCCTGGTGAAACTTAACCAAAAGTTGCAATCCAACTTTGACCGCATCCCGCGCGGGGTTTCTCCGCCGCTCATCAAGCCCAAGTCCATTGACGATGTGCCGATCCTGGCTCTGACGTTTCATGGCGAGCACTACGACCATTTGACCCTGCGCCGGTTGGTGGCGCAGGTGGATGACGCGGTAAAGCAAGTTCCGCTCGTCGCGGAAACCACTATCATCGGCGGCGCCAAGCGCCAACTGCGTGTGCTGCTTGACCCCGCGCGGCTGGCTTCCCGCAATCTCACCACGGCGGAAATCGTTCCGATGCTGACCCAAGCCAACCGCCAAACCGTGTCCGGCGCCATTACCAGCGACAATCACGAAACCGTCGTGGAGACCGGCGGTTTTCTTGCCAACGCACAGGATGCGGGCAACGTCGTCGTGGGCGTGCATGGCGGGAGGCCGGTCTATTTGCGGGATGTCGCTGAGATCAAGGATGACGCCCAAGAGCCTGCTCAATACGTCTTCTTTGGCAGCGGCCCGGCGCGCCCGACCACGGTGGGCGAACAACCGGCGGTCACGTTGACCATCGCCAAGCGGCCCGGCGCCAATGCCATTTCGGTGGCCCGCCAGGTCTTAAGGAAGATTGACGCGCTCAAGGGGAAGACGATTCCCAATGACGTGCGGGTGTCCATCACGCGGCATTACGGCGAGACTGCCTCGGAGAAATCCAACGAACTCCTCTGGCACATGGGCCTCGCGGTGGTGGGAGTATCGGTGCTGATCCTGTTCACTCTGGGCTGGCGCGAGTCCGGCATCGTCGCCATCGCCATTCCGTCCACGCTAGCCCTGACGTTGCTGGTGTTTTATCTTTACGGCTACACGCTCAACCGGATCACGCTCTTTGCGCTCATCTTCTCCATCGGCATACTGGTGGACGACGCCATTGTCGTTGTGGAAAACATCGTGCGCCATTTCCACCTTCCGCAGAACCAGGGACGGAACTGGTCCACCATTGCGGTCGAGGCGGTGAACGAGGTGGGCAACCCGACCATTCTCGCCACGTTCGCCGTGATCGCGGCGGTCCTGCCGATGGCGTTTGTGGGCGGGCTGATGGGGCCTTACATGCGTCCCATTCCCATCGGTTCAAGCGCGGCCATGTTTTTCTCGCTGGCGATTGCGTTCATCGTGACGCCCTGGGCGAGCATCCGCATTTTGCGCTGGGGCCGGAAGTACTCCCGTCTGACCGAAGGCACAGCCTCTCTCGCCGAAGGGCAACCGCACCTTCATTCCGAGCATCCAGAGGACTTTTTCACGAAGCTTTATCGCCGCGTGATGAACCCGCTCATCACGAGCGCCAAGTGGCGGATGGTCTTCCTGGCGAGCATTGTCGGTCTGCTCCTGGCCGCGATGGCGTTAATGGGCATTGGCTGGGTGAAAGTGAAGATGCTGCCCTTCGACAACAAGAGCGAGTTCCAGATCATTCTCAACATGCCGGAAGGCAGCGCGCTGGAAAATACGGCGCAGTGCGCTTGCGAGATCGCCGCCGCCGTCCGAGTCGAGCCGGAAGTGACCGACTATCAGGTTTACGCGGGCGTTGCCTCCCCCTTCAACTTCAACGGCCTTGTGCGGCACTACTTCATGCGGCGCGGGGCGAACGTCGCCGACGTGCAAGTCAACCTGGTGCCGAAGGGCGAGCGCAAGGCCCAAAGCCACGACATCGCCAAGCGGGTCCGTCCGCGCGTCGCGGCCATTGCGGCGAAATACGGGGCGCGCGTCGCTGTGGCCGAAGTGCCGCCCGGCCCGCCGGTGCTGCAAACTCTCGTCGCCGAGGTTTACGGACCGACCGAGCAGAGCCGGTTGGCGCTCGCCAACAAGGTTATCGGCATTTTCAAGCGCACCCCCGGTGTCGTGGACACGGACTGGTATATCGAGGCGGATCAGCCCAGGGCGCGATTCGTGGTGGACAAAGAAAAGGCCGCTTTGAACGGTATCAGCGCGGAATCCATCGCGGAGACCTTGCAGATTGCGGTTGGCGGCCAGGCCGTGGATTTGCTGCATTTGCCGCGCGAGAAAGAGGACGTGGACATCCTGCTTCAGCTTCCGCGCGCGAGCCGCGCTACGACGGATGAGTTGCTGGCCCTCCGGGTCCGTTCGACAGCCAATCCCGGTGTACCCCTCGTGCCGTTACGCGAACTGGTCAAGATCGATCAGACCACTGTCGATAAGAGCATTTACCATAAGAACCTGATGCCGGTGACCTACGTCATCGGCGATGTGGCGGGAGTAGTGGAAAGTCCCGTCTATGCGATCCTGAATATGAACCAGGCGTTGAAAGCCCTCGACACGCGGGAACTTGGAGGTTCGGGCGCGACGCTGAAGGTCTTCAACGCCGTCCAACCGTTCACCGACGGCGAGCCTTCCCTCAAATGGGACGGCGAATGGCACATCACCATTGAAGTCTTTCGCGATCTCGGCAGCGCCTTCGCCGCCTGCCTGGTGCTGATCTTTATCCTAATGGTCGGCTGGTTTCGTTCCTTCCTGACGCCGCTGATCGTGATGATGGCGATTCCCTTTTCGCTCGTCGGCATCATGCCAGCGCACGGCGCCTTGGGCGCCTTCTTCACCGCCACCTCAATGATCGGTTTCATGGCCGGCGCAGGCATCGTGGTGCGAAATTCGATTATCCTTGTGGACTTTATCGAACAACGCGTCGCCGAGGGGATGCCGCTGGCCGCGGCGGTGGTGGATGCGGGGGCGGTGCGGTTCCGTCCGATGCTCTTGACCGCCCTGGCGGTTGTAGTTGGCGCGAGCGTGATCTTAGCTGACCCAATCTTTCAGGGCCTCGCCATCTCCCTCATGGCCGGCGAAATCGCTTCGCTGCTCATCAGTCGTATGGCGGTGCCCGTGCTCTACTTCATGGCTTACCACCGCAAGCCCAGCGTGAGCCTTGCGTCCGGTAAAGCTGTTGAAACCACAGCCCAGTACAAACTATGAAAAGCATTGCTCAACTCATGCTCGGGGTTTGCTTGGCGGCGTTCGCCCTGACCGCTGGCGCGGCCAATTCGGCGGTTCTTGGCTGGAACAACCTCGGGATGCACTGCATGGACAGTGATTACTCGGTGTTTACGATTCTGCCACCGTACAATACCATCGAAGCACAACTCATCGTCTCGGGAAAACTGGTAACCAATGGCGTCGGCTATACCGTCACTTACCAGGCGGTCCCCGATCCCACCGGGTCGATCAACACCACGGCGGTTGGCAAAGGCAACTTCTATACCTACACGCCCTGGCTCTACGGCGCGCTCATGCCGGACGCGGGCCTGGCCGGTTGGTCGATGCCGGGCATCTCAAACGTGCCGCAAACTATGCTGTTTGAAATCTCCAACTCGCCCGCCGCGGGGGTTTCCACACCCGTCAATTGGTGGCGCGCGGAGGGCATTCCGCTTTCCCCCTACGACGACTCGCTCCAGAAGAACCCCTATCCTATGATGCGGATGATTGCCTGGAGCGGCGCGCAACCCATCGCCACGAATGACATCGTTCTGCCGGTATCCGACGAGATGGATTGCCGCGCGTGTCACGCCTCGGGGACTCAGGCTGCCGCCCAACCCGCCGCCGGCTGGGTCTGGGACGGGTTGCCCGAGCGCGATTATCGGCTCAATATCCTGCGCTTGCATGACGAACGTCAGTTTGCGCAACACGCGACCGTTTACGCGAACGCCTTGGCCACGAACAACTACAATCCGGCGGGGCTATACCGCCGGGTAACCGCGGAGGGCAAACCGGTGCTTTGCGCCCTTTGTCACGCCTCGGAGGCCCTCGGAACCAGCGGTTACCCGGGGGTACCGCCGCTGACCGCTTCGGTGCATTCCTTCCATGCTCACGTGTTGGATCCTCTGCTCAACACCAACCTGGACAGCGCCATCAACCGCTCCGCCTGCTACCGCTGTCATCCCGGGTCCGCAACCCGCTGCCTGCGGGGGGCTATGGGGAGCGCGATTGCGGGTGATGGCTCCATGGAGATGCAATGTCAGAGTTGTCACGGTAACATGAGCGCCGTCGGCTCCGCGAACCGGGTGGGGTGGTTCATGGAACCTAATTGCCAGGCGTGCCATAGCGGGACCGCCGGCACCAACAGCGGTCAAATCCGCTATTCCTCGGTTTTTGCGGATACCAACGGCACCGTGCGGCTGCCTGCGGACCGAACCTTCGCGACTTCGTCCAATACCCCGCCAACCCCTCTCAACCTCTCTCTCTACCGTTTCTCGGTCGGGCATGGTGGCCTCCAATGCTCTGCCTGCCACGGTTCGACGCACGCCGAGTTTCCCACGTCCCACCCCAATGACAACGTCCGGGACACCCTCTTGCAGGGCCACACCGGCATGATGATCGAATGCACCGCCTGCCACCTGACCATGACCGCCAGCAGCACCAACGCCCACAGCGGGCCACATGGGATGCACCCCATCGGACAGGATTGGGTGAGCAACCACCACAACTACATCCAAGGCAATACCGCCCAGTGTGGGGCCTGTCATGGGACCGATTATCGGGGAACCGTCCTCTCCCGCGCCCAGGCCAGCCGCTCCTGGAGTGCCCTCGGGGTTACGATAGCCTTTAATCGAGGCGACACCATCGGGTGCTACACCTGCCACTTAGGCCCCTCGGAAGACAGCCGCAATTCATCCACGCCTCCCTCGGTAGCCAATATCAGCACCAACACGACCAATGATAAATCGGTTTCGCTGCTGCTACCCGTCACCGGCAGCGGCGCCACGCCGAGAATCGTCTCCCAGGCCGCTAATGGCTCTGTCGGTCTGAACACGAATACTCACGTGGCCATCTACTTTCCCAACCCAGGCTACGTCGGTTCCGATCGCTTCACTTTTAGCGCCTATGACGGCGCCAAGAACTCAAACCTGGCGACGGGCACTGTAACCGTGGCACAGGGGCCTTTCTCACTTTCGGCGGCAGCCCACGTCCCCCCCACCTATCCTGCCGCCTGGCCAGTTGGCTTTACCGTGGTTCCCACTCCCGTCAACAACAGTGGAGCCGTGACCTTTGACTGGGATTTCGGCGACGGTTCCGCTCACACCACCAACCAGTACGCCCTCCACGCTTACGCGCTGCCAGGAACCTATGTCTGGAGGGTGGTCTCGATGGTGGGGGCCGCTTCCACCACCAACGAGGGCACCATTATTATAGGCAACCCGGTGAAACTCGGCCTCACGACCGTCGGCCGCCAAATGTCCTTCTCCTGGCCCAACACCACCGCTGATACCCTCCTGGAGCGCAGCGACGTTCTAGGGCCGGCCGCCGTGTGGCTTTGGGTGACCAACACGCCCCAAATCGGTTCCAACTCCCTAAGCCTGACCCTTCCGGCCGGCGATGGCTTCTACCGCCTCCGTCGCCCCTGGTAACCTCATCCGGTAACCCAGGCGCGGAAATCAACGACTGATCGTGTAGGTATGGCGCGCCCTGCCGCCCAGGGGCACTGCCCCTCCGTTGGTGGTAGCATCCGACTGGATGTAGGCGACGGTCGCCTTCTGCGGTGACAAGGTGACGCGAAGATGGCCGGGACTGCCCAGGATCGTGCCGCTGCGATAGCCATATTCCTCGGCGGAACGGGGTGCCCTGCCATTCCCAGGATAACCGGGCTGGGGCACTTCCTGGTAAACGATGCCATCCAGATCCTGCTTGGCGTAAAAGTGGTCGTGGCCGTGGAACACGACGCTGACCTTGTTCTCGATGAGCAGTTGGTGTATCGGCGCGGGCCAACCGGGCCGGTTCTGCTTAAAGCCATCGCTGCCATCCTGGTTACGCCCGCCCCATTCGTAGAACGGCGCGGCCTCGGCCCCGCCGCGGCCCTGGTTGTCGGAACCGCCCACCAGGTGATGGATGAAGATGAATTTGAACTTGGACTTGCTCCCTTCGAGGGTGCGCTTGAGCCACTGGTACTGCTCCGTCCCAAGAGTGCGCCGCCAATTACCCCCCTGGCCCCGCTGGTTTTGGGTGAACCAAAACGGGTCCAGCGCCACGAACAAGGCATCGCCCCACTCCCAGGCATAATAGTCCTGCAAGAGACCCGCTTCCGGGTGCTTCGTCGCGTTCCCCGTGTAGAAGGAGTCGGGAACGGGATTGGGGAAGTAGCGCTTGCGCATCATATTCGACCAGACGGCCAGGCTGTCAGCATCGCCGCCCCGACCGCGCGGGCTTTCGCCGTCATGATTGCCCAGTACGAGGAAAAGCGGCGCGGACTGACAGAGTTGGCCGAAGTAATAGCGCTGGGCCACGTACTGCTTCGCGGCGGACTCGCGATTGGGATGTTTTTCGCTCATGAACGTGTCCCCCAGGTCGACATTGAAATCCGGCGCGTCGGCCAACGCGTTGGCCAGCGTGCGCTGGTAAATGGCCGGCTCGGTGTGCTCGTCCAGATGCGAGTCTGCGGTGACCGTGAACGTAAAGCTGGCCCCCGGCCGCCGGGCGGTGTGGAAGGAACATTCCGCGCTGTTGGTCCGGGCCAGATGGAGTTGGTAGAGATAGCGGGTGTCCGGGCGCAGTGGGGACAGCACGATTTCCACGGGTTCCCCTTGGGGGAACGCCCGCGCGGGCGTCTGGGAGGCGAGTTTCCCGGGCTCGGTTCCGTAGGCGATGAACCCCTCGGCCGCCTGGTAGCAGAGCACACTCACCGTGACCGAATTCGAGGCCGGGCGGCCCAGGATGAGGTCGAAGGGATGCGCCGGAACGTCATTGCACTGTGACGTTTGCACTGGTTGCCGAGATCCGCCCCTCCGGGGGGACGCCTCATCGGCGCCTCGCGCGGCCAGCAAGGCTGACAACAGGACGGCGAGGTTGAGGAGAAAGCGTTTCATTGCTTCCCCTTCCGCTTGCCCCCGCGGGGAACCTCGGTCGGCTTGGTAGGATCGTAGTTGGGATTCGGCTTGGGCATTTGGGCGTTCATGGCCAACAGGTAGTCGGTGAGCCGTTGGTCCAACTCCTTCGCCTTGGCGGGCATTTCGCGCGCTAAATCGCGTCGTTCGCCAGGATCAGTGGCGATGTTAAACAATCGGCAAACACCCGTCTCGTAAGGGTGGATCAACTTGAAGTCCCCGAGCAGGATTGCGGAGGCCGGGCCGAGGGCATCTTTGTCGTAGTGGGGGAAGTGGACCACAAACTCCTCCCGCGGACGCGGCACGGTTCCTTTGCCAGCGTTGGTCAACACCGGCGCAAAGCTGCCGCCTTCAATGCCCTTGGGCAGGGGTTCGCTGACCTGGGCGAGCGCTGCGATAGTGGGGAGCAAATCCTCCCCGATGACGCGCACGTGGGAACAAGTACCCGGTTGGATTCTCGGACCGCGAATGATGAAGGGCACGCGCAGTCCACCCTCCGATACCGTGCCTTTGCCGCCGCTCAAGGGTGGGTTGCGCCCGGGCGTTCCGTGGTCGGTGGTGAAGAGCACGTAAGTGTTGGCGCTGATGCCCAGTTCCTCCAGTTTCTTCAAGAGTTGCCCGAAGGCGATGTCGAGATCGAGATCAGCCGCGGCCTCGGCGATTTCCCGCTCGTTCAGGTTGCTGCCCCAGCCCTTGACCGCCGCCAGCGCCTCCGGCGTCGCATCGCCGCCCTGGCGCGAGGCGTAGTGCGACAGTTGCAAATAGAACGGTTTGCCCGCTTTGACCTGGCGCGTCATGAAGTCCATGCCCCGACCCGTCATGCCGTAGAGTTGTTTGGGATGCGGATTGCCAACGTCGTCCGGCCCGCCGTTGCCGTTGGCGCCGTCATTTTCGTCGTAGCCGTGCTGGCTGGGATTGGCCCGGCCCATGTGCCACTTGCCGAAGTGCGCCGTGGCATAGCCGGCGCCCTTGAGCAGCTTTGCGAGGGTCAGTTCGCTGGTCGGCAGTTCCGTCGAAGCCGAGGGTGTGATCACCCGTCCGTTCGGGTCGCTGCCGCTGTCGCGCCGGCCCTCGTTGATGAAGGTCATGTGCAATTGCGCGGGGCTCTTGCCGGTGAACAGGGCCACCCGCGACGGCGTGCAGCGCGGCGATGGGGCGTAGAAATTCGCGAAGCGCATCCCGTCCTGGGCGAGTTTCTCGAAGTTTGGCGTGCGGACGTACGCACTCTTGGACGCGGGCACCGCATCGTCCATTTGCACGGAAGTGCTGCTCCAGCCGTGGCCTTCGCCGAGGACGAAGACGAAGTTGGGTGGCGGCGCGGCGGTGACGCTCAGGGCCGTCAGGAGCCAAAGCAAGACGCTGCGAATAGCTGAAAGGTACATAAGGGACAATGTGTTTGGGTGGGGACTGGTCTCGAGGTGGCGTGGGATCATCATCGTTTGAACTCGCCCAGCGTCAGCCAACCTGGGAGGTGTTGATCCTGAGCGAGGTTGGCGAAGCGCAAGGGTCGGCCATTGGGCATCGGGTTCGGAACGCGCAGCAGGAGATGGTAGTCGCCGGGGGCCAAGGACTGCGTGCCGGCCGCATACTCCCATCGGCGATCCGCGTCGTCGGGCAACAGACCCACGAGTTTCCAGCCCGGTTTCCACGTCATCACCAGTTCCCCTTGCGCATTGAGCGCGCCCAATTCGACGGGCCAGTCGGCATAGAAGGGCGCGACGCCCAAGTTCCGCACCGTCGCGAAGACGTGCAAGACCTGGCGCGTCGCGTCCAACTCACATCCCCTGGAGGCCAGGTAGAACTCGTAGCCAAGCCGGCGAGCGCCCGTGAGGGCCCGCTCCCGCTGCGAGGCCGCCAGAGGACGAGCGATGCTGGAATCCATCAGCCAGGTCGCGTGGGTTTCCTCGACGCAGCGCAGGAACTCTTGCCCCTGGGGCGTGCTGGACGGTTCATCCCACAAGCCGCCCCAGACTTCGGGCCGAACCTCGCCACCGATGGGGTGCACGCGCCATTTGTTCATCGCCTCTGGACCGGATCGCTGCATGCGCGCGAGAAAGAACCAGTTGTCGCCCTGTCGCGGCGTCGGCAGGGTGGCCCATGCAAACGAATCATCATGATAGCCGAAGGGCCGCGTGTGATTTGCGGCGTAAACCGGATCGTCTTCGGCAGCGGCATAGCGAAGCAGCACGGGTGTTGTTTTGAAAGCCCTCGTGTAGGCGTCCATGAGTTCGCGTTGAACGTTCTGGCTGGCCCAGAGATGGTTGAGGGGAAAATCGTGCCACTCGCCCCACTTCCCCAGCAGACCCGCGGTGATGAAACCAATCCGTGCATCCCCATCATAACGCGCGCCGAGCAGGGCGACGAAATGCCTCAACGCCGCTCTGAGTCGCGCGTCCTCATAATCGGGCGTCAACATCTCCTCATGAACACCGGCTTTCTCCACGATGTTCGTATGAACCCGCACGCCGGCATCGAGCAGGAATTGCGGCACGCCGACCGGCTTGTTCGGGTATTCGAGATAGAAGCGGAACACCGTTTGGCAGCCGCGGCTCGCCACCTCCGCCAGAAGTCGCTCCAACGGCTGCCAGTCACACTCGTCCGCCCCGGTCATCACCGCCCGCAGCGGCAGGTAGTTGAATTCCAGACTGTGCGGAAACTCGCGCGCCTGGCCTGCATACGGCGCAAAGCCTTTGAGCGGGTTGTCGGGCGGGGCGGGGGCATAATCCGGCAATGCCTCCGCGCTTCGCGCCGCCAACGACGCCAGCAACAGGACGAAGACGCTACAAACCGCAACTCGGGTCCAGAGGGTCTTCATAGAGCTAATCCTTCAACGTGGCGAGGCATGGCCAATTGTCACCATAGGAGAGCCTCCAGGGCAAGCCTGGCCCCAGCGTAGGCATGGCTTCCCTCTTGCCGCTAGCCATCACGGGGAGGACGATCCTCGCGCTCGCCCCCACCACTTCCACCTCCCCTGCCTCCTCCACCGCGCCCGCCTTTGCCGCCACGACGTTCCCCACCTCCGCCTTGACCCGGCGGTCGATCTCCAGGCGGACGCTTGCGATAGACATCAATTCCTTTCTCAGCGCGCTCGGTAATGGTGCCCTTGGGCGTGAGGTCGCGCCCTTTGAACGCCGGGTAGTCGGGCGCATACCGGTAGGCGCGGAACGCGGAATTTACCATCGGTAGCACGTCGCCCAGCACCTTGACCGGGCCGTCGCGCGTGACAGGGTTGATGTATTCCCAGGCGAGTTCACCCTTGGCGGTCACCTCGAAGAAATGGCCCTCGGTGTCGGCACAGATGAAGGTGTTGCCGTTGGGGAGGCGCTGACCGCTGGACCCGATGTGGCTGAAGAAGCCGTGGCTGTTGGTGGACCGGTAACTCCACACGACCTGCTTCGAGATCTGCCGGGGTTGATTATGGGTGTCCTTGTCGTAGGTTTCGCGCCGGTAGCCCGCTTCGGGCGGATTGACATACTTGCCGGTGTCCCGCCCGCTGGCGTCGAGGAAGGGGTTGATTTCGAGAATCGAGGACTGCGGCGTGCGCTGGTAGAGATACTGGCCGTTGTTAAAGACCATGAGGTGCCCGGCGCGTGGCAAGCCCGGCGGAATCCAGGAGGCGTCATGCGAGCCGCCCATCTGCTTGTGACCGGAGGTGGCGGCGTCCCAGTTTTCCAGCACGCGCGGCGGATCACCTTGGCCATAGCGGGCCGGGTCGCCGAAGCGATAAAGGAAATCGCCTGCCGGGCTGGCGGCCTTGGCCAGGCTCGCCTTCGCGTCCCCGGTGATAAAGGTCCCGTCGTGGTCAATCACGTAAAGCTCCCCCTGCACGGAGTTGATCACGATATGGCCGGAGACGGCGTTGAAGTCGATGGAGTTGCAGTGCAACCAATCCCGTTTCAGCGGTTTGCCCGGCATATTCAGGTTGATGCGGCCAGGATGGGCGGCGACGGTTTTGCCCGGCCCGACGTAATTGGGTTTGGCCGGATCGACATCCTGCACGACATGGTCGAAAAACCACCATTCCCAGACGATGTTCCCTTTCAGGTCCACCTCGACAATGGCGTCCATTTGGCCCTCCTCGTACGGCCCTTTCCGCGGGTCGGCGCCCGCGGCGATGGCCTGCGCGTGCGAGATCGACTTGTTGGCGATGTAAAGCGTGGTGGGCGCGCTGAGTTGTTTATTGAAAATGCGCACCCAATCGTGGTGCGGGGCGTAGTCCTCGCGCTTTTCAGTGTATTCCCAGACCGTCTTTCCATCCCAGTCCACCTCCTTGAAGCCCTGGAACCCGCTCGGATCATCCTTCGACGCATCCACGATGTGGCCGTTATCGAGGAGGTGCGGATTTGTGCCAACGGGCCAGGTGTGGACCACTCGTCCTTCCATATCGAGGAGAAAAGTCCGATTGCCGACCCCGAAGAGAGTGTAGCCGCTAAAGGCCTTCTCTTTGTCGTAGAAGAGCAGTTCGGTCGGCCCTTGCAGCCGTTCGTAGGCGAGGGCGGATGTGGCCAGCAAGGCGAGGAGAATTAGGGTGCGTTTCATGGCTCGGTGTGCTCTTCGTTAAAGTAAGTATTGTTCGCTAAACTGTTTATGGAACCTTGATCCCCGTTACTCCAAGGCGAACGCGATAAATACTGGGACGGCAGGTCAGGTAGAGCGTTTTCCAGTCGGCACCGCCGAACGCGCAGTTGGTAGGCTGCTCGGGCGTGGCGAACGTGCCGAGGAGGTTACCCGGACGGTCGAAAACCATCACGCCCGTCCGGCAGGCGCAATAGACGTTGCCTTCCGTGTCCACCTTCATCCCATCGGCGCCGGGCGCATCGGCGGTGAAGATGCGGCTGTTGGAGAGCGTGCCGTCGCTGGCCACATCGAAGGCGCGGATGTGGCCACGATCGGTGTCATTGATATAGAGCATCTTCTCGTCAGGCGTAAACGCGAGCCCGTTCGGCTTGAGGAAATCCCGGGCGACCAAGGTTAGCGTCTTTCCGTCGGGCGCAATCCGGTAAACGCCTTGAAAATCCAACTCGCGATCCTCGCGCCGGACGCCGAAGGGGGGATCGGTGAAGTAAATGGCCCCATCGCTCTTGACGACGACATCGTTCGGGCTATTGAGGCGCTTGCCTTCATAGCGTTCAGCGAGCACGGTGATCGTGCCATCGGCTGCAGTGCGGGTGACACGGCGTGAGCCGTGTTCGCAGGCAATCAGGCGCCCCTGTTTGTCGAGCGTAAGCCCGTTGGCATTGCGGCTAGGCGTGCGAAACGTTTCGCACTTGCCGTCCTTGAAGCGAACAATTCGATCAGCCGGAATGTCGCTGAACAACAGTTCGTTCTTGGCCGCGACCCAAAGGGGACCTTCAGTGAATTGAAAGTCGCCGGCGAGTTTCTCCACCGGGACCGTGAAATCGATCCCGAGCGCGGCACTTGCCGCCAGGACGCAGGCGAAGCCTATGGTCACTTTCATGGGTGTGGTTTCTGGTTTCCGATTGCTCTCTGTATATGGCTTCTGGCCTAGCCGAAGATTGTGGCAGGCGACGCACGCGCTGCTATCCGGACAGGACGTTTAACCATCGCGTGGTGGCCGGTTGTCGGCAGGCGGGCGGCCATTGCGATTATCTCCGCCACCTTGACCATTCCCGCCTCTGCCCCCGGGGCCGCGGTTGTCGCGAGGCTGCTCATTGATCTGGTCTAGCCCCGTCTTACCCTTCTCCGAGGCTGGCAGTTCGATGACGCCTTTAGGGGTCAGGTCACGCCCCGCCAAGCCTGGGTAATCCGGCGCATAACGATGCACCTTGAAAACGGCATTCCAAAGGTGGCCGCGCATGTCTTTGCCGGGGAGTTCGCCCTGCGCCAGGATTCCGCCGCGCACCATCGGGTCAACGTACTGCCAGACCATCTCGCCGGTCGGGGTGATCTCGAACAAGTGGCCGACCACCCCCGCGCAGATCAAGGTGTTCCCGTTGGGCAGGCGATGCGCGCCCGAAATCTCCGACGAGAAAAAGTCGGTGCGGTTTTTCGCCTCGTAATGCCAGACCGGTTTTTCGGGGCCGTAAGGCTTGCCGGCCTCGATGAGATAGTGGCCGTTCGCATCCACCGGTGGCACGATTTCCTCGAGGCTCGACCAGCCTCGGTCGTAGCCATTATTGAAGATTGTGAGGTGGCCCGCTCCGGGATACCCGTCGGGAATCCACTCCGCGTCATGCTGCTGCACCAGTTGTTTGTCGCGCATCGTGCCACGCTGGTAGGCGGCGGGATTGCCCCAGCGATAGATGAGGTCGCCGCCCTTGCCGTGCTTGCCGCCAGTGTGGCCGGCGGCTTCTTTCGTGGTCGTGCTGTGGTCGAGGAACCAGATCTCGTTGCAGCCGCGGGCGCTGAGGACGATCTGGTCCAGCGCGGGATTGTAATCGAGGGAATTCATGTGGTTCCAGAACGCGGGCGTGGCCCGGCCATTGCAGGCGACGTCCACCAACTCGGGATGCGCCGCCACGTCGCCGTAGTTGGCCTTGGTGCGATCGGTGTGCTGGATTAGGTGATCCCAGACGTGCCACTCCCAGACGATGCGGCCGCCTTTGGGCAAAACGGGTTCGATCTCCACCACGGCATCGGGTACCAGGTATTCGTCACGCAGGGCGCGGGCATCAAAACCGGCGGCCACCGCCTCCTCGCTGGACTTGCGTTCGACCATCAGGGCGAGAATATGGCCGTTCGGCAGCGGTTTAATATCATGATGCAACTGGTAATTGCGGGTAGCGTGGTTGAATTCCCAGACGAGGTTGCCCTCCCAATCATACTCCTCGATGCGGCCGCCTTCGCCGCCGCCGGTGCCCCCCTGAACCTTGAGCATCCCGGCGCGGACCAGGTGGCCGTTGGGGAGCAGATAGGCGGATTGGCCAGGTTCGTACGCGCTTTTCCACTGATGCACGACCCGCCCCTGGTTGTCCAGGAGGTAGGTGACGGTGTTGTGCTTGGGCGCCATCAGCGTGTAGCCGTTAAAAGCCTTGGGCGTGTTCAGGAAGAGGCCGACGGTTTGGCCGGGCTTGGACGACACCGGGGTTTTGTTTTCGGGCATTTCTCGTCGGCCGCCGCCTTCACCGCCTCGCCCACCGCCCCCGCCACCTTCGCGTCCTCTACCCTGGCCATCGGGGCGAGGTGGGCGATTCCCGGGCGGCTCTTGCCCCGCGGCTAAATAGGTGAACTGCACGACACAGGCGGTCACCAGCCAGGTGAACAGCGCTCGTTTCATCAGTCGGCGAACGGTTTGATATTGTGAGTTCATGCCGGTTCTCTCAAATTCGAGTCGTTGGATAAAGCTGTGGGGTCCCATAAAGTGGTTGGCAGGACTAACTAGGTTTATTGGTCGCTCGGCGGTGGCCGCTGACCTTCCTGCCGGTTGAGATCGCGCGGCGGACGGTCACCGGGACCGTCCCCCCGATTTCGTCCCGGACCAGCACCAGGCCGGTCGCCTTCTCCGGCATTATCGGTCGCCTCCGGAGGCCGCGAATAAACCACCTTCAATTCCGCGCTGGCGAGAATCTTGTCCTTCATGGCCGCGAGCAGGACCTCGCGGCTGACCTTCAAGGCCGGAACGGTGAGGTCGGGTGCTGCCGAAAGGGCATACACCGTATAGATGTAAGTCTTGGGTCCCGGCCCTTTGGAATGCGGCGGCGCATAGCCGCCGCGGTTGTTGACGCTGTTGCCGCCCAGGGTCCCCACCCCTTTCACGTTCTTGGGCAGGCTCTGCACATCCGCCGGGATATTATAGAGAATCCAATACCATTTGATGCCGTCCGGAGCATGGTGGTGCATGATGAGCGCATAGCCCTTGGTGCCCGCTGGGGCGCCGCTCCACTCCAGTGGCAGCGTCGCACTGGTACCGTCACCGGTGTAGTCCTTCGGCAGCGTTCCGCCATCAGTGACCTCGGGACTGCGGAGGGTGAAAGTGGCAGCGGGTTGATCGGCACCCAGGGACGGCAGGACGATCAGCCCCAAGGCAAGCGCCGCAGCCATCGTGCGACGGTGAGGAGAAGTTGATAATGACCTGGTGAATCGGTTGCTCATAGTCGTCTAATTAGTTGTTGCCCCCATCCCGTGGCAGACCTCCGTTGGCCCCTCGCCCGCCGCCTTGGCTTTGCTGGTCGCGCAACTGCTGCAACTGCTGCTGCTGTGCCGGCTTCAGAATTTGGTCCAGTTTCGCCTTCACCTCCGTCTCCAGGTCGGCGATCTGCTTCTGCTGGCTGGCCGTCAGGTTTAATTGCTCCTGGGCGCGTGGAGGAACCAGGCGAAGCCCAGGTTCGGCGCCGCCGGCTTGACCGTCGCGGGCGGGGCGTTGGTCGCCAGAACGAGCCTGGTCATCAGATCGGCGCGCGCTACCGCCCTGCCCTTGACCGCCACCGCCCCGCCGGCCCCCGCGCTCTGCGCCCGCAGGAATCGGGGTTGGTTTGATGATCAGCCGATTTTCCGCATTCACCGGGCAGAGCACCCGGAAACCAAAGGCGTAGTAGGGGTGATTCGGATCCTGCGGACCACGGTAATACGACGGGACATGATTGGAAATGCGAGCCCGCATATAGTCGCCGTTATACCAACCGCCCCCGCGCATGGAGTGGTAGGGCTTGCCGTCCGGCAGCAGGCTGCCCTGGGCGGGACCCACCGGGTTGTTGCTCGGGCTGTAGGCGTAATAATTGTGCGTGTACCAGTCATTGCACCATTGCCAGACGTTGCCGGCCATATCGTAAAGACCGAAGCCGTTGACGCTATTGGCGGTTTGGTAGGTTTCCGACGCCCCGGGCCAACCGAAGTCGGCCTTGTGGTGGAGTTTTCCGTTGAAAAACCCGACCGGCGTCGTCCACGGCAACGGACCGACGCGAAACGGGTTGGTCGATTGGGGCACGTTGGCTTTGGCCGGGTCGGAGTCGTCGCCCCACGGGTAAATACAATACGGGTTCTGTTTTCCGCCGCGGGCCGCGTATTCCCATTCGGCCTCGGTGGGCAGCCGAAAGCCGCTCTGGTTAAAGTTGCAATCCCATGTGGCCGGGTTGTAGCAAACGGGCAAAGCCTTCTGCGCGCTCAGCCAGTTGCAGTAGGCGGCCGCGCCGTGCCAACGGACACATACCATGGGGTGCTCTTCCTTCTGGTCGAGCACGGTGAACTGCATCCCGTCCCAACCGATCCGCGAATACGGCGACAATGCCCGCGTATCACAAAGCAGATCCTTTCCGCCGAGCAGGTAAACCCCGCCGCTCCGGACCTCGATCGCCTTCTGCGCCAGCGCCGCGTTGAGGAACTCGGCATACTGCTTCGTCGTCACGTCGTTGATGCCGATGTAGAACGCGTCCACGTGGACTACGTGGAGGGGCACTTCGTGGCTCTCGTGTTTCTCGTCGCGGTACCCGTAGTGGTCGCCCATCTCGAAAGTCCCGGCGGGAATCAACGCCAAGCCTGCCATCTTCTCCGGTGGCGGAGCGCCCGCGGTACAGGTCATCCCCACCGCGGCCACAAGCGCCGCCGCCATCGCTGGATTCGATCTTATTTTCATGTCCAAGAGGCTAAACGCAGAACGGTGGCGAGTTTCTACACGAAAGCCATAATATTCCTTCGATTTGCATCCGGGCAGCCAATGGGCATCAGCGGTGAGCCCGGATGCGGTAGAAGAGGTTGGTGCCGGCGGCGGCCCCGGGGTGGGTGAAGGAATTGGTAATGCCCGTCGGCGGCGTATTGGTAAACACGGCGGTCCATTGGGCCGCCAGGAGGCTGGGCGAGCATTCGAGATACTGCCACGCGTTAACGCCGCCAACCCAAGTGAGCTTTACGTCACTGCCGCCAGTCGCGATGCTGCTGATGGCGAGTTCAGCGGTGGCGTTCGTCGGGTTGAGATCCGCGGTGTAATTCTGCAAGGTGGTCAATCCATTGGCATCGACCAGGCTTGCGGTGGTGGCCAGGGTGGGGTCAAAGCCGTAGGTCATGGCCCAGCCGTCGGGGATGCCGTCGTTGGCGGAAGACCATAGGGTTGGGTCCAGGCCGTATTGATACTCCTGGAGGTCGGTCAAGCCGTTGCCGGAATGGCTGCTGGTGGCCGTGACCGCCGACAGGCTGCCGAAGTGGCTCCGGACCCACAAGTCGGGCAATCCGAGCCCGACGGTGTCGGTGGCGGCGCCCGTGTAGGTCTCGACGGTGCCACGCGGGGTGAGGTCCTTGTTAGCCAACCCGGCGTAGTTCGTAGGGTAGCGGTGGACTTTGAATACCTCGTTGTACCATTGCCCGGCCATGTGCGCATCGGGCGGGATAGCGGAGCCTTGCGCCAGCGGGGCGACGATTTCGGGGTTGATGTAATTCCAGACCATCGTGCCGTCGGTGGTGACCTCGAAGACCGTGCCGTGGGTGCCATGGGTAATCAGGGTGTTGCCGTTCGGTTCACGCTCGGCGCCGCCGATGTCGGAGCAGTAGAAGTTGGTCGCGGGATTATTGGTGTAGGTCCAGTAAAGCCCCGCCGGGCCAAAGGCGGCCCCGGTCGAGCGGGAGTAATTGCCGTAAGCGTCCACCGGCGGAACGATCTCATCCACGGAGCTGTAGCCGCGGCCACCATTCCCATTGTTGAAGATGAGGATGTGGCCGGCGCCGGGGCAATTGGTGGGGATCCAGATACAACAGTGCTGCTGCCAGAGCATCTCGCTGGCGGGCGTACCGAGTTTGTATTGCTGGGGATTACCCCAACGATAAAGCAGGTCCCCGCCTTTACCATAGGTTCCGCCGGCATGACTGGCGGCTTGGGCGGTCGTGGTGCTGTGATCGATGACCCAGATTTCACTGTTGCAGCGGCAACTGATCAGGATCTGGTCAAACTGTGGGTTGTAGTCAATCCCGTTGAAGTGATTCCAGAACTGCTGGTTTTGCCCGCTTGGAGGATTGGCGTTGACGAGGCCGACGTTGCTGCTGACGACACCGTAGTTGTGCTTGGTCGGGTCGTAATCCTGGATGAGGTGGTCCCAGGTGTGCCATTCCCAGACGATCTTGCCGCCGTAGGGTCGGGTGGGTTGCACTTCGGCAATGTAATCGGGGAGCATGAAACCGCCGCTGGTGGTAATCGCGGACACGCACAGATTGGGGTTGAATCCCGCAGCGATGACCTCGGCCAGCGATTTATATTCGCAGACAATCATGATCAGATTGCCATTGGGAAGGACTTTGAAGTCGTGATGGCTCATGTTGGTGGCGGTGTTCAGGTCAAAGGCCCAGAGGAGGTTGCCTTCCCAGTCGCGTTCCTCATGCCGGCCGCCTTCGCCCCCACCGGTGGACAGAATCGTTTGGACCGAGCATTCGCGGAAGTAGTGGCCGTTCGTCATCAGGTAGTCCCCACGACCGGGACAATACGCGCTGGTCCACTTGTGGACATACTGGCCGGCGTCATTGAGCAGGTAGGCGTTGGTGCCTTGCATCGGGGACATGAGCGTGTAGCCGGGGGAGGCGTTGGTGGCGTTCAGGAACAGGCCGACCGTCTGGGTCAGTTTCTCCGGGCGCATCACCCGGAAGCCGACCTGGAACCAGGTACTGTCCTGGTTGCCGTCCGGCGAGGTTCCTAGGGACCAGGCCGGATCACGGTTGGAAACCCGGCTGTAACCGTAGAATTGCTGGCCGCCCCCGTTCCACCAAGTCCCGCCACGGAACGTCCGATAGGCGAGGCCGCCGTGATCGGTGAAGATGTCCCCGCTTACGGGACCAGGTGGGTTGGTTACGATATTGTTGCTGACGCAATAGCTGTAATAGCTGGATTGGTACCAGTCGTTGCACCATTCCCACACGTCGCCCGCCATGTCATAAAGGCCGAACGGATTGGAGCCATCGCTGGTCTGGTAGCTGGTCTGGCTGCCCGGCCAGTTGTAGTTGGTTGCGAAGCGCAGCGCACCGTTGTAAAACCCGACCGGCGTGGTGTTCGGATAGTCGTTGGTGGACTCGAACGGGTCGCCGGAGCCTTGCCAGTTGGCGAAGGTGCCGCTGGCGTTGCTGTTGGTGCCCCAGGGAAACATGCAATACGGGTTGGTCAAGCCGCCATGCGCGCAGTACTCCCATTCCGCCTCGGTCGGCAGGCGAAACCCGTTCTTGGTGAAATCCACGTCGCCGGTGTCCAGGTTGTAACACGGTTTGAACTCACCGCGCTGGCTGAGCCAATTGCAATAGGCAATGGCCCCGTACCAAAGCACGCTGGTCACCGGCCGCAGGTCGCGGTTGTTCATGACCACGAACGCGTTGTTGGTCCACTGGATAAAACTGTACGCATTGGCGTCATGCGTATAGAGGTAAATGTTGGTGCCGCCGACGGCATACACGAGGTTCGAACGCACCTCAACCAACCCTTGGTAGAGCGCCGCGTTGAGGAAGGCGCAGTACTCGGTCATCGTGGCCAGCGTCGTCGTCATATACAGCGGCGTGATATAGACATTGTGCAACGGGATTTCATCGCTGGGATGGTCCGGGTCGTAGAAATTGAAGTGGTCGCCCATGACAAACCCGCCGCCGGGGATGCGGACGTATTGGGCGGCAAACGATCCGGTGATATTCGTGGTGCCGCCGCGCACGCACCGCACCCACAAAGTGCTGCTTTTGGCGGTGTTGGTGGCCATGCCGTATTGATAATCCAGGCACCAGGCGAGGTTTGTCATGACGGGGACGGTGGTGGAGGACCAGTACCGAGCGGCGGCGGCGTTGGGAAAATACCGTGTGTCCACCGAAGGCCCGGCGAGGGTCTCGTCGCTGATGGATTGCAGTTCTTTGATGTTGGGGAGACGCCAATCCGTGAAACCGGCCAGGGTAAGCGTGCCCGCGAGCTGGAGCGCTCCCTCCCAATTGGTCGTCGCGGCGATCTCAGCCTGCTGCCACATGAGGCCCGTGTCGGTATCGGTAATCGTGCCGTTGCCATTATTGGCGAAGTGATGAATGGGTCCGGTGGGGGAGATGGCGGCTGCGCCCCGCACGCACCGGACGTGGATGCGAACAGCGCCCCCGGCACTAAGGGTGGCGCTGCGGGGTTGCGGGCCGATGCTCCCCCCCGAACTCACTACCCAGATATTGGTGGCATTGCCGAGTTGAGGATCGCGCGTCCACCAATAAGCGGCGGCAGTCGGGGTGAAGGAGTTGGTGTTGATAGCCGGCGAGAACCCGTTCTGGAGCGTGAGGCTGTAGAGTTCCTGGCTGGTGGGGAGGCGCCAATCGCTGCAGCTGCCCAGGGTGAGCGTGGCAGGGTAATTGGTCGCGCTTTCCCAGGTCATCTCGCCACCGTCGGTTTGCTGCCACATCAGCCCGGTGACTTTGTCACTGATGGTGCCGTCGCCGTTGTTCAGATACGCCGGCGGGTGGATGGCGTAGTCCGAATCTTCACCGAACGTGCTCGTGTAACTGGTGACCTGGCCGGTGTCTGGCAAATTCGTCAGCGTCACCGTCGCTGACGAATTGGTGCCACTGACCACCGTCAGGACGATGTCGTCGAGCATAATTCGGTTGGTGGGATAACCGCCGCGAAACTGGAACCGCAGGGTCAGGTTGTTGACCAGTTCGGCCGCCTGCAGGGTATATGAATAGGCCTGAAAGGCGTGGTTCGAGGCGGTCAATTCGCTCAAGCGGTTGGTGAACCCCGCCCCCGCGTTGAGCTGCATGACCCACCCACCACCCGCGGCCAGGCTGTCGGCCTCCATATAGAAGGTGAGCGTTCCGCTGGCACCCTGGGCGTTGATGCCCGCTGTAGTGGTGATCATGCTGTCAGACAGGTTCGCGGTGCCGCCTTTGAAGGTCAGGCCGCAGGGGTTGCCGCTGCCGTAGTTGGCGTTGAGCGCCTGCTCGAAAGGGCTGCCCCCGTTGAAAGTAACGGTCCAGGCGTTGTTGCAGCCCGAGCCGGTCCACGGCTTGGCCGCGGTAGCGCCCATGGTTTCGGTGAACACCGCCGTGCTGGTAGCCGCGCTGGCGGCCCAACTCGCGGTCAGTCCAAGCGCCAGGCCCAGGGTGAGGTAACAATGTGCGGTTGATTTCATGATGTGGGGGTCAGGGTGGTTAGGGAACACTGATGCGGTAAAAGGTGTAGGGCGGGGTAACGGTGAACACCCCGTTGCTGCCGGTGACGGCGACTTGCCCGAGGTTTTGCCAATTCAGGGCGGGCAGACTAGTGGCGCCCCAGATGGTCGCCGTCGCCGCCCCGGGTGCGCTAAACGCAAACTGCGGCGGCAGCCCGGCCGCAAGGACGCTGACCGGGATGGCCTTGAGGGTCGGCGCATCCACGATGCTAAACGGCGTGGTGCTGGCGCCATAAACAGCGGCGTTGGTCGAACTGCTGATGCGGATCGAGTAATTGGCCCCAGGCAGGTTGGTCAGGCTGATGGGCCAGACGAAGGCGCCGAGGTTGGGGGCACTGCTGGCAAGGCGACTCACCAGGTTGGCGCTCTGGTACACGTCAATCGCCACATTCTCAGCGAGGTTGGCATTCCACAGGATGAAGCAGGTCTGGCCTCGCTGCCAGGCCTGGCCCCCGGTTGGACTGGTGACCTGGATGGCCGGCGGGGCCGCGACAAAGGAATTGGTGGCCCAATCGCTGACCCCGCCGTAGTTGGAAACGTTCACCCGCCAGTAGTAGGTTGCCCCTGCTTGCGTGCTGGAAAGCGTGTAGGCGAGATTGCTCAGCCCGGCCTGGTCCACCACGAGATTGCTGAAGGCGGAATCGGTCGCCACCTGCAAGTGATAGGCATGAGCAAACCCCCGGGGTGTCCACTGGAAAACGACCGGTTCCTGCCAATCCACTGACGTTTGCGTGGCCTGGCCATAGAGAATGGGCGCGAGGGGGATTTCCGGCAGATCGGGATACGTGAAGATGAACTCTCCCAGTTGGGTAGTGGTGACGTTCAAGGTCTGCGCCACCGGGTCGTAAGTGGTGGCCAGAGGAACAAAAACGCCTTGGCCAATGGTGGCACGCTGATAGATGGTCAGGTTCGTGGGGTTGCTGTACAACGGCGTATCAAAGCTGAAGTTGTTCGCTGGCAGAGCGAAACTCAGGTTGGCGGCCCATGCGGTAATATTGGCCCCGGCCAGGGTCACGCGGGGAACCAACACCTGCGGGGCTTTGCCCGAAAACTGGGGAAATCGAACGGCGTCGTCGTGATGGCTGACCGTCAGTGTATTGGCTGACAAACCGGACAGGCTGGTGACCGTTACGACCACGCCCGAGTTCGTCCCGGCGCACACCTGGCCCGCGCCAATTCCCTGGAACATATCCGAGTGGATCAGGCCCGGGGAGTTCCAGACCTGCTTGGTCAAAATGGTTTGGGACTGGAACCCGGGCGCCGATAGCTCAAACATGACCTGGTTGGAGGCGTTCACCTCGGTCAGCACCGGGCCGGTGCCCTGTTGCGCGGCGGAAACCCAACCGACGTAAGTGTTGCCGTTCGTGAACCGCTTCACGATCCCCTCGGTCGGGGTCAGAATGTCCGGAACGTGACGATATTCCCATACGAGGGTGGCGGTCAGGTTGGTTTCATCGAGGTGGTACTGCACGGCACGGGAGTAGGTTCGGCCGGGCAGATCCCCTTGGCCTTGCAGGCTCCCATTATCGAAGAACAGGATGTCGCCGTTAGCCAAACCATGGATATTGTGTTGGCCGATGAAGTAATACGGGGCATTCTCGGGATGCTCGCCGATGAAGGTAAAGTCATTCGATTTCCCACCGAGGCGCCACATCACGTCACCCGTGCTTCGACTCACCTTGATGATCTGGCAGAACCCGCGCAGCGAGATGAGATAGTTGTTGTCCCGCGGGTCGATGGTGATGGCATTCACATGCGTCCAGTCCACGCTGGCCACATTCATATAATCCAAGGAGTCGGTTATGGCGAGGTGGTCGATCGCCCGCCATTGAAACACGATTTTCTGGTTGGCGTCCATTTCCTGGAAGACCACGCTCCGGAGCACCGCATCCGGCCGTCCGCCGGTGACGATTTGACTCAGATTGGTTGGGATATTGGCGTTTTCCAGAAGGATGGCGTCACCGTTGGGGAGGAGCTTGAAATCGTGGCCGTCGCCGGCGGGGAGCGTATCCACCGCGCCGAACGTTTCGTCCCGGAGCAGCCAGGCGGTATTGTTTTCGGCAATCAGCCCGGAGGGTGTCACCGTACGCCATAGCGCCTTGCAGGGGGTGGTGTACAACGGCGTGCCCGAGTTATCCAGAACCACGTTGAACACGTTGGTCGCGGAGCCCTTCGCACCCAGGGTGCCAATGAAATCCCCCGGCGCGACGGGCCCGTTGCTGGAGACCACCAGGGTCGGAAAACTGGACGGTAGTTGGCCGTTTGATTGCACGATGCAAGCGCTTAATGCTGTCAAGACGGCACTCAGGGTCAAGAACAGGCGTTTAGTCTTCATGGGCCATTCAGTTGGTCGCGCACCGGGCGCATTTTCATTTTCGAGGTCAGGGGGATTCGCCGGATCAATCTCGCTCGGGCCTAAGAACCGGTGGCCGTGGACGCGGCAGCCGACTGAGCGGGCAAGGGCTGCCCCGGCGCTTTGAACAGGAAGTCCGTGTTCGGGATCGCCGGCATCGCGATGGGTTCGGAATAAAGGTAAGCCCCCTTGCAGGTGTATTGGCTGTCCAGGTTGCGCAGCTTCAACAGGGTCTTCTTCTGGCCGACGGTGAGGGCTTCGCGGGCTTCGGCGAAGCGCATCGCGTACCAGTAGGAAATCTCGCCGTCGAGTTCACCATAGCGCTTCGCCAACGCCAGCACCTTGCTTTGGTCCGCCGACTCCTCCTTCATGAAGCGCCGGAGTTCCACCGAAATCGCCCGCCGGACGGACACGATGTCCTGCAAGTCCTTCCGTTGGAGATCCACGAGGCCCGTGACGAGCGCCCGTTGCGGTTCACTCAGGGCGGCCAGGAAAGCCTCGCCGCTGTCCCCGGTCAAGGACGTGCTGATCGAGAAGTTGGCGTTGCCCATGGCGGGAATGTCCTTCATGTAGAAGGAGCCGAAGTAGGTGGCATGGCGTTCCGGGCAGAAATACACGTCGGCGTCCACCGAGCCCGCATACCAACTAAACATCTCGCTGGCGTAGGTCATGACCGCCACATGGACCGCCGGGGGGAAGCTTCGTGTGTCCACCTGGTCCGCCAACTCGGGCCAGGTGGCCGAGTTGTTGAAGGCCATTTTGCTCAGATGGGTCTTTTGCTCGTCAGTCAGCGAGCGGATAATGCCGCCCAGCACCTTGGCCCGTTGGTAGCTCAGGAGTCCATCCACCTCGAAGATGCTCGCCGTGTACTTCATCACCGCCTCGCGGTCCAAGCCCGTCGTCCCGGCGGGGAGGTCGCCCGACAACTGGCGGCAAAAGGCCTTGATCAAGGGAAACCGCTTCTGCGCCAGGTCGGCCAGCAAGCTCTCCTGTCCTTTGGCCAGCGTTATCAGTTGCGCCTTTTGATCGGCGCTCAGCACGTACAGGACGTTGTTGGCGGCTCGCGGCACGAAGGACGTGTTGTGGCCCAGTTGGTTGGCGTCCACGTCGCGCATATACTGGAAGCCAAAGAAATCAGCGGCCTTCCCGGGCGGCAGGAAGGTGCAACTGCCGAGGTCTCCCGTGAGGAAGGCCAAGCCGTCAAAGGCAATGGTGTTCAGTTGCGCGCGATCCGAGATGGCTTGCTCGATGGAATACTGGCCTTGGCCGTTCGACTCCGGCCGCCCCGCCTCCCGTCGGTTGTCCCGGTTGGGTGCGCGGTCAGCGCCGCGAGCCGGCGGAACCTGCTCGCTCCCGCCACCTTGCGCCGGCGGCGCCAGATCCCTCAGTTTATCGGGATCGAAACCCGCGGCCTTTACGGCCTCGTTCATGGACGCGCCGCCGGGGACTCCCGCTTGGCGGAAGGCCGCGTGGATCGCTTTCGCCTGGTCCGCGGTCAGTGTGTTGGCGTCGTACTTGGAGAGGATGCCCTTCACCTGGTTCTTCTGTGCCGCCGTGAGCACTTCGGATTCACCCGGAGCGCCTCCGTTGCGTTCGCCGGCGGGTTCGCCCTCGCGGGGGGGCGGACGCTGTTCGTCGCGGGGTTCGCTTCGGTCTTGGGCGGTGAGCAGACAGGTCGAGGCCCCGAGTGCCAGCGTTATGAGGATCAAATTCTTTTTCATATATTCCAGTGCAAGTTCGTTTTCGTTTTGTTCCAGCGGGCGCTGTCGCCAGTGCCGTGCTATCCAAGGGGTTGAACGGAAAGGAATGGCACCCTCCGACAAGAAAACTCTTAAAATCATTCTTCGACCGCTCAGTAGAAAGTTCCAGTTCGTTCGCGTTTCAATCATATTAATGGCATGAACAGCGAATCCCATGTCGCGATGGAGGACCTGGAGCAGCGCCTGCGGGGCGGTGACCTGCCGGCGTTGGCGGAGCTTTTTTCCCGCGAGCGGGACCGGCTG
>Ga0316225_1000546_pt1 | contig 46154 bp, 36 predicted proteins | sample TBH18015metaG_FD_206010 | JGI IMG/M metagenome (GOLD analysis project Ga0316225, IMG submission 206010) | Freshwater microbial communities from Trout Bog Lake, Wisconsin, USA - TBH18015 | ecosystem: Environmental > Aquatic > Freshwater > Lake > Hypolimnion/Profundal zone | place: USA: Wisconsin... | reverse complement strand
CAGCATAACCCACGTTGCAAGGCGGCAGGTCGTTTTTTGTTTTAGGCCTTACGACTGACAACCATTATGTCTAACCCCCTCCCGCAAGGGGAGGGGGGACTATGGCGGAAGATCATCACTAATCAGGTAAAGTAATCTGTCCTGTTTATAAAAAAGGGGCCACCTGATGTCGGTGACCCCTTTTTCACTTCTATGGCCGCGTGCTGGCGAAGCTAGGCGGTGATATCCAGTTGCAGCGTGATGTCCACCGTTCCGGACGCCCCGCTGGCACTGGTCTTGTCGCTGGATGACGCCCCCAGGCCGCTGGCCGTGTAGGTGTTGGGCTGGGTCGTGCCGGACTGGCTGGTCCCGCCGGCGGCCGCGCCCGCCTGCGACCCGCCACCCTTGTGATGGTGATGGTGCGCCTTGCCGGCGCCCTTCGCGCTCTGCAGTTTGGCGAAGGCTTGCTGCGCGTCGGTGATGTTTCCGGACTGCAGGGCGCTGCCAATACTTTGAATTGTGCCGCTCGCCGAGTCACTATTTTGACCGTTTTGGCTGTTGCCGGCAGCCGGCAGGTTCTGCTGCAACTGGGCGTAGGCCTGCTGGGCGTCGGAGAGGCTTCCTGAATTAAGGGCTGTGCCGAGTGCCTGCATATCCTGTTTCGCTTGGGCGAATGGGCTCACGTAAGCTGCCTGGTTGGGGTTGGTTACCGATGAAATGCCTGAAATTGACATAATTTTACTCCTTCACTGATGAGGGGTCGCGCTGTCACAGGAAAAAGCTGGCAGCAGCCGATGTCGAGGCGTCTGCTGGCAGTATGCCGCTGGCCGGTATCGACAGAAGGGTCTGTGCCGTCTGGGTGGACGTTGCAGCAGTTGAGTCCTGCGCGGTCGAGGCTGTCTGAGTCGAGCCGTTTTGAGAACTGGCCGCAGCCTTGCCATGGTGGTGATGGTGGTGGTGTCCCTGAGCCTGGGCTGTGCTCCCGCTCTGTCCGGCGCTCTGTCTGTCCTGTAACAGTTGGGCGAAGCTCTGCTGTGCCCCGGCGAGGTCTCCGCCCTGCAAAGCCTTCCCGAGGTTCTGCAAGTCCTGCTGGCAGGTGCTTGCGTTGGCGGAGCCAACCGCTTGATACGCTGGATCGGTGCTGGATATTGCTGATATGGACATCTTGCTGCTCCTTTTTTCCCGGTTAGGGGTCTGGGGTGTGCTGAATGCTTCAATCGATCCGCATTCACGGGCCTCCTCAAAAAGGGCCGGCCCTGTAATTTGTGCTGCCGTAAGTGACTGTCTTCTCTTGACCGTCAGGGTTGAGCCTGTGCTGCAATTCCCTCAGCCTTTCCCGCCGGAAACTTCCGCAAGGCTCGAATTCCACCCGTTATGAGTACGCTGCCTCCGCTGCGTCTCGGTAAACAAGGAGCATTTTCCGTACCTGTGCCCCGCGATTCCGCTGCGCCCGGGCGTCGCGTCATGCCCGCATGCACAATCTGCCTGCCTGCCCGAGGTCCTCCAGACACCCGGGGCAACTGCCGACGCAGGCCATCTGGGGGACGTCGGATAGGGCTATAAAAACGGCCGCTTATCCGCGCCGCGCCTCCGGCGGCCGGGCCCCTTGGGCCGCCTCTGGCCTGGTGGCGGGTGGCGGAAACGGGCAGGGAAACAGGCGCTCGCAGGGCGGCAGTTGCACAATTTTTCCTTATTGTTTGCCTATTTGGCTCCCGGCGCGACTTTCGGGGAACAGGCTTCCCTGTCCAACTTTTGGCGCGCCGCGGTGACAAGATCCCGTCCCGTTGCCCGCGGGCCGGTTGAAGCCGGGCTTTCCTTGCTGGCAGGTAAATCGCTGGTGACATCCCATCCTTTTTCGGTACTATGAAGGGGTGCCTGGCGGGCTTCCTTTAGATCCGGAGCACCGCGGCCGGCGCGCCCTTCCGGGTAAACCCTGTCGCAGCTGAACGAGGTGGCCACATGAGCCATGAACTGTCCGGGAAAACCTTGCTCCGGGAATCGATGCATACCCTTTTGGTCCTGATGGGAATCCTGTGCGCGGGTATGGGCATCAAGGGCTTCCTGCTGTCCAGCCACTTCATCGACGGCGGCGTCACGGGTATCTCCATGCTGCTTGCCAGCGTGCTCGGCTACCCGCTGGCGCTGCTGATACCGCTCATCAACCTTCCGTTCATAGCTCTTGGCTATCGCCAGATCGGCGGAATCTTCGCCCTGAAAAGCACCCTGGCCATCGCCGGGTTGTCGGCGTGCCTCGCCTTCATCAATTATCCCGACGTGACCCCCGACAAGCTTTTGACCGCGGTCTTCGGCGGATTTTTCATCGGCGCCGGGATCGGCCTGGCCATCCGGGGCGGCGCCGTGCTGGACGGCACCGAAATAGCCGCCCTGCTGATCAGCAAGAACAGCCATCTGCTGAAGGTCGGCGACGTCATTCTCATCCTGAACATCTTCATCTTTTGCGCCGCGGCCTTTTTCCTGGGGGTAGATCCGGCGCTCTACTCGGTGTTAACCTATGTTGCAGCCTCGAAAACCATCGATTTCCTGCTGCACGGCATAGAGGAGTACAATGCCGTCATCATCATGTCCGAAAAAAGCGACGAAATCAGGGAGGCCATCGTACGCGTCCTGAGCCGCGGCGTGACGGCATACCCCGCCCGGGGCGGCATGACGGGCAAACCGATGCACATCTTGTACTGCGTGGTCACGAGGTTGGAAATAGGCAGGGTCAAGAACCTGGCCAACGAGATCGATGGGACGGCATTCATCGTGGTGCACCCGTTGGCTGATGCAACCGGCGGCATGGTCAAGAAAACCGGATTGCATTGATGCTGGCACTCTTGGAAAGGTTTTAACAAATAGAACTTAATGTTTTAAGACTGTTGCGCTTATGGTATGTTGGACCCTGCTATCCAGTTATTTCCCTGCACCCTGGCAGAGCGCAATGAACTGCAGGAACTTTGTGAGACTGGGAGCTTTGGGCCGGGATCGGCGGCAAGCGTTCCTTAAGCCGAAGAGGAAGTCATGGCAACCAAAACGATCATCAGCGAAGCGACCTATGATCATTACCTCGACGCTCTCCTGCAGGGCGACCGTCCGGGTTGCAGCCGCATAGTCCAGGACAAATGTACCGAGGGGGCGGGGGTGAAGGACCTCTATGTCAACCTTTTCCAGCGCTCACTGTACCAGGTCGGCGACCTCTGGGAGCAGCACCGCATTTCGGTGGCGGTCGAGCACCTGGCCACGGCGATCACCGAGCGCGTCATGACGCTCGTGCAACCCCGGGTCTTCGGCGGCGCCCAACGGGAGCGTTCCGTCATCGTCGCCTGCGTGGCGGACGAGTACCACCAGCTGGGGGGCAGGATGGTGGCCGACCTGGCGGAGCTGCATGGTTGGCGCGGTCATTTTCTCGGGGCCAACACGCCGGTCGACGGGTTGCTGCAGATGATCGACCGGCACAAACCCGACCTCCTGGGGCTGTCGCTGAGCGTCTATTTCAACCTTCCGGCACTGCTTAAAGCCCTGGACGCGATTCACGGCTCCTTCCCGGGGCTGCCGACTCTGGTGGGAGGCCAGGCCTTCCGCCCGCGCTGGGGCGGCACGAGCGCGCTGCAGGGCTACCGCGATGTCAGGCCGGTAATGACGCTGGAAGAACTGGAAAGGGAGTTGACGGCCCATGGGCGTGCTTGATGGCACCACGATTCTTGAAATAGGCTGGAACTTCCTGGACCGGCAGGCTGCCATCGTGGTGCTGCGGGTCGACCCCGAGGGTCGCATCCTGTCCGCCAACAGCTACGCCAGGGAACTGACCGGGCTGCCGCTGGTCGCAGGCTCCCTGGAGGACCTGCTGATAGTGTCGACCGAGCGGGCCGAACTTCGGCGCTGGCTCACTCCTTCGGTCGAGCCCCGCATGATGAACGTCAGGACCGTTGACGGGCTGACCCAGACCTTATACGTCACCTCGGTGCGACTGGGCTCCGAACTGCTGCTCTTTGGACAGGCCGACCCGCAGGAGCAGGACCGGCTGCGCCGCGAGTTCCTGGAGCTAAACCAGGAGCTGACGGCGCTCGGCAGGGAGCTCGCCCTGGCGAACGCCGAGCTGGTCAGGCTGAACGGCTTGAAGAACAAGTTCCTCGGCATGGCCTCGCATGACCTGCGTAAGCCGGTCGGGCTGATACTGAACCGGGCGGAACGGCTGCTGGAAGACGCCACCCTCAACATGAGCGCCGAGGCCTGCCGGAATATCCGCGGTATCATGGCCTCGGCAAGTTCCATGGCCCGCCTGATCGACGATTTCCTCGACGTCACCATGATCGAGGCTGATCGCCTGAGCCTCGACATCCAGGTTGTCGAGCAGGATGGACTGGTCGCCGGGGCCCTGGCCCTGGTGCAGGCGGCCGCGGCCCAGCGCGGCACGCAGCTTAGGACGGCCCTGGATCAGGGATGCGCGCGGCTCAGGGTGGATGGCCCGAAGCTGGAGCAGGTGCTCACCAACCTGCTCAGTAACGCGATCGAGTATTCGCCCGACGGAGCCTGCGTCACCGTGGTAAGCCAAGCGCAGGCGGACGGGATACGCTTCTGGGTTGAGGATCAGGGAGCGGGGGGCGACCTGGAACGGCGGCAGCGGATCTTCGAGGCGTTCTCCGGCTCCGGCGCGCTCAAGCCAAGCGGAGAGCGGAGCATCGGCCTGGGGCTTGCCATCGTGCGCAAGATTGTCCTGGCTCACGGCGGCAGCTGCCTGGTGGAGAGCAGGCTGGGCGGCGGGTCGCGTTTCGGCTTCCTGCTCCCTGCCAGTTGCCGGGCGGCGGCGCCCAGGAGCTGAAGCTACTCTCAAGGAGGACCGGTCATCATGTCATCGTTAAGCGAGCAGCTCAAGGCGGCCACCGGGGGCCTGCATGCGGAAATGGAGGGGCTCCCCTTTTTTCGTGCGCTTGCCGACGGCTCGCTCCCGCTGGACAGCTACATCAACCAACTGCGCGCCTTCGCGGTCGTCTTCGCGGCGCTGGAGCGCTCGGCCGCGGCCGCCGAGGACGCTTCCGTACGGGAGTTCTCTGCCCCCCTGGAGGGGCGCTACGCGCTGCTGCTCCAGGACCTGGAGGCCCTTTCGGACCTGCTGCCGGCGGACGTCGCACCGGCGGCGCAGCTCTCGCTGCAACTCGCCCACGCCGTGCGCCAGATCGGCCTGGAGCAGCCGCGCCTTCTGGCCGGCCAGCTCTACGCCCTGGGCGGCACCATGCTGGGCAACCGGGTCCACCTGGACGACGTGCGCCGCATACTCCTGGGCGCGGCGCGCGGGTCAGCCTTCTATGCCGGTTTCGGCAGAGGCGTCGACGAGGTGTGGCGTACGCTGACCGCCCGGCTGAACCTGCTCGCGTCCGATGAGGCTGAGCAACAGGCGATCGTACAGGGCGCGCAGGAAACCTTCCGGGTGCTGATCGCGGTCCACGCGGCACTCTACCCGCTCCCGCCGCCGGAGGGGCGCAGGCTGACGGCAACCGCGCTCAACCCCGAGGCCGGTCAGCATCCGATCCCCGATGACCTGCGCGAGGTGCGGGCCGCCCTGGCGGCAGGGCGCCGCTGCCGCGCGGAGTTCCCCTATTTCGAGGCCCGCTACGGCGAGCGGGGCAGGCGTTATACCAGTAGCGACGTGGCCTGGCTGGCGACGCTGCCCCAGCTGGAGACCGCGGGGGTGGTCCAGCAGGCGACCTGGCTGGCGGACCTGCTGGCGCGGCTCGGCATGCCGCGCATCCTGCTGGAGCGGCAGTTGGAATTGCTGAGGGAGGAGTTGACGGCCCAGGTCCCGGAGCGCCGGGACCAGTACGGGCGCCTGGGGGCCGCGGTCGAAGCCCTGAAGCTCGCCCGGTTGTCACGGCTGTCCCAAGTGCAGTTCGACGCTCTGGCGCGCCAGCTGGAGGACACGCTCGCGCCCCATGCCTGCGGGCTGAGCAACCTTGGGGTGCTGGTCGCCTCGTCGCTGGCGGATGAAGCCTGCGGCATAGAGGAGTCGGCGCGAGCCCTGCAGGGGTGGCTGTCGGGACCCGGCAGCTTCCCCGCCGGCATGGCCGCCGCGGTCGAACAGGCCTTCGGACAGGCCCGGGCCAGGTTGTCCGAAGGCAGCTGACCGAGCCTACGCGCCTCCCGCTGCCCCGCGTGGCGGCAATGGCTGTACTCGAAACCCACGGCAGGTAATCTCAAAAGGTTGCAACAGCATGAGCAGGACTGACCTAACGACACTTAAAGCGCCACTTCGTGACGCCACCATTTTGTTCATCGATGATGATCCGGACATCGTCTGGACCACATCGCGGATGCTGGTCGACGCCGGTTATCTGGTAGTGAACGGGTTCACCGCTGTCGAAGCGATGACCCTCACCTTGAGGCATCGTCCCGCCCTGGTTCTTCTCGATGTCGAGCTTCCCGATGGCAATGGTGTCGAGGTGGCCCGCCAGATCAAGCTGCATCCCGAGTTGGCCGGTGTGTTTGTCGTGCTGGTGTCCGGCGCGCGCATAACTCCCCTGCAACAGGCTGAGGGCCTGCAAAGCGGGCTGGCTGACGGCTATATCACCAGGCCGTTCAACAAGCTCGATTTCCTGGCGCGAATCGAGGCCTTTCTGCGCATCCGCACGGCTCAGGAGGCGCTCCGGCAGAGCGAGCACCAGTTCCGGCAGATGGCCGAGACCATCGGCGAGGTGTTCTGGCTGGCCTCGCCCGCCCGCAACTCCGTCCTGTACGTAAGTCCCGCGTTCGAGCGGGTCTGGGGGCGCTCCTGTGCCGAACTGTACGCCAACCCGAGGCTTTGGCTGGACGCGGTCCTTTCGGAGGACCTGCCCCGGGTTCTGCACGATCTCGCCGAAATGGGCCGGGGCGCCGCGGTCGAAATGGAGTACCGCATCAGGCGACCCGACGGGACGCTGCGCTGGATCAGCAGCCGTGGCTACCTGCTGCAGGACGGCTCAGGCAACCTGACCGGTGTCGCCTCCGACATAACGGCCCGCAAGCATGCCGAAGAGACCAGGAAGAAATATGCCCGCCGTCTCATCCTCCTGGAGGAGGACCTGAGAAAGAGGATTTCCGCCGAACTGCACGACGACATCGGCCAGGTGCTGGCCGCGCTGAGTCTTAACCTGGGTAATATCGGCAATTACCTGCCGGAGGAGGCAGGGAAAGAGCTGCGGTCGCGGCTGGAGGAATCTCAGCTGCTGACCAAGGAGGCCAGTCGCTCGGTGCGCCACCTGATGGGAGAACTGCGCCCGCTGTTGCTGGACGATTTCGGGCTGGCCGAGGCCATCCGCCTGCATGCGGGCCAGTTCGCCAACCGCACCGGCATGAACGTCGCCTTCCAGGTCGACCCCGGATTCCCGCGGCTTAGCGCCAGGAAGGAAATTGCCCTCTTCCGCATCATCCAGGAGGCGCTGCACAACGCCTCGAAGCACGCCGAAGGGACCAAGGTTACCGTCCTGCTGTGCAGCGAGAAAGGGGCGGCCCGACTCTTCATAACCGACGACGGCCGGGGTTTTGTGCCCCGGGAGGTCACCTCCCAGCCGACCGGACACGGCTGGGGGATCACCATCATGCGCGAGAGGGCTGAACTGGTCGGCGGCAAATTCCGGCTGGACACGGCGCCCGGAGACGGCACCACGATCGTCGTTGAGGTCGCGGAGGGGGAGCCGTAAAACCGTTGCCGGTCCACCCGCCTTCGCAATCACTTCCCGTCTCTCGCTCTTTAAGGCGTATCCTTTCCTCTCCGGCATGATCCGGTTCCTTTATCCCCACCTGTTGCAGTCTCCTCCAGGACCGCGAATGCACGGCAGGAACGTCGCTGCCATGAAAACCCCGCTCCCCGCCCCCCTGAACGCAAACGCTACTCCGCTCCCCACCTCCTCCAGGACGTGACCGCTGCTTGTTTAAAAAAGGTTGCAACTGGGCGGCTGACAATATGTCACTGGTATGTATAATTGGTTTATTCTAATGTTTTGCCCCCTTCGGGCAGCTGAGGAAACCAACCCTTGATGCCACGGGGAGGCGGCTGTAGTCGTCAGCGTCGTTTAATCGAGCGCTAGCAAGTGGAACAGCATTGTTAGCGCCAGCTCTGCGGTGACTCACCCACTGGGAAGGAGATAGATCATGCTCAACAGGATTGTGGCCCATTTCTCAGATGGCAAGATCGTCAAGGGAACCACTGCGGATTTCTTCCCTAATAAGGTTGCCTTCCACCTGACCATGAAAGATAACGGCAATAACGAGGCTGTCAGCATTAAGGATATGAAAGCCTTATTCTTCGTAAAGACCTATGAGGGCAATCCCGGTTACAGAGATAAGACGGATGTTCAGAGAAACGGTTTGGGGAAGAGGATAAAAGTCGCTTTCAATGATGGCGAAACCCTTGTCGGTTACACCCAGGGATATACGCCGGGCCGGCCCGGCTTCATGGTATTCCCCGCTGACCCCGACAGCAACAACGATAAGGTCTTTATTAACACGGCAAGCACGAAAAAGGTCCAGTTTATGTGAAACCCTTCCGGTTTTAGCCTGATGACAGAGACATTTCCTTCCTTTGGTCTTGAGGTTCCCGCCCATTTGTCACCTATTTGTAACCTGGATCTGGCCGTATCTGATGTATAAGTAGACGATGGATATTCTTTGCGGCCTGATCTCACTGGCATAGAAGAGCGCAACTGTCGCCTGGTATCATTCGTCATAGTGAGATGGCACCCAAAACCTGTGAGAGCAGATGACATGGCAGGAGTTCAATGAGCAGTGGGCCTCGAGTTGCTGACACGGCTTCCCGAAAAGCCCATTTGTTGATGACTCAGGGATAACATGGTAATATCATGTAGCCTGTCTGAAACGTGGGGCAGGGCACTTCGCCAGCACCGTCGTCCCCGACCGAGCTCAGGATATGCTTCTCATACTGGAAAAAACGTCGGCCCATCGGCCCGCGTTATGAAACTGCTGCCGGCAATCTGGAGAACTCTCGTGATAGAATCGAAGTCATTCACCTTACAGAAGGCTCCTGACAGCCTGGAACTCGGGGCGACGCAGGATCGCGTCTCAAGCGGAGCGGCCGGACTTCCGGATGCCGGGCAGCTGCTCGCCACGGCGCTGGCCGAAGCCTATGAGGCAAGCGAGCCGGCCCGCGCCGGATCGTCCCCCGCAGGCGCGCCCGGCGCTGCTTCCGGGCGGTCCGGTCCTGAAACCGAAACGGCGCCGGACGGCGCCGGCAAAAAGAGTGAGGCCCTCGCGGCGCAGCCGCAGAAGGCAAAGATTCATGCAGCCGGTTCCAAGAAGGCGAAACCTGGCGCGGCTGGAGGCAAGCATGCGCAGCCCGTCTTGCTGGCGGCTCAGGGGACGCAGCCCGAAAAGGGCGGAGCCAAGAAGGCTAAGCCCGAGGCGGCCGGGGCCAGGGAGGCGAAGCCGGCGGGCGCCAAGAAGGTGAAGGCGGCCAAACATGCCGGTGCCAAGCCCCGCTCGGCGAAGGGCGGCCTGCTGAAGGATGCCGCGCCCGTGGCAAATCATCCGGGGAAAAACGGTTTGAAGGGTGCTCGCCTTAAGGGTGGCAAGCTGAAAGTCGCCAAAAAGGGCGCGCTGAAAGCCGAGAAGGGGGGCGCGCCGCAACCGGAGAGTTCCTTCGACTTAAGCGACAGCCAGTGGTACCTGAACCGGGAGCTGACCTGGCTGGAATTCAACCGCCGCGTACTGCACGAGGCGATCGATGAGCGGACGCCCCTCTTGGAGCGCCTGAAATTCGTCGCCATCGTCAGCGCCAACATCGACGAATTCATCATGAAGCGGATCGGCGGCCTGAAGCAGCAGATCGGCGCCGGCATGCACGAGTTGACCCTGGACGGGCGCACGCCGCGCCAGCAGGTCATTGAGTGCCACGCCTCCATTCGCGAGATCCACGCCAGGAAAAGGGTCGCCTTCAGCGAGGTGCGCGCCCTTTTGGAGCAGAAGGGGATCGTCATCGAGAGCTACGCCACCTTGATCCCCAAGGAGAAGAAGTTCCTGCGCGAGCACTACTACACCAACATCTACCCGCTTTTGACCCCGCAGTCCATCGACCCGGCCCACCCCTTCCCCTTCATCTCCAACCTCTCCCTGAACCTCCTGGTGACGCTGCGCTACCCGCGGGCCAAGGAGGTCTCCCTGGCCCGGGTCAAGGTGCCGGTGGGGCTCGGCTCGCCCCGCTTCATCAGGGTCGGCAAGGGGGACCACTTCATACCGCTGGAAGACGTCATGATGAACAACCTGGACATGCTCTTTCCGGGGATGCACATCGTCGCCTGCGAGATCTTCCGGGTTACCCGCAACGCCAACACCGAGAAGGACGAAGAGGAAGCCGACGACCTGATGGCGATGATCGAGAGCGAGCTGAAGGAGCGCCGCTTCGCGCCCATCGTCCGGCTGGAGATCGGTAGCGGCATGGAGCCGCTGCACCGCGGGCGGCTCGCCGCGGAGCTGGAACTGGACGAGGAGAACGACGTCTTCGAGGTCCCCGGCATGCTCGCCATGCGCGACCTGTTCGAGCTGGCACGGCTCGACTACCCGCGCATGCACGACCCGGCGCACCACCCGATCGACCACCCGCAGCTGCTCACCGCCCGCAACATCTTCCACACCATCCGCGACGCCGGCCAGATCCTGCTGCAGCACCCCTACGTCTCCTTCTCCACCTCCATCGAGCGCTTCCTGCGGGAGGCGGCCAACGACCCCAAGGTGCGCGGCATCAAGATGACCCTGTACCGGACCTCCAGCCAGAGCCGCATCATCGAGGCGCTGCTTGCCGCGGCCCAAAACGGCAAGCAGGTGGCGGTGGTGGTGGAGCTGAAGGCGCGCTTCGACGAGGCGACCAACATTCGCCTCGCCGAGGAGATGGAGGAGGCCGGCATCCACGTGACCTACGGCGTGGTGGGGCTCAAGACCCACTGCAAGGTCATCCTGGTGGTGCGCCAGGACTATTCGGGGCTTAGGCGCTACGTGCACATCGGTACCGGCAACTATCACGCCGAGACGGCGCGCATCTATTCGGACGTGGGGCTTTTGACCTGCGACCAGACCATCGGACAGGACGTGACGGAGCTCTTCAACTACCTCACCACCGGCTTCATGGCCCGGCGCAACTACCAGGCCCTGGTGCCGGCCCCGCGGCTCCTGAAGAAGGCGCTGCTCGCCAGGATCGAGCGGGAGATGGCGCTGCATGCCGAGGCGGGAGGCGGCCTGATCCAGTTCAAGATGAACGCGCTGGAGGACGGCGACATCGTGAAGGCGCTCTACCGCGCCTCCATGGCGGGGGTGCGGGTCGATCTCTACGTGCGCGACACCTGCCGCCTGCGCCCGGGCATCCCCGGACTGTCGGAGAACATCCGCGTGGTGAGCGTCGTGGGGCGTTTCCTGGAGCATGCCCGCATCTACTACTTCAGAAACGCCGGAGCCGAGGAGTACTTCATCTCCTCCGCGGACGCCATGAAGCGCAACCTGGAGGCGCGGGTGGAGATCCTCTGCCCGGTGAGCGCTCCGGAGTTGACCCGGGAACTGCGGCAGGTCTTCGACTGCTATGAGGCGGACCGGAGAAGCGCGTGGGACATGCAGCCTGACGGCAGCTACCTGCAGCGCCATCCCGCCGAAGGCGGCTCCGGCGAGGGAACCCACCAGATGCTGATTGCCCAGGCGGAGCGGCGCCTCAAGGAGTCGCTCAAGGTGAAGAAGAAGCTGCCGCAGCGCTGAAAGCTCGGTGTGAGAAGGGATTTGGGGAATGAGGGTGGCTAAAAAACAGCTGCCGTCGAACTCCGGCGCGTGGCGGGGTTCGACGGCAGTGCGAGGTAGGACCGGGTGGGTCCTGGTAGGTGGCACCTGGGAGCCTGCTTGCCTGTGACGGAGGCAGCCGGGTTCCTCGGGGTCAGTTACTTCCTTCTTTTTACCCCGGCAGGCTGGCTGCAACCGCGCAGCTTTTCTGACTCCTGCGCCCGATGCCTATCAGCCCGACGATGCCGGAGCCGAGCAGCCAGGCGGCAGCGGGTATCGGGGTTGTGGGGGGATCGCAGCAGGCGCATGCCGCGGTCGTTGCCCCCGTCAGGTAGAGCGAGCCTTCCGGGATGTCGGTTACGTCGACCTTCCATTGGAGGGTTTTGCTGTCCGGCCTGCTGAACCCCGCCAAAGGAACCGAATCCTCCAGATAGGTATAGTACAAGGTTCCTTTCCTGCTTTGTGCCAGCATGCTTTCAACTGAGTAATCGGTCACTGGCGTGGTCGTTCCGAGATATATACCGTAAATAGTTCCGAGGTTGCTAACTCCGGGAGTACCGTTCAGATACATACTGAAAATGTATTGGTTGTTCGAAGTGGTCATTTCAATCCTGTTGATGTCCGCTCCCGGCGATGGAGTAGTGCCCTGGACTCCGTAGGCAACTGTGGTGCCATTGGATACGACCTGTACGTCCTGGGTCCAGTCGAAGACTGTAAGTGATGCAAAGGCCGGCGTAACTGCGAAACCGAGCAGCAAAGCTATCAATATGCTGGATATGATCAGTTTATGCGTAGTCATGATGTTCCTCCAATAGGTTCCGGTCCTTAACGGAAAGTAAGAACCGCGGTTATATTGTGGCGCATCTGCCCGCTCTCTAGGGGGCTCTGGAAACATCTCCCGATCCTGCCGATTCAGGCGGTTGGCGATTCGCGCCCGCTTTTTGAGGCGTCATCCGCCGACCCGATCAGCTCCACCTCAGGATGGTGGCGTCCAACTGGCCTCCGTGGGAAGCGAGGCGGGCCCTCCATAACCCTGCCCTTTTACTCCCCGATACTGGCCGGCCCAAGGCGCCGTAATGGCAACCCGCCTTGGGGCGATCCCGCTGTTAAACTTTCCGTTCGGAACCATTCCCTGAACAAAGGTACTCAACATAACCAAGGCAATTGGATCGGATACACATCCGATTGATTGATTCCCGTGAACCCTGAGGATAAGAGCCTGAAGCATACTCTTGGTTTCCTTCGATAAGCCGGGTGAATTCGATCAATCCGTGTTATCCGCGTTCTATTGGTTACGTTTTGTGCACGCCTTTGTTTGTGGAGAAAGTTCCGTTTCCATTCCCATTACCGCGGCGCGACCGCTAGACCTGCGCCGGGCATGGGGACCTGATGGACCTTCCCACGAGACACCTCCCTTTTTGTAGTTGTGAGTCTTCCTATGTGCTGTGCTGGTTCACTCACGTTCGCCAGGAATACCTGAGCCAACCTCTCTATTACACGATTGGCACCAAGATTTGAGATTGCTAACCTGTCGATATCCGTACCTTTAGAAATTAGCGGCTGTTTGGCAACGGCTGAGAAAGGTCATGTCGCGGCCAGCAGGTGTACCGGAACTGAACAGGACGGGGAGTCGGACCGCTGGCGCCCGATTGCCTCTGGCGGGAGAAAAAACTTCATGGTCTTTTCCAAAATCTGGGGTATAAGTGGAAGCATCATATATTAGTCGTAGCTAATCTTTTCGTGCACGGGGCACTCCCCACGGCTGCTCCGGGCCCGCCGCGCCGGGATAAACGGCGAAGCCAGGTGGCTTAAGCGCCGAGGTGGCATCCGGAGGTCGCAGCGATGATCGCCGATTTCACGGTCGGACCGTTCATACTCATGTACCACTCGATCGCGGACCATCCGGGCGACCCTTACTCGGTGCCCGCCACCGCATTCCGGGAGCAGGTCGGCTGGCTTTCCGAAAACGGGTTCCAAGTCGTTCAGCTGTCGTTTTTGCTGCGGGCGGTCCTGGCGCGGAACTACCGGATCTTGCGCAGGAAGGTCGTGATAACGTTTGACGACGGATATCAGGACTTTGTCACCGAGGCACTGCCGGTACTGCTTGCCGGCGGCGTTCCCGCTACCGTTTTTCTGGTTACGGACCTGCTGGGGGGCAGAGCCTCCTGGAACGAGTCCGCGCCCCGGGCGCCGCTCATGTCCGAGTCCGAGGCGCGCTTCATCAAGGCGCAGGGAATCAGCCTTGGCAGTCACAGCGCCACGCACGCAAACCTCACGCTGCTGGGCCCCGAGGAGCTTGGACGTCAGCTCAGGGATTCCCGCGACCGGCTGACTTCTCTGGGTGAATCGTTTTGCGCCTTTTCCTATCCCTGGGGACAGTGGTCGCGCCGGACCGTGGACGCTGTCAAGGCCGCCGGCTATGAATGCGCCCTCGCCGTGGGGGAAAAGCTGCCGGTTAGCGCCGCCAACAGCTACCTTCTCCCAAGGATAGCCATGAGACGCGACCTGGGTCTCAAGCGCTTCCAATCCCTTTTGCAGCGAACCGGCGTGGAACTGGAACTGCGCAGGAGGTGGGCCGCACTCAGGTCGCGGCAGGGCGCCTGGACCAAGAATCCCGCCGCAGTGAAATAGCACACCTATCGGGAGCCGACTTATGCCTTCCCATCCTGACAATGGCTTCATCCCGAACGACCAGATCCCCGTGCTGCTGACCATCTTCAACAGGCCGGACAAGACCAAGGCGGTCATGGAAAATCTGCGGCAGATCAAGCCCAAACGGCTCTTCGTCGCGGCTGACGGCCCCCGCCCCGATATCCCGCAGGATATCGAGGGTTGCCGGCTGGCCCGGCAGGAAGCAACCAGCGTCGACTGGGACTGCCAAATCGAAACCAGGTTCCTCGACGCCAACGAAGGTTGCGATCCGGCCATCGCTGGGGCCATTGACTGGTTTTTCCGGCAGGTGGAGTACGGCGTCATCCTTGAGGACGATTGCCTGGTGCACCCGAGCTTCTTCGCGCTCTGCGGGGAACTCCTGGCACGCTATGGCGACGACCAACGCGTGATGCAGATAGCGTCCATTTCCCCCTACGCACCAAGGGAACATCCTTACGACTACCATTTCAGCCGGGCCTTTCGCTGCCACGGCGGCTGGTGCACCTGGCGTCGCGCCTGGACGCACTATACGGCCGACTTCAAGTCGTATGGCGATGCCGAGGCGCTCGCCATACTGCAGGCCTATCATCGGGATTATGCCAAATGCACCTGGCTGTACCGGAAGCTTCTGGAATTCAACCGGGGGGCGCTCTACTACTGGCAGCACTGGGATTTCCAGTGGAACATGGCGTGTTATGCGCAAAACGGGCTGTGCATTTTCCCGGAGAAGAATCTGATGAGCAATATCGGCTTCGGCGCGGATAGCACCCATACCCGAGAGATGAATCCGGTCTTCGAGGGGCTTTGCGTCGAGCCGCTGCACTTTCCCTTGCGCCACCCGCCCTTGGTTTATGCGGACGGCCGTCCGGAGCGGAGCCTGGAAAAGAAGATCTACCGCAGCCTATCTTTCAAGAGCCGTTGCATGTACCTCGTGCGTCGCCTGACGGGTGCCTTCCATTACCTGCGCGAAATGTTGCCCTATGGCTAACGCGCCCGTCGGACCTGGCCGGCAGAGGATTGGGAAAAATGAGCGCGAAAAGCATCGCTAAGAAGGCCTGGCTGTCACTGAGCGCGCTGCGGCTTATCCCGCACATCTTGCTTCTGAAATGCCATCCGGAGCGAGAAACCATAGAGCTCGATCTGGCGAGATGGATAAAGGAGCTTGGGCCGTGTCTCGATCTGGGTGCCAAACCGGGCGCGGCGTCGGGCGGCATCTATCCGTTCATACAATTGCTGACCTTCTATCCCGAGTACCGGACCCTCTTTTACTATCGCATAGGGTGGGCCAGCAGGATTATGTACCCTCTGTGCCGCCCCATGCCGCTACTCTCCATCAGCAAGGTGGAGCAGGGGATCGGACCGGGATTTTTCATCATGCACGGCAGGGCGAGCGGCGTCGCCGCCCAGAAAATCGGTTCCAACTGCCGCATCTTCCAGCACGTCTCGATCGGCTACCTGAACGAAAGCGACAAACCCGTGCTGGGGGATAACGTCACCATTTTCGCGGGGGCCAAGGTGCTCGGCCGGGTGACGGTCGGCGACAACTCCATCGTGGGCGCCAACGCCGTGGTCGTCAAGGACGTGCCGGCAAACTGCACGGTGGTGGGGGTTCCGGCCTATATCGTGCGCCGAAACGGCGTGAAGCTGAAAGAGCCGCTGTGACGGCCCCGGATTTGCTAACCACTCAAGGACACCCAAAGCTATGAGAAAGCTCGATCGTGACAGCCTCCCCCACCTGGTGGAATGCCTGCGCCGCCACGCCCTCAAGAGGTGGCACACCTGGTGGGGCCGCTTGGCCGCTTCCTGGTGGGGAGTGAACCTCGCCCCGGGCTGTTCCTTCCACGGGCTGCCCCGGTTTCGCCGGCACCCCGGCTCCCGGATCAGCATCGGCGCCAGCTGCCGGTTCAATTCCGGCCACGTCTCGAACCTGATCGGCGTGAATCGGCCCTGCATCGTCGCGACCCTCGCCCAAGGGGCCGAGGTGGAGATAGGAGCGCACTGCGGTCTCAGCGGAACGGTCATCGGCTGCGCGACCAGGGTGGTCCTGGGCGATAACGTGCAGTGCGGCGCCAACACGCTGATCAACGATACCGACTGGCATACCGATGACCCGCGCACCGGCCCCGACGCGCCGGTGACCATCGGCCGGGGGGTCTGGCTCGGGGTGAACGTCACCGTGCTCAAGGGGGTCAGCATCGGCGAGAACACCCTGGTCGCCGCGGGCAGCGTGGTGACGCGCTCGCTACCCGCCAATGTCGTGGCCGGCGGCGTGCCCGCGAAAATCCTCAAGCACCTTTGTGCGTTCCAGCACGGGGCCGGGCCATGACCGAAAAGATCAATCTGGTCCTGATGGGAACCTTCAGCTACCCCAAGGGGATGGCGGGAACCAGGCGCATCCAGCACGCCATCGACGCGCTGAAGCCCTACCCCGGGGTGACGGCCCAGGTCATCCTGCAACGCCAATCAGGCGAGTTGAACGCCCGGTCGGGAGTGCACGCGGGGACCCCCTATCAGACCGTTATGGTTGACCTGCTGCGCCTCCGGATGCTGGCGGCGCTTCCCGTCCTTTGGCGCCGCACCAATGCCGCCTTGCGGCGGGCCTTCCGGCCGGACCAAAAGAACGTCATCTATTTTTATGGCCCTTTGTTTCTTGATAGCGTCGCTCCCCTCGGCTACGCGCGCAGGCTCGGCTACCGGATCGTTTTCGACGTTATCGAGGATTACGGGCTGGCGCCGCAGGTTTCCCGCTCCTGCTACCACTACGCGAGGGGGTTATTGGCCAGCTGGCTCTCCTCCCGGATGGGGGCCCTGGCCGCGGGGGTCATCGTGATCAGCTCGCACCTGGCCAAGCGGTGCGCCCCGTTGGCCCGGGGCGGGGTGCCGGTACACTACCTGCCCATTTCGGTGGACCTGGATTGTTTCCCCGGAAAGCCGACGCAAAGCGGAGCGGGCGTCACGCTCTTTTACGCGGGGAGCTTCGGCAAAAAGGATGGACTCCCGGTGCTGCTCGATGCCTTCGATGAGCTGGCAGCAAGGCACGGCACCGTCCGCCTGGTACTCACCGGGCAAGGCGACGGCGAGTCGATGCGGGAGTTTTTCACCCGCCGGGAGCGTTCGCCGCACCGGGACCGCATCGACTACCGGGGATATCTGGAAGAGCAGGACTATTACACCCTTTTGAACAGCGTCGACATACCGTGCATGACCCGCGTGGACCTCGGCTTCGCGCACGCCGGCTTCCCGTTCAAGCTGGGCGAATTCCTGGCGACCGGCAAGCCCGTCATCGCTTCCCGGGTTTCCGACGTGGAGCGGTTCCTGGTCAGCGGACACAACGCCATGCTGGTCCGGGCCGGCTCCTCCGCGGAGCTCTGCGAGGCCGCGGAGTTCCTCATCAATAACCGGGAACTGGCGGCCGCCATGGGCGAGCGGGGGCGTGCGGTCGCCAGAGAGTTTTTCGACTACCGGGAGCAGGGGGAAGCGCTCTTCTCCTTTTTGGTGCACCTGTGACCGGGGTCGCGCGGGGCAAGGGCCCTCTGGTGCTGAACTCGCTCCAGGCAGGCCCGGGCGAGCTCGCCGCGGGGGCGCCTGAGAATCTTAAAAGGAGGCTTCTCAACGCCCGCGACCGGATATCGCGCAGCCGCCAGACGGTCCGCTCGGTCCTGGCTCTGATCTCCGGCAATGTCGCCACCTCGATTCTCGCCGCCTTGGGCGGGCTTTTGGCCGCCCGATTCCTGGGGCCTCAGGAGACCGGTTCCTTCCGTGTCTTCACCATCCCGCTGACCTACCTGATCTTCCTGCACCTGGGGACCTGGGATGGACTCTGGCGCCAGATCCCTTTTTACCTCGGCAAGGAAATGCCGGAAGAGGTGGACCGGCTCGCCTCGGCAGCCGGCGCCTTCAACCTTTGCGTGTCGGTCGTCGTCTCGGGCGGCTTTCTCTGCCTGGCGGCGTGCCGTGCGGCCCGCCATGACCTCCCGGGCGTCTTCGGCTGGCTCTCCCAGGCGCTATTTTGCTGGGGAGTCTTTTACGGCGGCTATCTCTCCTCGACCTTCCGCACCCTGCGTCATTTTGTCGCCCTGGCGCGGATCCAGGTGGCCCAGGCGCTGTGCGCCTTCGCCCTGGTCTTCTCGCTGCCGCTACTTGGCTTCTACGGCCTCTGCGCGCGCCTGGCCTTGCCGTCGCTTTTGGCGGTGTCGCTCTACCATCGGCATCGCCCGCTCGGGGTGCGCTACCGCTTCGATTGGCCAACCCTCGGCGCGCTGATCAGGGTGGGCCTTCCCTTCAGCTTTTGGGGCAACCTCTACACCTCGGTCTGGGCCGCCACCGAAAGCGCCCTGGTGCTCTCCCTGGGCGGCGTTAAATCCCTTGGGCTCTTCGCGGTGGCGGCCGTCATGAGAAGTGCGCTGAACTCCCTGCCGGCGGCGATCTGGCAGGTGGTCACCCCGCGCGTGGTGACGGCCTTCGCGCGGGACGGCAGCGTGCGCAACGCCAACGCGCGCACCCTCTGGGTGACCGCGGGGCTCACCGGATGCATGGTGCTGGTCGCCTGCGCTGGTTCCTTGCTGCTCAAGGCCGTGGTGCCTTGCTGCATCCCCAAATATGTGGCCGGCATCGCGGTCATGCAGGTCTGCCTCTGGTTTCCGGTCGTCGAGGCTTCCTTTCTGCCCATCAATACCCTCTTCGCCGCGGGGAGGCCCTGGCTCTACGGGCGCGGCGTGATCGCCGGCGTGGTGGTCTTTCCCGTGGCGAGTTACCTGTTACTGCCCGTTTTGGGAGGGGGGCTCGCGGTCGCCGTGGGGTCCTTGCTGGGGCGCGCCGCCAGGACGGCGGCCGCTTACCTGGACCTGGCCTCCCTGGCCAGGAGCGAGCAGTGAGGCCCGGGAGCGCCGGGGCTCCCGAAGGCGTCCGGTTTCCCTGCCGATAAGGAACGGCCTTGCCATGAATGAGCACGCGAAAAAACCCCGCGCCGCGGGCACACCGGATTTCCAGGAGGTCCGGGGCAAATGGTCGCTGATCGCCTTCCTGCTCGGGATGGCCGTCATCGCGGCAGCCATCGTTTTGGGCCGCTGCTACCCGCTCTACATCGCCGTGGTGCTGTTCTCGGCGCTCATGACCCTTTTATGGCAGAAGGCTCCCCGTCCCTGGATTTCCCTGGTTTCCATCCTGGCGGCAACGCCCATAGCCCTCTTGAGGCAGCAGTTCAGCTGCAACGTCCTTTGCGGCTTCTGGTTCACCCTCATCAACCTGAGGTATCTAGCCAGGCTGCCCCGCTGGATCTATCCGCTGACCGGCCTTGCCTTGCTCGGGCTCGTCACCAGCTCCATCAACTGGCTGGATGACAATGCCATTGGCAGCGCCATGCGGCAGGGAGCGCTGCTGCTCAATTTCGTGCTGGCTCCCTTCCTGTTGTTACCCATGATCTATTTCAGATTGGAGCAGAGCTGCGACAGCAGGGCCAACCTGCAGGGCCTGCTCTTTTGCCTCATCGTCCCGTCCACCTTGATCCTGGTCGCGGCGAAACTGTTCGGCACCGTGACCAATGCCTGGGAAGCCTCGATGCACATCCAAAGCATCGCCGAGGGATTCCTGCGCTACCGGCTGGGGAGGGTGGTGGTGAACTTCCTGAGAACGGAGGTCGGGTTCATCCTGGCGGCCCTGATCTGCGCCTCGGCCGCGGTAGCGGTGTCGCAGGTCGGAACCCGATACCGGCTACTGGCCGGCGCCTGTCTCGCCTCGAACGCGTTTTTGCTCCTGGTGACCGCCAGCTTCGGCAGCGGCCTGGCGTCTTTTTGCGGTCTGGCGGCGATCTTCCACACCCAGTTCCGCACGGTCAGGGGCATCAAGGTGCTCGCCTCGTTTGCCGCCCTCAGCTGCCTGCTGGTACTGACCTACGCGCTCTCCCCTCCGAGCATGAAGGGGTACCTGGAAAAACGCTACGAGCATCACGTCACCAACGCGGACACGGACCGGCTCGCGCTCTGGGGGCGCGGCGTGGACTCCTTTCTGGAACATCCCGAGGGTGTCGGCTGGACCTTGAGCGTGGGCGAAGGGGAGAAAACCTACATGCACAACGATTACCTGGTCTATGCGGTAAGTTACGGCATTACCGGGGGACTCGCCTATCTCTCTTTGGTCTTTGGTTTGCTGATTTCCTTTTTTCAGGTGCGCCAGCGCGCCGTCGCCGACCCCTGCGCCCTCGCCGTGCAGCTTGCCGGGCTCGGCGTCATCGTTGCCGTCGCGGTAAACTCCATGACCGATCACATGACGGAAAACAGGTGGTATTTCACCTTGATCTGGTCCCTGGTCTGGTACAGCTACTTTTGCAGCCGTCCGGGGAAGCCCGGGCCCGCCCGGCGGGGGGTGAGGTGCGCAGCTCTCCTTGCGGACGGCCCCGGCCCGCACCCGCCCTAAAACGAGCGGGAAATAAACTTCGGAGGTTTGAGAGCATATGGGAAAAATAATAATCGCAGCGGCGCTGGTGCTCTGGGCCGCTCAGGCGCCGGCGGCGACCTACTACATCGATCCTTCCTGCAGCATAAACGGTAACGGCAGCACCACCGTCTGCGGGGCAAGCGGCCCTTTCAACTCATGGGCCAAAGTGCCCTGGGGCGCCGGAAACACCTATTCCCAGAAAGGGGGCACCACGGCGCATGAACAGATCACCGTGGGGGCTTCGGGGAGCCCGGGCAAGGTCATCACGCTGAATTCCTACGGGACCGGGAATGCCAATCTAAACGGAGGGGTCGTCATCCCACCCGGCTCCTGGACCCCCGGAGACCCGGCACCCGGGGTCTACAGCACCGCGGGGTTCGGATACGATCTGTTGGAAGACGGCATCTTCCTGAAATGGGCATCGTCTCCCGGTTGCAGCGACGGCAATTATTACTACGTCTGGGGCAGCTCCTCGCCGGATTATTACCGGCCCACCACGGGAGTCCCCTCCGACCACGTCGTGGAAAAGGTGACCAGCGCGGGGGTCCAGTTGGGGGCGAACAGTTATATCACCGTGAGCGGTTTCAATTTCACCAAGTACCGGTATGGCGTGACCGGTAACGCCGCGGGGAGCGGGACGACCAACAGCCACATCACGATAACCGGCAATAGCTTCGCGAACCTGGAGTTCGGGGTGTGGATAAATTTCAATGCCACCGTTTCGCAGAACATCACGGTGAGCAACAACAGCTTCGATTATCTGTTCAGCAGCATCGAGCTGCAGAACCAGGGCAACTGCAGCGGTAGCGGCGAGCACAACCTGGCGGAGATCTCGAACAATACCATCACGCATTGCTCTGAAATAAGCGGGGTGAACGGAGCGTACGATTGGAGCCAGGTAGATACCGCAGGCTGGGACAAGGAAGGGATTGGTTTCCAGGACTTGACGAATTCGAATGTGCACGACAATAAAATAACCGGGAGCTGCAAAGGCATCGTTTTATTCACCTGCGCAAACGACGAAAGCTATAACAATGATTTTTACCGGAACTACATCAGCACGAGTCTGACTCCGCTGGTATTTCAGCCCAGGTACACGTCCCCCTCCGCCAAATCCTTCTATAACAATAAAGTATTTCTGAACCTGCTGATAGGCGGTAAAAACGGCCAGAGCGAGTCGGGCATGTATCTGACCAACATCCCGAGTCCGGTGGCGCCCAGCGATGACATGAAGTGCAACTGCATTTATAACAACACCATCATCCCCGCCACTAACGGCATATATTCCGACACTACCTCCGATTATTACAACATCATGAATAACATCGTTTACGGCGGGGTGAATTACCAGATAGCTCAAATCGGGGCTGCGGCGCCGGCCCACATCGTCTATGACCATAATTTGTATTTCGGCAGTTCCCAGACCCTGTTTTATATAAACGGTTCCTCTTTGAATTGGAGCCAGTGGAAAGCGTTGGGGGCGAATTACGACGCGCATAGCCCCGCTCCCGCCGCTCCCAGGTTGAATAGCGTCGCAGGGTGGGAATATACCCCGGCACCCGGCTCCCCCGCCCTGGATAATGGCATCAAGATCGATTTCAGTGCGCCCTGTTCCTGCACCCCCGCTACCGGTCCTCAGGCGGTGTCTGACCTGGGAGCCTACCCAAGGACGATAAACCTGAGTATCCCGTGACCGGGGTCGCGCTGGCATCCGCTTGCGCCCAGCTCTTGGGTGCGGCAAGCGCGCCCTGAGCCTGGGGGGAACGGTTACCTCACGGAGGTTCGACACTATCATGAGAAAAATGGCACTGATAACGGCCCTGGTCCTCTGGGCTGCCCAGGCAGGCGCGGCAACGTACTACATCGACCCGAGCTGCGGCTCAAGCGGGGACGGCAGCACGACGAGCTGCGGGGCTCACGGCCCCTTCACCTCATGGTCCAAGGTGACCTGGGCGGCGGGAAACAGCTATTGCCAAAAAGGCGGCACCACGGCCTATGAACAGGTCACCGTAGGGGCCTCGGGCACGCCCAAACGTCCGATCGTCATCACGTCCTACGGGACCGGCAGGGCCCGGTTGAACGGCGGGATCGTCATCCCACCCGGCGCCTGGAAAAAAAATGACCCGGTAGCCGGAGTCTACAGCACGAGGCACTTCGGATATAACCTTTTGGAAGACGGCATCTTCTTGAAGTACGCCTCGTCTTCCCACTGTACCGATGGCAATTTTTACCAGGTGCGCGCCTCCTCGCAGGATTATTACCGGCCCAGCCGCGGAGTCCCCGCCAACCACGTGGTCGAAAGGATGAGAAGGGCGGGGATCCAGTTGGGAACCAACAGCTATGTGGAAATTGCCAATTTCAGCTTCGAAAAGTTCCGCTATGGCATCACCGGCAACGCCGTCCGCAGCGGGACCACCAATAGCCATATCACCGTAACCGGTAACAAATTCTCCAACCTGGAGTTCGGTGTCTGGATCAATTTCAACGATGCGGTATCCCACGCCATCACGGTGCGCGACAACGAGTTCGACCATCTGTTCACCAGCATCTCGCTGCAAAACCAGGGCAACTGCCAGAGTAACGGCGATCATGACCGTGCGGCGATCTCGGGAAACGTCATCAGTCACTGCTCCGAAGTAAGGGGCGCCGAGGGGGCCTATGGCTGGGAGGAGGTGGACACCGCGGGTTGGGACATGGAGGGGATCGGCCTCCAGGACCTGATCAACTCGAAGGTTGATCACAACAACATATCGGGGATCTGCCGGGGCATCGTTATGTATACCTGCGCGCGCGGCGAGAGTTACAATAACCGGTTCAGCTTCAATCGCATTGTCACAGACAGGACTCCGCTCGTGTTTCAGCCCAAATTCACCGATCCCCCAGCCAAGTCCTTCTACAACAACAGGGCGTCTTTCAATCTGTTGATAGGCGGGAAGAAAGGCGGAAGCTCGTCGGGACTCTATCTGACCAATGTACCGGTCCCATCGGCTCCCGATGAGGACAAGAAATGCAACTGCATCTTCAACAACACCATTATTCCGGCGATAAACGGCATCTATTCGGATACTACCTCCGACTACTACCGGATCATGAACAATATAATCTTCGGTGCAGTGAATTACCAGATAGTACAGATAGGTCCTTCCGCGCCGGCACACATCATCTACAATCATAACCTGTACCTCGGCAAGTCCTGGACCAAATTCTACACCAACAATGGGGCCGCCTTCGATTTCGCCCGCTGGCAGGCGCTGGGGGAAAATTATGATGCGAAAAGTCCCACTCCAGCCAATCCGCTGTTCAGCGATGCCAAAGGAGAAGTTTACACCTTGAGCTCCGCATCCCCCGCCAGGCAACCCGGAGCGCAGCTCGACCCCGATGCCGACTGCTCCTGCCGCGCGGCCCTGCAGGGGACGGGCGACATAGGAGCCTTTCCCCTGCCGCTGCCGCAAAAGCCGAGTAAGCCGTAACCGTGACCTGATGCACGACGCGGCGCTGCCGAGCGAAGGGCCGCGCCGCCGGGCGGAAATCCGGGTACAGCTTTCGTTAGTTTGAATCCATGATAAAATTGTAATGATTGGCCCGGGCCGCCCGGGGCCGGGGAAGAATCGTCGCGCCGGGCAGGGGCCCGGCCCAAGTCCCAGCCGGCAGGGGGTGCCACGATGAGCAGGGAGGCGCCGAGAATACTGGTGCTGACTAACCTGTACCCGACCGCCCAGAGGCCCTTCGTGAGCCCCTTCGTGAAGGAGCAGGTCGAGTCGCTGCGTACCTGCTTCCCTGAACTTACCCTGGACGTTCGGGTAATAAAGGGGAGCCGGCCGCGCGCGGAGTACCTTCGCGAAACGCTGCGACTGCCTGGCGTCGTGAAAATGGGGGGCTACGACATCGTCCATGCCCATTTCGGCCTGACCCTGGTTTCCCTGCTCCTCGTGCGTGTGCCGACAGTGGTTACCTTTCATGGTTCGGATGTGCTGGTGAACCCGACCAGGCAGCTCTCCAGGCTTTTGGCCCCCCTGGCCTCCAAGGTGATCGTCGTGGCGCACCGGCTTAAGGAGGCCCTGGGCTACGGAGAGGTGATTCCCTGCGGCATAGCGGTGCAAAAGTTCGCCCCGCCGTCGTCGGGCGCGCTGAGGCCGGGCCCCGGAATGCCGGGGAAGCTTAACGTGTTGTTCCCCGCGGACCCCGCGCGGAGGATCAAGGATTACGGGCTCTTTCAGGCCGCCTGCGCAGAGCTGACCGGCAGGGGCCATGCCGTGCAGGAGGTGCACCTGGTGCAGGTGGACCGGGCGCGGGTTCAGGAAGTCTACTGGGACTGCGACCTCATGCTCTTGACCTCGCTTTCCGAGGGTTCGCCGACGGTCATAAAGGAAGCCATAGCGGCCAAGCTTCCGTTTGTCTCCGTCGACGTGGGCGATGTGAGGGAATGGGCGGCGCAGGTGCAGTTTGGGGCGGTGGTGCGAGACCGGGACCCGCGCAGCATCGCGGATGCCGCGCAGGCGCTGCTTTCCCGGATCCCGGAGCGCTTCAACCTGGATAACGCCAGCTGCCTCGAGGCGATGGATATCGACAAGGTTGCCGGGCGGATTCGGGGCGTCTACCGGGAACTCCTGGAGCGGGGCTTTTGAGGTGACAGCCATGAAAAAAATTCTCTTCGTCGCGGGGTCGGGCGGACATACCGCTCAGATGTCCCGACTGCTTCGAAACATGGGAGACAACTACGACATCAAACTGATGCTGGAGCACACGGACAATTTGGGAAGGGAAAAATTCGCACCCCGCTATGAGATGCATTGCGCCATCCCGATACGAGGAAAGAACGAATCCATAGTGATGACCTTGTTCAGGATAATGCTGAACTTGCTACAGTCGTTACGCATTCTGATAGAAACAAACCCCGAATACATAATCACCACCGGTCCCGGACTGGGCATCCCCATCTGTATTTTCGGCAAGATAGCCGGTAAAAAAATAATCGTGATCGAATCCTGGAGCAGGACGAAAACGAGATCGTTCGTCGGCAAGTTATTGTATCCCTTTGCCAACTTGTTCTTTGTCCAGTGGCCGCAAATGCTGGAAAAATATCCCAAGGCGAAGTTCGCGGGCAGGCTGGCATGATTTTCGTCACGGTCGGCACAACGGCATTTGACTCATTGATCGAAAAGGTCGATAGCATTGCCTACCAAATAGACGACAAGATAATCTGCCAAATCGCGGACGGGAAATATGTACCTCGGCATTGCGAGTATTTCAGATTTAAATCGACCGTGGAGCAGGAATTCGCGGGCGCCGATCTGGTCATCTGTCATGGCGGCGCGGGGACCCTTTTCTACCTGCTGGAATTGAACAAGAGAATCGTCTCAGTACCGAATTTGGAGAGAAAGGACAAGCACCAAACAGATTTGATCGATACCCTCTCGGCGGAAAATTACATCGTCTCCTGTTATGAATTGTCGGAGTTAAGGACCATCGTGGTGCTCTCAAAGGATCTCTGTTTGAAAAAATACCAAAATTCCGAATGCCATATCGCGGAAGAAATCATCAAATTTATTGAAGCATGATCCGGAACAAGGAGCCGCCATTTGAATCGCCTTGCCTGTCTCATCGATATCGGGCTCCTCTCCTGGCTCAGGACTGCCGGGTACGTCCTGCTGCTCTTCCTGCTCTACCAACCGACCCTTGCCTACCTGCTGGTCAAATGGAACCAGGACGATTTCAACTACTGCTACCTGATTCCCTGCATCGTGCTCTACCTGATCTGGGAAAAACGCGCGACTCTGGCTGCAACCCCGTCGGTACCCTCCTGGCGCGGCTTGGCCCCCCTGGTGCTCGGCCTGGTCTGTTACTGGCTCGGCGATCTCGGGGGGGAATATACCATGCTCTTCCTCTCCTTGTGGCTGGTGGCGGTCGCCCTCGTCTGGATGCACCTGGGATGGACGAAGCTCAGGGGCATCTCCTTTCCCCTGCTGTTCAGCCTGGCCATGTTCGTGCCGCCCGATGCCGTCTATGTCCCGCTTTCCTTCCGGCTGAAGCTGGTCTCCTCGCAGCTCGGCGTCTACCTGCTGCAGCTTTGGGGCATGTCCGCCTATCGGGAGGGGAACATCATCGACCTGGGCTTCACCCGGCTCCAGGTCGTGGACGCCTGCAGCGGCCTGCGCTACCTGGTCCCGCTCTTCGTGATGGGGGTCCTGATGACCTGCCGCGCCCCCATGGCCCCCTGGAAGCGGGTGCTCCTGGTCGCCTCCAGCGTCCCGCTCTCCCTGTTCACCAACAGCCTGAGGATCGCCTCGGTCGGCCTGCTCTTCCAGTACCTGGGCGCCATGGTGGCGCGCGGTTTCTTCCACGACTTCTCCGGCTGGATCATTTTCATGGCGAGCCTGGGCTTTCTCATGCTGGAGGTCTGGCTTTTGAACCGGGTGTTCCCGGAAAAACCGGGTGCAGCGGGCGGAAAACCCGGGTCCGGAAGCCGGGGCCCGGGAGTAGGCGCCCGGCAGGCGCCTCAGGGTGAGGACCGCCTCCCGCCCACGGGCTCGGGGTGGCGGGCGGCTTTGCTGCACCCGCCCCCGTGCGCCGCCGCCTTTTTGGTGCTCGCGGCGACCCTGGCGCTGGCCCGCGCGGTCCCCTGGCGCGAAAAAATCCCCCTGGCGCGGCAGTTTTCCAGCTTCCCGCTGCGCCTGGGCGCCTGGAACGGCACCCGGAACCTCATGGAGCCGGCCGCTCTCGATACCTTGCGCCTGAGCGATTATCTCCTGGTGGACTACCATGACCCCGCCGGAAGGCAGGTGAACCTCTACGTGGCGTACTACGCAAGCCAGCTCAAGGGGGAGTCGATCCATTCGCCCGCGACCTGCCTGCCGGGAGGCGGCTGGGACTTCGAGGAGTCCGACGCCATAAAGCTCACCGGCGCGGGGAGCGCGGCCCGGGCCATGACGGTGCGCCGCGCCTTCATGAGCAAAAGCGGCGAACGGATGCTGGTCTACTACTGGTTTCCCCAGCGCGGCCGGATCCTGACCGAGGCCCCGCAGCTCAAGTTCTATGCCTTCTGGGATGCCATCACCAGGCGGCGCACCGACGGCGCCCTGGTGCGGGTGATCACCCCTTTGGCGGGGGGCGAGGAGCCCGCCAGCGCCGAGGCGAGGCTGCGGGGGTTTTGCCGGGCAGCCCTGCCGGTCCTGGAGGGGTATCTGCCCAAGTAAGCTCTCCTCCCGGGCCAAAGCGCGCCTTTGCGAAGGGCCAGGCGGCCCGTCCGGGAAAATCGCCTTTCGTTAAACCACGGGGTCGTGCATGCTTTTTCTCTCCACATTTCTCTCCGCGCTGCTTTTGACCGTCGTCGCGGTACCGCTACTGACCCGGCTGGCGCCGCGCTTGAGCCTGGTGGACCACCCCGGCGAGCGCAAGGTGCACAGCGCCCCGATGCCCCGGGTCGGCGGCCTGGCCATGGCCCTGGGGGCCCTGGCGCCGACGGTCTACTGGCTGGGCGGGGACCGTTTCGTCCTGGCCTATCTGGCCGGCGCCGGGGTGCAGACGGCGTTCGGGGTGGCGGACGACCGCCTGGACCTGAAGCCGCGCTGGAAATTCCTGGGCCAGGCCGGCGCCGCGCTGATCGTGATCTTTTACGGCGGGGTGCGCATCACCTCGCTGGGCGCCTTGCTGCCGGAGGATTTCCTGCTGCCGGTCTGGATCTCGGTCCCGGTGACCCTGGTCGCCATCATCGGGGTCACCAACGCCATCAACCTGGCCGACGGCCTGGACGGTCTGGCCGGGGGGATTTCGCTTTTGAGCATCTCCTGCATCGGCTTTCTGGCCTACCTGGAGGGTGACTATAACATCGGCCTGGTCGCCCTGGCCCTGTCCGGGGCGACCTTCGGTTTTTTGCGCTTCAATACCTACCCGGCGACCATCTTCATGGGAGACGCGGGGAGCCAGCTTTTGGGCTTTTCCTGCATCACCCTGGCCCTGGCCCTCACCCAGGGGCAAACGGCGCTCAGCCCGTTGCTGCCCCTGATCATCCTGGGGTTTCCGGTGCTCGATACCGTGACGGTCATGACCCTGCGCATCATCCGGGGCAACTCCCCGTTTCTGGCCGACAAGACCCATTTCCACCACAGCCTGCTGGCGTTCGGGCTGCAGCACGCCGAATCGGTGCTCACCATCTACGCCATACATGTGGCGCTCATCGTGTGCGCGCTCTACTTCCGTTATTATTCCGATTGGCTCTTCCTGGTCGGCTACGGCACCTTCTCCTGCGCCGTGCTGGCGACCTTCTCCCTCTCCCTGGCCCACCACTGGCAGCCCAAGGAGTTCCGGTTGCTGCTGCGCATCTCGCAGAGCCTGCGCGGGCTCAGGGACCGCAGCTGCCTCATCCGGTATCTGGCGGGGCCCCTGAATTGGCTGCTATGGGCCGCTCTCATGGTGAGTGTGGCGCTCACCGGCGCGGTTCCGCCCCAGCTGGCCCCGGCCGCGCTGGGGGGCGCGGCGGCCCTGGTCCTGGTGGCCCGCTGCCGTCCGGAGCGCCTCGGGGAGGCGCTCCGCATGGTGCTCTACCTGCTGATCCCGATGCTGATCTACCTGACCGACCTCAACCTGGCGCAGGGACCGGAGCCGGTGCCGGTCCGGCTCTACAACCTGTCCTTTCTGGCCATTGCCCTGCTTTCCATGCTGGTCTCCAAACTCACCAGGCGCCGCAACTGCTTTAAGAGTACCCCGCTTGATTTCCTGATCATTTTCATCGTGGTGCTGGTCCCCTCCCTCCCGTTTTCGGACCTGGCCCATTACCGGGTGGGGATGATCGCGGGGAAAACCGTCATCTGCTACATCGCGCTGGAGGTGGCGATCGCCGAGCTGCGGGGCGATTTGCGGCACCTGAACCGGGGGACGCTCCTGAGCCTGGCCCTGCTGGCGGCGCAGGGGCTCAGATGAAGCTGCCGGGCCCGGGCAGGGAGCCTGGCCGACCGGAGAGCCCGCCTCCCTGCCCGAAACGAAACGTACGTCGCGGCGCCCTTGCCGGCGCCCAGGTTCCTGCACCGTAACATCCATGACGAGGGGAAAATGAACATGCCTGGGAAACCTGCCCTGCTGGCCTTGGCGGCCAGCGTTGTCGCCTGCGCGCTGCTTTTTGCCTGCAGCGGGCCGGAAGCCAAGAAGCAGAAGTTCTTTGCCAAGGGAAAGACACTCTACGAAAAGGGTGACTATGTCAGGGCGCGGCTGGAACTGAAGAACGCCTTGCAGATCGACCCCAGGTTTCCGGAGGCCCACGACCTGCTGGGGATGCTGGAGCTTAAACGGGGGGACCCGCAAGCGGCCTTCCGGGAGTTCGGCAAGGCGGCACAGCTCAATCCGCGCGACTGCGACGCCCAGCTGCAACTGGGCGAGCTGTACCTGAGCGCCCGGTCGCTCGATAAGGCGCGGGAAAAGGTCGACCTGGTGCTCAAGGAGCAGCCCCGCAACCAGGCGGCGCTGCTCCTTAGTGGGGCCATCTCTCTGGCCGACCGGGGCGCGGCCCAGGCGCTCGGGGAGCTTTTGGCGCTGAGGCGCCAGGGTATCACCCCGCCCAGGCTCTACCTGCTGCTGGCAACGGCATATCGCCAGGGGAAAAACGACGCCGAGGCCGAGCAGGTGCTCCTGGCGGGGGAGCGCGAGCATCGGGATTCCCTGCCGCTGCGCCGGGCCCTGGCCGAGCTCTACGCGGGGAGCGGGAGGGTGGCCGACGCCGCCGGGCAGATCCGGCAGCTGATCGCCCTGAAACCCGACGACTACGGCTTTTTCATCACCCTCGCCGGGCTTTACTGGGATAACCGGGACGAGAAAAAGGCGCGGGAGATCCTCTCGCAGCTCCCGGAATCCGCCGGGAACCGGGAGGAGTCCCGGCTCGCCGTGGCGCGCTTTTTCCTTTCCCGCACACGGCCCGCCGAAGCCGAGGGGGAGCTGCGCGCGGGCATCGCCCGGCAGCGGAAGAATTTCCCGCTGCGCCTCGCCCTGAGCGATCTCTACAGCCGGACCGGACGGCCGGACCAGGCGATCGCCCTCTTAAAGGAGTGCCTGGAGCTGGAAAAGGACCAGGCCGCCCCGCACATCATCGACACCAAGAACGCCCTGGCGCGCCTCTACCTGGAGCGAGGGGACCTGCCGCAGACCGAGAGGCTCCTGGGGGAGATTTCCCGGGAAACGCCGCGCAACCTGGAGGCCAACCTGACCCGGGGGCGGCTTTACCTGATCACGGGGGAGGGGGAGCCTGCCGTCGCCGCGTTTCAGGTCGTCGTGAGCGACCAGCCGAGGGAGCTCCAGGGGTACCTGCTGCTCGCCGAGGCCCAGCAGCTGAACCAAAAGCCCGGGCTGGCCCTGGAGAGCCTGCAGCAGGCCCAGAAACTGGAACCCGAATCCCGCGAGCTGCTGCGGGCCCTGGCCCGGTATTATCTCCGGCAACTCGATTTCCGCAGCGCGGAAGGCTATCTGCGCAAGGCCCTGGCCAAGAATCCGCAGGACCTGGAAGTCCTGGTCGAGCTCGGCGATCTCTTCAGGGCGGCCCGTGACGGCAAACGCGCCGAAAGCGCCTACGCCCAGGTGAAACGCTGCCCCGGGGGCGCGCTCCTCGGGCGGATCAAACTGAGCGAGCTTTACCAGGAGACCGGACGGGCGGACCGGGCCGCGGCCGAAATTTCCCAGGCCCTGGAGCTCGCCCCCCAGTCCGAAGACCTCTTCGCCCGGCAGATACGCGGCTACCTGCAGCGGCAAAAAACCGCCGAGGCGACGCTCAAGTGCCGGGAACGGATCAGCAGAAGGCCGCGCGAGGTGGTGGCCTATTGCCTCTTGAGCGAGATCCTGGCGCTCGGAGGGGATCTGCGGGGCGCCGAGCAGGCCCTCGTGCAGGCGCCCAGACCCCCGGGGCATGGCACCCGGATCGATCTGGCCCTGGCGCAGCTCCTGGTGCAGCAGGGAAAACTGCCCCAGGCGAAAAGGCTCTATGAGGCGCTGCTGGCAAGCCAACCCGACTCCTGGGCCGCGATCAACGATTTCGCCTGCGCGCTGGGCGAGCATGGCGACGCCGGCGGCGACCTGCGCAGGGCCCGAGCCCTGGCGCAGCAGGCGAACTCGCGCTTCCCGGGCAACCCCACGATCATGGACACCCTGGGTTGGATCTGCTACCGCGCCGGCGACTTCCCACAGGCGGTCCTGCTGCTGGAAAAGTCCGCCCAGAAACGCAGCGACAGCCCCCTGATCAGGTATCACGCCGGGATGGCCCTCTACCGTACCGGCAAGCTCGATCAGGCCAGGGCGCATCTGCGCTTTGCAGCGGCAAGCCCGGAGCGCTTCCAGGGTAAGGAAGAGGCGATCCGGATGGCGCAGGGCGCTCATTGAGCGCCTGCCCCGCGCCCGGCCGCCGGGCTTGCGGAAGGTTCGGGGCGTTTTTTTTGTTTCAGGGGCGCGCGCCTGCAGTTAAAAAGTGTTAATATTGCTTGGCGCATGTCAATGAGGGTGGGGGAAATAACGCTGCAAGGGGAGGAAACGATGGATGCAAGGCTTTACGGTCTCGCCCTGCTTTCGGCACTGGCCCTGGCGCTGCTGCCGCCCGCTGGGGCCACCCGGGCGGTGGCCGGGGAGCCGGCCGCCCTGTCGGCCCAGGCTGCCCCGCCCCTTCCCCAGGATTACCTGATCGGCGCCGGCGACCTTTTGGGGCTCGAGGTCTGGAAGGACACCACCCTCACCAGGACGCTGGTGGTCCTCGCGGACGGCAAGGTGAACATCCCCCTGATCGGAGAGGTCTCCGTCGCCAACCGGACCATAGCCCAGGTGAAAAAGGAACTGGAAGAGCGTCTTTCCCGTTTCGTCCCCGAACCGGTCCTGACCCTCGAGGTCAAGCAGTGCAACAGCCTTTTCATCTACGTGCTGGGGCGGGTGAACAGTCCGGGGCGCACCGCGCTCGCCTCGACCGTGAACGTGATGCAGGCCCTGGCGATCCATGGCGGGCTGAACCCCTTCGCCAATCAGAATGGGATCAAGATATACCGCACCGAGAACGGGACGCAGCGCGTCATGTCCTTTCACTACGATGAAGTGACCAAGCGAGACCGGGTCGGGGAGAACGTCGACCTCATGCGCGGGGATGTGATATTTGTTCCGTGACCCCTGCCCAGGCCTGGCCGCGCTCTGGATCGGCACGCTCCTGCTGGCGGCCGCGGCCCCGGCGCGGGGCGACGAGTTCCGGCTGATTCCCGGCGTCGCGCTGAAAGAGGAATTCAACGACAATATCCTCTTCAGTGCGCGGGACACCAGGAGTTCCTTCATCTCGACGCTTTCGCCCAAACTGTCGCTTTCGGAGCGCAGCGAGCGCCTGGACGCCAAACTGGAAACGGTTCTCGATCTGCTGCTCTACGCGCGGGACTGGCATCTGAACAGCGTCGAGCAAAACCACGCGGGACAGGCGCATTTTCGCGTCACGCCGCTCTTCGGGCTCGGGGGGGAGGCGGGTTATTCCCGTACCACCCGGCCGGACGGCTTTCTGGAAACGACCGGGCAGGTCACCAGCTTGAGTAGCGCGCAGCAGCACTACTCGCTCAAGGGCGACGGCGTGCTGAGCGAAAAGCTGACCGGCTCCCTAAGCTATGCGTACCAGCAGACCGATTACAGCGATCCGGCGGTCGCCGCCGACTACCGGGCGCACAGCGCAAATCTGGGGTTGGCCTACGACCTGGCCGCGCTGGCGCCCGGCCTGAAAGGTACCGGGAGTTTCGGGTACAGCACCAACCTCTTTGCCTCGGCGTCGGTGGACATGTACCGGGCCACGCTCGGCCTTTCCTACGCCCTACATGAACTGTGGTCGGTCCAGTCGGAAGCGGGGGCGCTCCTGGTCCATTCCGCCTTCGCCCGGCAGCCGGTGCTGCCGGCCGGCGGCACGCCCCGGGCCGCACCCGTCAGTAACTTCGAGGTGGGCTGGACCGCCTCGCTCGCCCTTTCCTACCGGGGGGAGCTCGATTCCGCGGGGCTCAGCTTCTCCCACGGGATACAGAGCGCCTACGGCCAGTCCGGGGCGGTGCAGCGCACGGCGCTCAGCGCCGTACTGCGGCGCCGGCTGAGCTACCAGCTGTCCGCGGCCCTGAGCGGCGGTTATTATGCCAACAGTTCCCGGCAGGACCAGTTTGCCTCCCAGGCGATCGATGAGAACACCTACCAGGCCGCTCCCTCGCTGCGCTACGAATTCAGCAGGGACCTCGCCCTGGAAGGCAAGTATGAGTTCGCACTGGTAAAGGACCATCAGTCGGGCACGGACTCGCGGCGCAACCTGGTCTTTGTCCGGCTGAGCCTGCAGTGGCCGCTGTTCGACCAATAGGCAGACGAGGGCTCCAGGCCTTCTGAGTGAGGTGCATCGTGGTGACAGAGGTGAGGTCGTTTCAGGATGTTCTCGGCATAGCCCGGCGGCGGAAAAAGAGCATCATCCTGCCGGCGCTTTCGGTCTTTCTCGTAGCGGCGCTGGTCGCCTTTTCCCTGCCCCGCAAGTACCTGTCCACCGCGACCATGCTCATCGAGGCCCAGGACATACCCAATGAGTACGTCCGGGCCAACATCACGAGCTTCGCCGACCAGCGCCTGCAGGGGATCAACCAGAGGATCATGGGGACCCCGAAGCTGCTCGACCTCATCCAGCGCTTCAACCTCTACGCCGACCTGAAGGGGCGCCTGACGGTCGACGAGATCGTGGAGAAGATGCGCAAAAAGGACATCAAGTTCAGCACCATCAGCGCAGACGTGATCGATCCGCGCTCCGGCAATCCCGCCAAGGCGACCATCGCCTTCAGCGTCTCCTTCCGGGGCTCCTCGCCCGCTGTGGTCCAGCAGGTGGCAAGTGAGCTCTCCGCCCTCTACATCGAGGAGAACACCAGACAAAGGCAGCAGCAGTCCCAGGGGACCTCCGACTTCCTCAACGAGGAGATGACGACCATCCAGGCGAGCCTCGCCGCCACCGAGGCGAGGATCGCGGCCTTCAAGCAGAAAAACCTCAACGCCCTGCCCGAACTGACCCAGGTGAACCTGCAGGTCTACGACCAGATCGACCGGGATATCCGCCAGCTGACCGACCAGCTGCGCACCCAGAAGGAAAAGTCGGAGGCGCTGCAGGCCCAGCTGGCCAACACGCCGAAAGAATCCTCCTCCACGGAAAAAGAGAACCTAAAGCAGCTGAAGATGCAGCTGATCGAGCTGAAGAGCCGCTTCTCCGAGAGCTATCCGGACGTGGTGAAGGCCCGGGCGGACATCCGCGAACTGGAACGGCAGCTGCAGGCGTCCAACCGGGACTCGACCGGAGCCCTGCCGGACAACCCGGCCTACATCACGCTCGCCTCGCAGATTTCCGCCACCCAGTCCGAGATCGATTCGGTGAAAAGGCAGATCGCCGACCTGACCAAGAAAAGGGGAGATTACCAGGGGAGGCTTTTCGCCACTCCGCGGGTCGAGGAGGGCTATAAAACGCTCACCATGCAGCGCAACAACCTGCAGCAGAAATACGACGAATTGTCCAGCAAGGCCATGCAGGCCAAGGTCGCGCACGGCATGGAAAAGGAAAAGCTGGGTGAGCGCTTCTCCATGATCGACCCGGCCCGGGCTCCGGAAAAGCCGGCCAGTCCCAACGTCCCGGCCATCCTTTTGGTCGGACTGGTGCTGGGGCTGGGCTCGGGGGTGGGGCTCGCGGCGGCCCGGGAACTGGGGGACCGGACCATGCGCAGCTCCGAGGACCTGGCGCTGGTCTCGGGTTTCCCGGTGCTCGCCACCGTCCCGGAGATAGTCACTCCCAGGGACCGCGCCGAGGAGCGGCGCAGACTGTTCCTTGCCTTGCTGGCGCTGGTGCTGGTGACGCTGGGCGGGGTCGTGCTCTTTCACTACTGCATCATGGACCTCGATGTCTTCATGGCGCGGGTCTCCCGGAAACTCATGGCCTTCTAACCTTTCGGTACCGCGGGCCGCCGCCGGGAAGCGGCAGGCCGCGCTACCGGGACAGGCGTGCCGGTCCGGGCGAAATTTCCCCGGCGCGCCGTGCGGAGTCAAACTATATGGCAAACACAGACAAGCCTTCAGATGGCAGCCATGCCGGGGCGCGGGAGCAGGTGGTGCGCCCCAGGGACCAGGAAGCGATGGGATGGGTATCCCCCCATTACAGCGTCTCCACCTCCGTGCGGCTCGACCCGGAAAAGGTCACCGGGAACCGCTGCGTGGCATTCTCCGGCATGGTGCCCGAGATGGAGGCCTACCGGATCCTGCGCGCCCGCCTGATGCGCAAGATGGGTATGGCGGGCGGCAACACCATCATGATCACCAGCGCGATTCCCGGCGAAGGGAAGACCCTCACCTCGATAAACCTGGCGCTCACCTTTGCCCGGGAGTTCAGTCAGACGGTACTGCTGGTCGATTGCGACCTGCGCAGGCAAAGAGTCCATGAGGTGCTGGAGTATGAGAGCTGCAAGGGGTTGGCCGATTTTTTCCTCGACGGCGAACCTCTGGGTAACCTGATCGTCTGGCCGGGGATCGAGAAATTGACCATCGTCTCCGGCGGGAGAACGATCGAGGACAGCAGCGAGTTCATCGGCTCCCAGGGGATGCAGGGGCTGGTGGAGGAGATGAGGGGGCGTTACCGGGAGCGTTTCGTCATCTTCGACACCCCGCCGGTCCTGGTCTGCGCCGACGCCATGGCGCTCGCGCCGATGGTCGATCATATCGTCGTGGTGGTGCGCGCCGGCCTGACCTGCGCGGAGGATTTGCAAAGTGCGCTCGGGATGCTGCCCAGGGAAAAAATCGCGGGGATGGTGCTGAACCGGGGCGTCGCCTCCGAGCATGATTATTATTCCAAGTACGGCTCCAAATACGGCGCCAGGTAGCCGGCTGGCGGGCGGGTCCCGAACCGCCGGGCGGCCGGCCCGGGCTCAGCCGCCCCACCCGGTTGCGGAACCCCACCGGCACATGGGCCACAAAACGGCCAGGTCATCGACCTGGCCGTTTGTCGTCCGGAAAGCCGCTCATGACCGGTTCGTTTCACCCTCCGCACACCGGGTTACCCCTGAGGCGGCCCAAATAGCACCGGATCGACGCTCGGTCCGCTTTCGGCGTCCGCCCACTCCCCCGGAGGGAGCGGCGAGCGTTTCGGGGTCCCTGAAATTATGAAAAAGTGTTTTAGAAAAGCTGGTCGGCCGGTCCTGCAGCTGCCGGGAAGCTGGCAGGGGGCGCTGCTATGCAAGCCGCTACTAACGTGTCAAAAGTAATGTTTTCGCCGGGATATTGTATACACTTTATCCCTGAATTGGTTGTTTTAGGGGGGCTTTTGCGCGTTTTCAGCCTGAAAAGTGTAATAATATTATGTTGTTACCGGAACTGACCGATGCGGATTCGACTTGACAGAAAAAGTAAGTTTTATGCAAATTAACCCTTGACTTTGTATACAATAGGCTTAAATTAATTAGTAACACTTTCGGTGTTTGATTATGAACGGCCCTTGTTTTATTTATTGATTGTTATGTTTTATTTTTATAATGATCCGGTTTTTACCGGCGGGGCACCTTTTCACCTTGCTGCATCAAGCCCCCCTTTCGTTACGTATAAGCCCATTTCAGATATAGGAAAACCGGCAGGCGCACGCACCAATCGCGGTGCGTCGTCTGCCGTACCGACCACCCAGACGGACCGGTACTCCGGCTGCAGGGGTGCGTCCGGCTATCGTGAAACAGACGCGAAAGAGGGAGGTGAGGAACCGCATCACATTCGTAGTATCTGCTTCAGATTGGGCCAGGATGGTACCACATCATCGCTGTTTTAATCGGGAGGACGTATGGAGACAGATGCATTCAATGCGGTAAGTCAGAAGCTCGGCGGTGTATCAAGAAGGGATTTCATCAAGTTTTGCACGGTGCTGGCGGCCAGCCTCGGGCTGCCGCTCGGAGCGGGAGAAAAGATAGCCGAGGCGGTCGTTGCGGCCAGGCGGCCTCCGGTGATCTGGCTCTCGTTCCAGGAGTGCACCGGCTGCGTCGAGTCACTATTGCGCTCCAGCCACCCGACCCTGGAGCACCTGATCCTCGACCTCATCTCCCTCGACTACTCGGAAACTCTCAGCGCGGCGGCGGGCCACCAGGTCGAGGCCGCCAAGGCTGCCTCCATAGAGCAGAACAAGGGTAAGTTCATCCTGGTCGTGGACGGCGCCATTCCCACCAAGGACAAGGGTATCTACTGCAAGATCGGCGGGAAAACCGCCCTGGAGATCCTGAACGAGACCGCGCCGCATGCCGCCGCGATCATCGCCATGGGCTCCTGCGCCTCCTGGGGCGGGGTCGCCGCCGCCGGCAGCAACCCGACCGAAGCCAAGGGGATCGTGGAACTGCTCCCCGGCAAGAAGGTGGTCACCATTCCCGGTTGCCCGCCCAACCCCTACAACCTGCTCTCCACCGTGCTCTACTTCCTCACCTTCAACAAGCTCCCCGACCTCGACGAGAAGGGGCGGCCCAAGTTCGCCTACGGCCGCATCATCCACGAGAGCTGCGAGAGGAGGCCGCACTTCGACGCCGGCCGTTTCGCCACGCAGTTCGGCGACGACATGCACCGTCTGGGAGGCTGCCTCTACAAGCTCGGCTGCAAGGGACCGGAAACCTATGCCAACTGCTCGAGCGTGCTTTTCGGTGAGACGGGAGCCGGCACCTGGCCGGTCGGCGTCGGGCACCCCTGCTTTGGCTGCACCGAGAAGGGGGTCGGCTTCCACACCTCGCTCTACACCCTGGCCAACGTGCAGAGCCTCACTCCCCCGATCTTCTACAGCGAGGCGTTCCCCAACACCCCGGGTGTCTCGGGCGGCATCAAGTCCATGGCCATGGGCGCGGGCGGCCTGGTGGTGGGCGCGGCCGGCGCCGCCCTGCTGACCGGATTGGGCAAGAGCGACGAGGGCGAGCCGCCCAAGGGGCCCGAAAAGAAAGGGCCGGGCGCTCAGCACAAGGAGGGGTAGCCATGCCAATCAGCAGACGGGATCTTCTAAAAGGTGCCGCAAGCGGCGGGTTGCTGCTAGCCACGGGTGTCCCCGCCCATGCCACCATGTCCACCAAACTGCCGCCCAACGCGGTCGGGTTTCTTTACGACGCCACGCTCTGCATCGGCTGCAAGTCGTGCGTCGTCAACTGCAAGGTCAAGAACTGCGAGCCGGGCGGGGCGCTCTACCAGGAAGGGATGAAAAAGCCCCCCTACGAGACCAAGGGGCCGGGGAACTCCGGACAGTGGGACGAGACCCAGGAACTCACCGGCAAGACCCTCAGCGTCATCAAGGTCTACAAGAACGGCACCTGCCAGACCAAGGACGCCGAGGTGAACGGCTTCGCCTTCTTCAAGCAGCAGTGCATGCACTGCATCACCCCGGCCTGCGCCTCGGTCTGCCCGGGGGGCGCCTTCAGAAAGGACCCCGATAACGGGTCGGTCTACTACATCGCCTCCAAGTGCATCGGCTGCCGCTACTGCCAGCTCGCCTGCCCCTTCGGGCTGCCGCGCTACGAGTGGGACGCGGCCTGGCCGGAGGTCAGGAAGTGCCAGCACTGCAGGCACATCACCAAGAAAGGGGGGATAACGGCCTGCGCCGAGTCCTGCCCCACCGGCGCCACCGTTTTCGGCAGGGTGACCGACCTGCGCGAGGAGGCCAAGCGCCGCCTCGCCCTGAAGCCGGGCGACGAGTACCAGTTCCCCATCCAGACCGTCAACTCCCCCAACCGGCAGCTGCGCAAGGTCGCCAAGTACGTGGCCAAGGTCTACGGCCTCACCGAGGTCGGCGGGACCCAGAACATCCTGCTCTCCGGGGTCTCCTTCGAGCATCTGGGCTTCAGGCCCTACCTGAAAAACCAGGCCCTCCCCGAACTCACCTGGCACTACATCGCCAAGATACCGTGGGTCTTCGCCGGCGTCTTCATCGGTGGCACCGCGATCTACAAGATCACGCACCGGAACCGGAAGGAGGAGGAACAGCCATGATGGATCTAACCAAATACATAGGTCCCACCTACAACGACTTCGTTCAGAAGCTTCTGGACGACCGGCAGACCAAGTACCTGGGGATCAAGCTGATCACCCCCTTCACGCTGGTCCTGGTGGCGCTGATCGCCGCCGCCGTCGTCGTCGCCCTTTACCGGCTGGCCTTCGGCATCGGGGCGGCCTCCAACCTGAGCGACGCCTGGCCCTGGGGGCTTTGGATCAGCTTCGACGTGCTGGGCGGGGTCTGCATGGCGGCGGGGGGGTTCCTGATCGCCGGCGCCGTTTACATCTGCGGCCTGGAGAAGTACCACTGCGTGGCGCGCGCCGCCATCCTGAACGCCTTCTTCGGGTACCTCCTGGCCGCCATCTCCATTTGCATGGACATCGGGCGCTCCGTGGTGATCTGGAAGGCCCTGATCTCCTCGCAGATCAACTCCATCATGTTCATCGTGGCGATCCACGTGGTGCTCTACACCTCGACGCTCGCCACCGAGTCGAGCCCCATGTTCTTCGAGAAGGTGGGGTGGGACGGGGCGCGCCACAAGGTCTCCCGCTGCATGGTGGGGGTCGCCCTCTTCGGCGTGCTGCTCTCCTTGTTGCACCAGTCCTCCCTGGGGGCCGTTTACCTGATCGCCCCGGGCAAGCTCTCCCAGATCTGGTACAGCCAGTGGATCCCCTACTGCTTCCTGCTGTCGGCCATCATGCTGGGGCTCTCCATGGTCAGCTTCGAGACCATCCTGACCGGCAAAGTCTGGAACCATCCCCCGCCGCGCGACGTGCTCTCGGGCCTGGGCCGCGGCACCTTGATCGCGGCGATCCTGTACCTTGCGCTCAAGGTCTACATACTGTTCGACACCCCCGGCCTGGTCGGCATGGTGTTCGACGGCAGCTTCCTGGGGAACCTGTATCTGCTGGAAATGGCGGTGGGGGTGCTGCTCCCGATCGCCCTCCTCTCCTTCAAGGCGGTGCGCAACAACATACACCGCCTCTTCGCGGTCGACATCCTGGTGATCTCCGGGGTGCTATTAAACCGCCTGAACGTCGGGATCTTCGGCGTGCAGGAATTCGCCACCAGAAGCGGCGGGGACTACTTCCCCTCCGTGATGGAATGGATTCTGACTCTCGGCATGATCGCCTTCGCCATCCTGGGGTTCAAGTTATGCGCGAAGTACCTGAACCTTTTCCCGCAACACCACTAGGATGGAGACGGCGCTCTGCCCGCGCCCTTGGGCGCGCGTGAACAATCGAAATAGAGGGAGGAAAAGATGACAAGGATAACCATTGACCCGGTAACACGCATAGAAGGGCACTTGAGGATAGACTGCGAGATCAGCGGCGGTGCGGTCACCAAGGCCTGGTCCTCGGGCCAGATGTGGCGCGGCATCGAGACCATCGTCCAGGGCAAGGACCCGCGCGAGGTCTGGCTTTACACCCAGAGGATCTGCGGGGTCTGCACCACGGTGCACGCCATCGCCTCGGTGCGCTCCGTGGAGAACGCGCTGCACACGGAGATTCCCCTGAACGCGCAGTACATCCGGAACATCCTGATGTGCGCCCATGCCATCCAGGACCACCTGGTGCACTTCTACCACCTCTCCGCGCTGGACTGGGTGGACGTGGTGAGCGCCCTGAAGGCGGACCCCAAGAAGACCTCCGTGATCGCACAGAACGTCTCCAGCTGGCCCATGAGCAGCCCCCAGGTCTTCTCCGACGCGCAGGAGCGCCTGAAGAGCTTCGCCGGCGGCGGGCAGCTCGGCATCTTCACCAACGGCTACTGGGGGCATCCGGCCATGCGGCTTTCCCCCGAGATGAACCTCTTGGCGACCACCCACTACCTGCAGGCGCTGGAGATCCAGAGAAAGGCGAACATGATCGTCTCCATCCTGGGCGGCAAGACCCCGCACATCCAGAACCTGGCAGTGGGCGGCGTGGCGAACCCGATCAACACGGACAGCCCCTCCACGCTCACCATGGAGCGGCTCTACTACGTGAAGACCCTGATCGACGAGCTGGGGACCTTCATCAACCAGGTGTACTTCAAGGACGTCTGCGCCATCGGCGCCGCCTATCCGGAGTGGACCGCCATCGGAGCCGGGGTGAAGAACTACCTCTCGGTCCCCGAGTTCCCCATCGACGGCAAGGGGGTCGCCTGCCAGCACCCCGGCGGCTACATTCCCGACGGCGACATCTCCAAGTTCCAGCCGATCCGCACCCTCCAGGACGAGTACTTCCAGAAGGGCGTCGCGGAGAGCGTGAAGCACGCCTGGTACGAAGGCGACCAGACCAAGCACCCCTGGGAGGGGGAGACCAAGCCGAACTACACCGAGTTCCAGGACAACGGGAAGTATTCCTGGGTGAAGTCCCCCACCTTCTACGGCAAGCCCGCCCAGGTGGGGCCGCTGGCCAACGTGCTCTGCATGTACGTGGCCGGGCACGCGCCGACCAAGAAGTACACCGACCTGGCGCTGACCACGGTGAGCTCCCTGGCCGGGCAGAAGATCGGGTTGGGCGCCCTGCACTCCACCATCGGCCGCCATGCGGCCCGTGCCGTGCGTGCCGCCGTGCTCTACGAGACCCTGCAAAGCCAGTGGCAGCTTTTGATGGAAAACATCGGCTCCGGCGACACCAAGACCTTCAACCGCCCGGAATTCCCCAAGGGCGAGGTGAAGGGGGTGGGCTATCACGAGGCGCCGCGCGGCGTGCTCTCCCACTGGATCGTCATCAAGGACGAGAAGGTCAAGAACTACCAGGCGGTCGTCCCCTCGACCTGGAACTCCGGCCCGCGCAACGCGCAGGATCTGCCCGGTCCCTACGAGGCGTCGCTCATGGGGACGCCGATCGCGAACCCTGAGCAGCCCCTCGAGGTGCTGAGGACCGTGCACTCCTTCGACCCGTGCCTGGCCTGCGCCGTGCACCTGGCCGACAAGGACAACAAGGAGATCATAACGGTGAAGGCCTCCTAAGGCCTGCGCCCATCGCACCCTCGCCCGCCGGGAGCAGACTGCCCGCGGGTGGGGGGCTCGTTTCCGGAGCGCGGCAACCGATTTTGTGGGACTGCTTAACTTAATGGGGGATTTCCCGTGGATATACTGGTACTTGGTGTTGGCAACCTGCTCCTTAGCGACGAGGGGGTCGGAGTCCGGGCGCTGGAGGTGATCGAGAAGCGCTATGAAATTCCCGAAGGGGTCGAGCTCCTGGACGGAGGCACCAGCGGCATGGAGTTGCTGGGGTACATCCAGGGGCGGGACGCCCTCATCATCATTGATGCGGTCACCTGCGACGAGCCGCCCGGCAGCATCGTCAGGATGGAAGGGGATCAGGTCCCCGCCCTGTTCCGCAAGAAAATCTCGCCCCATCAGCTCGGACTTTCGGACCTGCTGGCCGCGGCGCGCCTGACCGACAGCCTCCCCAAAACGGTCGTGCTCTTCGGGATCGAGCCGATGGAACTGGGGACCGGGCTCGACCTCTCCCCCCAGGTTGCCGGAGTCCTGGAGGACCTGGCTGCGCTGGTGGCCTTCGAACTGGAGAGCCTCGGGGTGCAGGAGGTGCGCAAAGCGAGGTGCCGGAAGCTGCCGGCGCGCGCCGGCAGTTCCACGCTCAGGTCGACGCTTCCCTGTTAAGTTGGACGGCGCGTCGCCGGGCCGGCCGGTCGGAACCGGCCAGTAGAGCCCGCCACTAGGTGCACTGCAACCTGTCAGATAAACGGGTTCAGCAAGTGTGCCCTCTCCCGGAGGGGAAGGTCGCGGAGGGGGGAGCCAGCTCAACCTGGCTTTCATCTTCCCCGTCGGGGCAGGGACCACCCTGGACCCTTCAAGCTTCGTGTCGTCAAGGCACGGAGCTTGTTTTTTTTGCGGGCGCCGGGGGAGCGCAATGCCGCCCTGGGGGCGCTTCCGTGCGGCGCCGGTACGGCCCGGGCCTCAGTTACTTTGACTTTTGGGTCGGGAAAGTATAAAAGGGTGAAGCAACAGGGGAAGAGTGCCGAAGAGTGGAGTGTAAGGGATACCTCATGGGCAGGTGGAGGCAACAATGGCTCTGAAAGACGTACGGGTGTTGATAGTCGACGACGAGGTGTTTTTCCGCAAGGTGCTGCGCGACATCATAGGAAAGATAGGCTTCACCATCGTCGCCGAGGCGGCGAACGGCGACGAGGCGGTGGAGATGTTCCGTACCCAGCGCCCCCACGTCACCATCATGGACATCTACATGCCGGAGAAAAACGGCATAGAGGCGACCAAAGAGATGATAGCCCTGGACAAGAATGCCAAGGTGCTGATCTGCAGCGCCTCCGATTACGACAGCGATACCCAGGCGGCCCTGGACGTGGGCGCCAAGGCCATCCTGATGAAGCCGTTCGTACCGAAAGAGATCTACGAGGCCGTCAAGACGGTGCTGGGGGGCAAGTAGCTTCCGGCTTTGCGCTCTGCGTCGAGCACGTCGCGAGGGCCTTGGGCTCGTGCCCAGTCCTTTATCTGCCGGCGTGACAATGCCGGGAATCCAATGATGTCTGCGGGTTAGCGTGCCCGATGAAAAAAATACCCCCCGATGAGTCGACTTTTGCTTGACTGCCCCGGTGGGATTTGCTATAAGACAAAGCTCGCTGAGCGGGAATAACTCAGTGGTAGAGTGCGACCTTGCCAAGGTCGAAGTCGCGGGTTCGAATCCCGTTTCCCGCTCCAAATAAAAGAAATGAAGGGTCCAAACATACACGTTTGGACCCTTTTTTTGTTTGCCCAGCGTAGCGGGCAAACCCGGCCTGTTGAAAGAAACAGGCGTCGCCCCGGCCAGGGGGAAGACAATCCGAATCGCAAGGGCGTTGCTGGTAACTGTAGGGTCTGAATGAAGCGATAGGGGGGGGGAAGGGGGCAGGCTGGACTTTCGGACATTTTCCGGTAGTCTCCTGCTATGGCACGTAAACTCCGAATACATTTCCCAGGAGCTGTCTACCACGTCATGCTTCGTGGCAATGCTGGCGAAGACATTTATTTTGGCGATAACGATCGCTGTCGATTCTATTTGATTCTCCAGGAGTCAATCGAGAGGTTCTCCTTTCCGTGTTCATGGATTTTGCTGCATGACAAATCATATCCACCTGAGTTCACAAGTTGGACAGATCCCCTTATCATCAATTTTTCAAAATATTTCCCAACGATATACTCGCTGGATCGACTCTACCCACTGCCACCTAAGGCGAATCGACATCTGTTCGGGAATTTAATGTGAGTAGCGCTGACCGAAAGAATATAGTCCTCCTTTTCCCGCCACAGTGGGAGCCAGGCCAACCACCCCTTGGCCTAGCCGCCCTTGCCGGCGCCCTGCGTGCGGCAGGTCACATGGTCCACCCCCTCGATTGCAGTGTGGGAAGCTACCGGTATTTTTTGACAAGAAGACGCATTGGCGCCGAAATCAAGAAAATCGAGGCACGCCGCAGTGAGCTTGTGGCTAGAACTGCGCTAAGTACGGAAGAACAAGAGGAACTGTCCTACGTATGTGAGTTGCTGGCAACGAGTGCTGCCGTCATGGCCAATCTGGAAGCAGCCATAGCGGTATTCGAGCATCCATTTGACTACTATGAACCTCGCCTGCACAAGTGGAGCAGGGAATTGGTTACCAGTGCCCTTGATGTCATCTCGTTCGACGCTCCCTTCGATCACTTGGCTCTGAATGGCTATTGGTCATTATTTGCAACCGACTCGGCAACAGAGATTCTTCAAGCTGCCAAGAGTGGGACGGTTTTTACCCGGTTCTTCAGTCAAGAGGTTGTTCCGTTTGTACAGTCCAAGTGTCCGTCCCTGATCGGTATTTCGGTCATAAGCGACACCCAGGTTCTCCCTGCTTTTCAATTGGCGCTGCTCATCAGGAAAAAGCTGCCAGCAGTACATATCACCATGGGCGGGAGCGTAATCTCCCAGTGGTGGCCGGTCCTGGAAACCTCGCAATCCCTCTTTTCGTGGGTGGACAGTTTTATCGCCTTTGAAGGTGAGACCGCCATGATCCGCCTATCCGAATCTCTCTCCGGGGCCAGCAGGTTGTCCGAGGTTCCCAACCTCGTTTATTTAGACAAAAAAACAGGATCGGTGGTTAAGAACCAACTCGTCAGCGAAACCCCTGGTCTGCTGCCGACCCCCGATTTCCAAGGCCTCACTCCAGGGAAATATTTTGCTCCTGAGTTGGTCCTGCCTGTCGCAATCGGGCGTGGCTGCTACTGGAACAAGTGTGCTTTTTGCGATCATCCCGGTCTCTCCCACCATGATCACAGCCGGCGGGTGTCAAGGTAGTTGTCGCCTCTGCTGAAATTATGCAGCATCAAGAAGTTTCGTTTCCACCTTTGATTCAGGGTTCAGATAAACCGTCTCCACGGGCTTCCAATTCCTGGTATTTTTGGA